>Ga0114129_10006739_pt1 | contig 16309 bp, 13 predicted proteins | sample RhiMetdeltSRZDD1_FD_80071 | JGI IMG/M metagenome (GOLD analysis project Ga0114129, IMG submission 80071) | Populus rhizosphere microbial communities from Tennessee, USA - Rhizosphere MetaG P. deltoides SRZDD1 (version 2) (version 2) | ecosystem: Host-associated > Plants > Roots > Rhizosphere >... | reverse complement strand
TCTTCCTTCGGCTCGCGCTCGTACTCGTCGTAGGCGAAGAAATGCAGCCGGTTGCGCACGATGGGGCCGCCAAATGTCGAGGCGTACTGCTGATTCTGGATAGGCGTCACGCGATCGAGAATCGGATCGGGCGCGTTGAAGCGATCGTCGCGGAAGTTGCTCCTGAACGAGCCGGCGAACCGGTTGGTTCCGGACTTCGTGACCAGGTTGACCTGAAGGCCCGAGGAACGGCCCTGGGTCGCATCGAATCGGTTGGAGATGAACTGGAACTCCGCGATCATCTCCTGGCTGAACGTCGGCTGGCCGCCGCCGCCCATCGTGTTCTGAAACTGCTGGCCGTCAACGTTGGTTTGAAACTCGCGGATCCTGTCCGTATTTCTCGAGTTGATTCGCGCGACCGTGTCGCTGGTCGTGCGGCTCCCGGGCGCGAGCATGAGCAGCGCGCCCCAGTCGCGCCCCTGGAGCGGCATGTCCTGCACTTGTTTCGGATCGATGTTGCTGCCAAGCACGGAGGACGAGACGTTCAGCAGGGGCGCTTCCGCCGTGACGGTGATCGTTTCCGCCAGCGTTGATGGCGACAGCTGCAGGTTCACGACCAGCGTTTCACCGACGAGCAGCTGCAATCCTTCGCGCACGACGGTGGTGAAGCCTGGCAGCTCGGCCGCGATCTTATAGGCGCCCACGCGCGCCGGGATGCGGTACACACCTCGGTCGTCGGTGACGGCAGCGAAGGTGTTGCCCGTGGCCTCGAGGACGGCCGTCACGGTTACACCGGGCAGCACGCCGCCGGTCGAATCAGTAACAGTGCCGGTGAACGTCGCTTCCTGCGCGTACGCGGTGACCGGCAGCAGCAGAATTCCGGTGGACAGAAGCAGCTGCCCGACGATTCTCAATGTCATGAGGTCTCCTGACTAGGTTGACCCGGTTGCACACACGCGGCGCGAAGAGAACGATCGACTGCGACGTGGATGAATCGATTCGACAGAGGATACGAGCGGCGCACTCTATAACGTACGAGCGGTGGCAGCTGTCAAGGGCAAAGACGTTCGGTATTAAGGCTCTCCGCGCTCGCGCCGGTCAGACGACGGGGCGCCATCGTCGTTTGGTGCCGACGACGAAGCGCTCAAGAAGGAGCTGAGGGCGGTGATCGCGCTTCAGGGATTGCCGTGTGACGAGGTCGCGGAGGTCACCGAACTGGCCAAAGACGACTACGCAGTGTCGTGCAAGGACAAGAACAGGTATCGCGTGTACATGAATGCTGAGGGGGAGGGTAATTGTCGAGAAGCGGAAGTAGCCGTCACCTCCAATTACTTCGCTTTGGCGGCGTCGAGTATGAGCTGCAGGTCCTTTTCGTTTTCGTTGCAGATGAATTCGAACAGTTCCGTATTGAGCGCAAGTAGCAGGTGAAGCGTTCGTGTCCAGGGTTTCGTGTAGGCCTTTGGATCATCGACCGTAACCTCGACTTCGAGGTTGCCGTAGCTCACCCTACGGATCCGCTCGATGATTCTGGCTTGGTCCGTGAGCGGATGGCCTTGAGCATCAAACCAATTTCCCTTGATTCCGATGGTGTCAACGACCAGCGTGTCACCCTGCCACCGGCCGACCGAATAGCCTTTGAAGGTAGGTTCTGGGTCGTTGGGCAGTGGGCGACCATCGAGGAAAATCTCCCGATACTGTCCCATAAACTCGTCCAGAATCGTCAGAGTATCCGGCGTTTGGATGAGTTTCTGCATCACGAAATTACCCCACATCCGCGGAGGCGCGTGCGGTAAACAACGCAGGTTCGGGTCGTCTATGTGAGAGTTCTCTCGGTGCTGCTTCACGAGAGCTTCTGCCCACGGTTGCATCGGTGGTTCCTCAGGAGCGCCCGTGGCGACATTGATAAATCCCACCGGAGCGGGCTCGAGACACTCTATTGTCGCCTGCGTGCAAGGGTGCTTCTCCACGTCCCAGACGCCAGAAAGGTCGGGTGTCATCCCGTCCGGCATCTTCGGCGTCGGTGCGGCGTAATTAGGCTTCCCATCTGGCGTCAGCGGCACACTCTTGGTAGTAACACGCCATTGCGCCGACAGTGTCACCGCGACACAGGCAATCATCCCAGCGGTGGCGATGAACCGTCCTGTGAGCATGCGCGCCCCCTCTCTTCCCGGATTTCATTTGCAAACTCGGCGAACTTCCAATTCGCCGCGCGAACGGATCGCGATGATACGCAGGCAATGAGTCCGAGGCAATATCGCTCTCGGCTGCCCGTGGCGAACAACTGAGCTAAGGATTTGTTAACGAGTTCCCCCCAGTTCTTAGCAATGGTGATAGTGCAACCACCGACGCGTAGTGATTTGGTGAAACGATCTCGCGGCTGAATGACGAGCCGTAGCTCAGTTGGACAGAAATGCCGGGATCACTCGACGGCGATAACGCGTCATCCCACCAGCGAGTCCGAGAGCAACGAGCGTCACCGTTCCTGGCTCAGGCACCGGAGTAGGATCGACATATGTTCGGAAAAGAAAATCACCCGGCCGACCACCAGGGTCAGTGGCCGTGAATGGTTGCCACGGGCTCGCTGTGCGAGCGCGGGTGAAGGCTTCGCCACCTGCATACGTCGCCTGACCTGCGACCTGACCAAGCCACCCATCCGCGACGCCGGTAATCGTCACGATTGAAGACTGAAAAAGCGCACGGTCATCGTGCCGGCGCGATTCGGCGCAGCTCGTCGAAGACGTTGAAGATCACCGTGACGTGATCCTGCTTTGCGCCGGCAGGCGCGGGCGTAGCGGGCGCGAGGGCGAATCGCTTGCCGTCCGGGTGCAGGTCGAACGGGCGGAATGCTCCGCGGCTCCTGTAACGCCCGTCGGACCAGAGCCTCGGCTTCACGGCGCGGAATGCGTCGCCCTCTACCTCATAGGCCGACACCATGATCTGTTGGGCGGGAGTCCCGTAGAAGAGCTCGTGCGCGGTCCGCGACCATGTGGGATAGAGGCCGCCGCCGGTCGAAATCTGCCACTTGCCGCCCGGGCCGGGGTACGGCCGCACGTACACTTCAGAGCGCCCTGATTCGTTCGACTGATACGCGATCCAGCGCCCGTCCGGCGAGAACCTCGGCTCCTGCTCGTCGAAGCGGCTATTCAGAAACACGGTGGGCTGTCCGGCCTTCCAGCCCGAAGTCTCGTTGCCTTCCATCGGCAGGATCAGCACGTCGAAGTTGGTCTGCTGGTTCAGCTCCGCGAAGGCCAAAAATTTGCCGCTCGGATGCCAGGACGCCGGAAGCTTTCCGTTGGGACTGTCCGTGAGACGCTGCGCGTCGCCGACCCCGTCGGCTCGCTGCCAGTAGAGCTCGTTCTTCCCGTTGTTCCCCTCTGACGCAAACACGATGCGACGGCCATCGGGCGTCCAGACCGGCTTGACGCCTCGCACCGAGGTCAGGCGTGTGAGCGTATCCCGCGCCCACTCGTACACCCAGATGTCGGCGCTCGAACCAGCCCTGATCTGCAGAGCGAGTCGGCGGCCATCGGGCGAAAACTGGGGAGCGGTCCAGGGTGCTGCCGCGGACCGGAGCGGCGTCGTCTTCCCCTCGCGATCCATCCAGTGGATGGGGATGCCGTCCGTGCCCGGCCCCGGCAGATAGACCAGCGTTCCGCTGACTGACACGGCCACCTGGGCGCCACCATTCGCTGCGTTCGACGTCACGCCGTCAATTGCCGGCGCCGGCGGCCCTGTCACTGCCATCCGGTCGAGATCGAAGGGCGCAGCCCACAGCGTCCCGTCATGCACGTACAACAAGTGGCCGCTGGACACGTACCGCCCATAGAAGGCGCCTCGCTGGATAACCTTCGGCGCCCCGCTTGGCAGCGGTTGCACCACGAGGTTCGCGTCGTCGAAGGCGGCTGCAATGGGGCTGCTCGTAAAGAGCACGGCCCGGCCGCCTGGCAGGATCTGAGGCCAGCGCGCCTGGGCGGTCTCTCCATCCGCCGACGGTTCCAGCGGTGCGGGCGTCCCGCCGGTCGAGGACACCCGCAGCAAACGTGTCCCCAGCGTGATGTTGGGCGAAAACACGATCGTCCCGTCGTCGTCCCACGTGCCGCCGCGACCGGCCGGCGAATCGCACAGCGTCACGGCAGCCCCACCCGTCACTGCGATCTTCTTCAGCTTGCCGCCGGCGAAAAACCCCACCCATTGCCCGTCCGGCGAAAAGAATGGGCTCTGGGCATTGTCCGTTCCAGCCAACGGCATGGCCTGGAGTTGATCAAGGCGGCGCACGTAAAGCTGCGACCTCCCATCGTCCGCCATCCGCCCCACAAACGCGATGACCGTGCCGTCGGGTGAGACGATTGTGGCGGCACCGCCGTCTGTGTTCGCGAGCGAGACGTCGGCGCCCAGCTCCACGCTGATACGCATCGGCGCGGTCACCGGCTTCTGGCGCCAGAGCGCCCACACTCCAAGCATCAGCAGCAAACCGGTTGCGAGAGCCCCGACACCCGCCCATGGGAGTGCATGCCGCCAGCGCGATGTCACGCCGGGTGCGGTCGCCGCCGTTGCGCGTCCGCCCTCGAGCGACGCGCCATGCGCCAGCACGAAACGCGCGGCCGCAATGTCGCCAATCCGCGCCGCGCGATTTTTCTCCAGGCAATGGCGGACGAGCGTGCGAACATACGGCGGCACGTCGGCGGGCACGGCGTCCCAGTCCGGTTCGCCACGCAGCACCGCCGCCAGCGTATCGGCCACATCGTCGCCCTCGAACGCGCGCTTTCCTGTCAGCATCTCGTAGAGCACGCAGCCGAACGCCCACACGTCGCTCCGCTTGTCGGCTGCTTTTCCGCGCGCTTGCTCCGGGCTCATGTACGCGGCCGTCCCAAGCAGCACGCCGACGCCTGTCATCATCGCCGGCGATGTGATCGTGGGCGAGGTCGTGCGATCGACGGATGGGCGTGCCTCGGCTTCAGTCGCCTTGGCGAGACCGAAATCGAGCACCTTGACGGTGCCGTCGCTCGTCAGCGCGATGTTCGCCGGTTTCAGATCGCGGTGAGTGATCCCCTTCTCGTGGGCCGCTTCAAGAGCGTCCGCGATCTGTCGGGCAGCACCGAGCGCTTCGTCAACGGGCAGCCGGCCTCGCGTGAGGCGATCCGCGAGCGTCTCCCCGTCGACGAATTCGAGGACGAGAAACTGCCTGCCGCCGGCTTCCTCCAGCCCGTAGATCGCGCCGATGTGCGGATGATTGAGGGCCGCGAGGACGTGCGCTTCACGGCGGAAGCGTGCAAGGCGCTCAGGATCGTGCGTGAAGCTGTCCGGCAGGATCTTGAGCGCCACCTCGCGACCGAGCCTGGTGTCGTGTGCGCGGTATACCTCTCCCATGCCGCCGGCTGCGAGGAAACGCTCGATTCGATATGGACCCAGGCACGTACCGGGCTCGAGCGACCCCTGCCTGGCGATCAGTCGCGCCGCCGCGGCGGCTGCCCAGGACTCAGCGTCGCCAGCTTCGTCATGATTTACCACCAAAGACCAGACTTCACGGTGCAACTCAACGTCGCCCTGGCAGGCTTCGCGTACGAAGGCGTCGCGTTGCGCAGGATCGCGCTGCAACGCCTCCTGGAAGATTTCCTCAATGTGTTGAACGCGGTCCACCGTCGGCTCTCCCGGCGCCACGCAACTCGCGACGGAGCCACGCGCAGGCAAAATTCCAATCCCGGATCACCGTGTTCGGCGCCACACCCAGGACCTCGGCGGTTTCCTTCACGGTCAAGCCGCCGAAGAAGCGCATCTCGAAGACTCTGCTCTTGCGCTCGTCGGTCGTCGCCAGCCGCTGCAGGGCCAGATCGACCGCGACGATCTGCTCGACCTGCTGCGAAGACAGCACCGCGGCTCCATCGATTGGAATGTGAACTACGCCGCCTCCGCGCTTCTGGCGCAATCGCTCGCGCGCGTAGTCGACAAGCACGTGCCGCATCACCTGCGAGGCGACGGCGAAGAAGTGAACCCGGTTCTGCCACTCCACTTCGGCGCCGGGCAGAAGCCTCAGAAACGCTTCCTGCACGAGAGAGGAAGGCTGCATGGGGTGGTGCTTTCGTTCACGCCTGAGATGACGCCGGGCCAGACGATCCAGTTCCGCGCGGATCAGCGGCAGCATACGATCGAGCGCTGATCGGTCGCCCTCGCGCCAACCCGCCAGCAGCCGCGTGATATCGCCTGCCTGGGTCTGCATGCCTCACCAGCTTCGAGTAATTGGGAAAGGATAGCGCAGGAGGCAAGGGGGAGACCCGTGGTGTGTCGGCCCGGGAAATGTCGCTTCTAGGTGTAGGGAATGGAGGTGCAGGGCGTATGCGCGTGAGGCTTGCTGGATGCTTTGTTCTTTCGATGCTTCTCCTGGCGCTCGGCATCAGTGCCACGCAGGAGCAGCGGAGCGGCACCGTCGTGATTCCGAGAACATGGGACGACGCCGAGATTGCCAGACACGAAATACCGCTCGCCGATCCGACGGCCTCGCCCAAACATGTGTCGTCCGACTACTACTACCGGATTCCAGTGCGTCCAATCTACAAGGCTTATCCCGTCTACGCACCCGGTCACGAGCCGCCCGGCTACATCGATTGGCTGAAACAGCAGGAACCGGTGATCGTCTGGGATGACCGCGGACACGCGCCGCCGCTCCAGACCGAGGCCGACTGGATTCGAGCCGGGCAAGTCGTTTTCGATGCGCCGATTGCATCCAACGCAAATTTCCGAATCGAAGATGTCAGGAACCCAGACTGGTACGAGCAGACCGGTGCCCCAATAGCAAAGGACGGCACGCTGCCCGTGTTCCAGTACGTGGTCCGTGCGAAAGGCATAGTGCAACTCGGGTCCATCTCCTGCGCGTTCTGCCATACGCGAGTAATGCCTGATGGAAGCGCGCTCAAGGGAGCCCAGTCGAACTTTCCGATTCAGCGTGCCGTCGCGTACGGCCTTCGGGCGAATGCCGCGACCGCCACAGACCTGGAGCAGTTCCTCGCGCAAACGCGTGGTTTCGCGAAATCGCTCCATGCGGCTCCCTGGCTCCGACCGGATCCGGAAGAGCGGATCGATGCGATGTCGGTTGAGGAGATTGCTTCGGCCTTTGAAGCCTTTCCGCCTGGTGCGAGCCCCCGTCAACGTACCAATACTTTCATGGCGGTACAGGTGCCCGACTTGATCGGTGTGAAAGATAGACGCTACCTCGATCGTACGGGTCTTGAGGTGCATCGGTCGATTGGCGACCTGATGCGATACGCCGCGATGAACCAGGGAGCGGACAGCCTGGCCAGCTACGCGGGGTTCGTGCCCGCAGACATTCCGAGGTTCCAGCAAACGCCTCCGCCCGAACGATCCAGCCGTTACAGCGACGAACAGTTGTATGCGCTCGCGCTGTACCTGTATTCGCTCCAGCCGCCGCCGAATCCAAACCCGTTCGATGCCGTTGCCGCGCGCGGCCAGCAGGTCTTCGAGGGAGAGCGCTGCGGCACGTGCCATACGCCGCCGCTCTATACGAACAACAAACTGACTCCCGCGAAAGGTTTCCACGTGCCCGCCGATCACCTGATGAAGTACGACATCCTGCCCATTTCGCTCGGAACCGATCCGGACCTCACGATGAGAACGCGGCGTGGCACGGGGTACTACAAGGTTCCCTCGCTCAAAGGGGTGTGGTACCGGAGCATGTTCGGTCACAGCGGCTGGTGCGCGACGCTCGAAGACTGGTTCGACCCGCATCGGCTGGATGACGACTATGTGCCGACAGGATTCAAGGGCTACCAGGTGACGCACCGTGCAGTACCGGGTCACGAGTTTGGACTCACTTTGTCACCTGAGGAAAAGCGCGCCTTGCTCGCGTTCTTGAAAACGCTTTGAAATCATTCGGCGCTGGTGCAGCGTGAGGCCGACGATGAGAGCTGGGAGTGTCTGAGCGAATGCGCATCGCACCGCACGTGCTCGTTTGGACCTCCCAGCTGAATCGCATCGAATCAGAGGCCTGACACGTACCTTCCCGAGGCGGCCTCTATCCCTGGGCCGGGACGATGCACTCGTAGTAGTCGATGATGGCCAGGTAACTCCAGGGATCACCGCCCAGGCATGGTTGGCCATGATAAAGGTCAGGACGCATCAGCTTGATGCGGTGAACAAACTGGTGGTCGAGCGTGAATGCCATGAGGTCGTACGTCGGGTGTCCCTCACCGGTAGGCGGAATCGGAGGTAGGCCCTTGCCTGGGGGCGCGCAGAGCGTGAGCCCGTTGCCGGGCTGAATGCACGCCCAACCGGCCTTTGCCAGCGTCACGTCCGAAAGTCCCTCGGAGAGCGCCGACGACGTGAGCCCCGAGGAGTCGCCCCGTGCTGACGACTGGCGAAGTTCTTCGCTTTGTGTCGGCTTGACCGACGATATCGCGCTCGGCCCAGAGGGCGACCCGCAAGCTCCGATCAACAGTCCCCCAATCGCTACGAACACGGCGCCTGTCCGACGAAACACATTTGACATGTTGGACCTCCACGGAAAACTGGATTGCATTTAGCCGACTGTGCTGAGCCAGGACCGACGACCCATTCCGGCTCACCTGAGACCAATAAGGAAACGAGAGGCGGAAGTTACAGGCTCTGAGGCGGAAGGCATAAAATGGCCGCCGCAAATCGGGCCGCTATGCCAAATTGCCCCCAGTGCGGTGCGGAATTGGAGTCCGAGGGTCCAGCAGGACTCTGCCCGAAGTGTCTGATCCTGGGCGCGTTCGATAGTTCATTTGGCCCGGACGAATCCGGAACACAGACCGTCAATCTAGCGACCGCGGCAATCGGTGACGACGACTTCGGCCGATATCGCGTCCTTCGACCTCTCGGCGAAGGGGGCATGGGCACTGTGTACCTGGCCGAGCAGCGCGACGCCATTCGCCGGAACGTCGCCCTCAAAGTCGTGAAACTCGGAATGGACACCAGTCACGTTCTTGCGCGCTTCGCCAACGAGCGCCAGGCACTGGCGATGATGGACCATCCGAATATCGCGCGAATTTTCGATGCAGGCGCGACGTCCAAGGGCCGCCCGTACTTCGTCATGGAGTACATCGAGGGCGAATCGATTACGCAGTATTGCGACCGCAAGCGGAAGACCGTTGCCGAACGGCTGGAGCTGTTCCTCGCGGTGTGCCGCGCCGTTCAACATGCCCATCAGAAAGGTGTGATCCACCGCGATCTCAAACCGTCGAATGTGCTGGTGATGGAACAGGACGGCATACCGGTTCCAAAAGTGATTGATTTCGGCATCGCCAAGGCCACCGACCAGTGGGCCATCGAGAAGGCGCTCCTCACGCAATTCGGCCAGATGGTGGGCACACCGGAGTACGCCAGTCCCGAGCAGGCGGAGGTGATTACCGGAGACGTCGATGAGCGGTCCGATGTGTATTCGCTCGGGGCGCTCGTGTACGAGTTGCTCATCGGCGCTGCCCCGTTCGACGCGGCCAGGCTGCGAGCGGCTGGGTTCAGCGAGATGCTCCGGATCATCCGCGAAGAAGAAGCGCCGCCGCTCTGGCGACGGTTGAACGGGATGGGCGCGGCGGCGACCGATGTCGCCGCCGATCGGCAGACCGACCCAGCGTCCCTGCATCGCCTCGTGGATGGCGACCTGACCTGGATCGCGCTGAAGGCGTTGGAAAAAGCGCGAGAGCGGCGATACGCGTCGGTGGCCGAGCTCGCTGCGGATGTTCAGCGGCACCTGGACCACCGGCCTGTGTCGGCATCGCCGCCGAACCGCGTGTACCGAGCGCGCAAGTTTCTTCGCAGAAACAAACCCGCCGTCTTCGTGTCGGCGTCCGCGTTTGCCTTCGCGGTGTTGAGCGGAGTGACGGTCTGGTCGCTCGCGCACCGCGATGCGGCGTCAGGACTCAGGCTGACCGACAAAGACACCATCGTCCTCGCGGAATTCGAAAACAAAACTGGCGATCCGGTGTTCGACGACACCTTGCGCCAAGGTCTGTCCGTAGCGCTCCAACAATCGCCGTTTCTCAGCGTGATTCCGGATCAACAGGTCCAGGCGACACTGGCGCTCATGGGCCAACCCCGAGACGCGCGGCTGACCGCTGATACCGCCGAGCAGATCTGTGAGCGAACCGGCAGCGCCGCGGTTCTTGAAGGTTCGATCACCAGCCTTGGCAGCCAGTATGTCGTGGGCTTGCGCGCAAGGAACTGCAACACCGGAGACATTCTCGATGAGGAACAGATTCAGGCGGGTCGGCGAGAGGACGTGCTGAATTCATTGAGTCAGCTCGCTCGCACGTTCAGAACCCGCGTCGGCGAATCGCTCGCCACCGTTGAAAAGCACTCGGTTCCACTCGAGCAGGCGACCACATCGTCGCTCGACGCGCTCAAGTCCTACAGCGCCGCACTGAAAGTGAACCTCTCTGGAGGAAATGCCGCGAGCCTACCCTTATACCGACGGGCGGTCGAAATCGATCCCAACTTTGCCATGCCGTACGCCAGCATGGGGATCGGCTACACGCAGCTGGGAGAGTGGACGCTCGCGCGCGAGAACACGATCAGAGCCTGGGAGCTGCGCGATCGCGTCAGCGATCCCGAGAAGTTCTTTATCGACTTTACCTACGATCGGCAGGTGATCGGAAATCTGGAGAAGGCATTCCAAACCCTCGAACTATGGGCTCAGACCTATCCAAGACACGCGGATCCCGATCCTCAAGATCTGCTGGCGGGGATTTCCGTCAAAGGAACCGGTAGATGGGAAAGAGTGATCGAACAAGCCAAGAAAAGCATCGCGGCTCGTCCCGACAGGGGCCTGATGTACGAAAATCTGATCGATAGCTATTACTTTCTCGACCGCTTCGACGAATCTCAACGAGTCCTTCAGCAAGCGTCCGCGCGCAAGCTGCAGTCAACATCCTATCTCGCTTTCGGATACAACCTTGCGCTGCTCAAGGGCGATAAACAGCAGATGGATCGCATCGTGGCGATGGCGAAGGGCACACGCGTCGCGGAACACTGGCTTGCCAACTGCGAAGCGCTTGCTCTGGTTCGTTCCGGTCATCTACAAGAGGGGCGACGCACATCCAGCAGGGCCGTCTTACTGGCGCAGCAGGAGGGAGTCCGCGAAACGGCGGCAACGTATCAGGCCGTACGAGCCATGTGGGAGGCGCTCTCTGGAAATCCTCGCGAAGCAAGAAGGACCGCAACGGAGGCGCTTGCGACGTCCAACAGCCGGGATGTGGAATACGCCGCCGGCCTTGCCTTTGGCTTCATCGCCGATTCTTCCCGGTCAGAGGCGCTCCCCGCTGATCTCGAAAAGCGCTTCCCCGAGGATACGTTCGTCAGATTCACCTACCTGCCGGTCCTTCGCGCGTTAGGCGAGCTCAACCGCGGCCGGCCGGCGGAAAGCGTCGAGCAACTGCAAGTCGCGCTTCCCTACGAATTCGCCGCCAATGGCCTCAACATCAACTTATTCCTGGGCGGTCTCCACTCGGCCTATGTGCGCGGCGAGGCGATGATGGCCGCGCAGCGGTATGCGGAAGCGGCGTTCGAGTTCCAGAAGATTCTCGATCATCGCGGCATCGTCGGCGCCGATCCCATCGGCGCACTGGCGCACTTGCAGCTCGGTCGAGTGTTCGCGTTGTCGGGAGACAAGACGAAAGCGAAAGCTGCTTATGAGGCGTTCCTCGCCCTCTGGAAGGACGCGGACCCGGCCATCCCGATTCTGAAGAACGCCAAGGCAGAGTACGGCAGGCTGTCGTGATCGCAATGTAACGTTTGCCTTGCGATTCCTTATAGCGGTGTGGAACGCGCGCAGGATGACGATGATGACCAACGAGCCAAGATACACCGCCGGCGGAAAAACCTTAGTGGTGAGGGCGTCTCAATTTCCGACGACACGGTGGACGCTGGTGATCGCTGCAGCGGATTCCCAAGGGAAAGACGCTCGTTCGGCGTTGGTTGCCCTGTGCGAGGGCTACTGGTACCCGCTGTACGCCTACCTTCGCCGCCGCGGTTATCCGGCTGACCAGGCGCAGGATCTCACGCAGGCATTCTTTGTGCGTCTGCTGGAAGGGCGTTATCTCGATCGGGCCGACCCGGACAAGGGCCGGTTCCGGTCCTTTCTCCTGACTTCGTTGAAATTCTTCGTCAGCGACGAAGAGGATCGCCATCGCGCACACAAACGCGGCGGCGGCTTGCTTGTTCCGCTCGAATTCACATCAGGCGAAGAACGCTACCAGCGCGAGCCTGCGAACGATGAGACACCGGAGCGGCTTTTCGAACGGCGCTGGGCCCTTGCGCTGCTGGATCGAGTCGTCGAGAAACTGCGACAGGAGTTCGTGCATCACGGCCGCCCGGAGCATTTCGACCGACTGAAGGTGTTCCTTCTCGGTCAGCCCGACACGCCTTATGCGGCGCTCGCGCGCGACATGAACACCTCAGAGGGAGCCCTCAAAGTTGCAATTCATAGGCTCCGCAAGCGGTATCGCGACCTCTTTCGGCAGGAGATCGCGGATACCGTCGCCGATCCTGCAGAAATCGAGTCGGAGCTCCGATATCTGGCGGCGGTGCTCACCAGAAAATAGGTCCGACACGCGTGGCGACGCGGGAGATCAATCGCACCCTTCTAAGCCGGGGGTCTTGCGTTCGAGTCGCGGCGGGCGCGCCATCTTCGATTCATTTCGTAAAAGCGTGAGGTCGGGCTTCGGCGAGTCCGTCACGGTGTGTCAGGCCCCATGACCTTCAGCGTGACACGGAGCGTGGCACCCGCTATCAAGGACTGCGGACGGGACGCCACTGCGGTCGAGTAGTATGCAGCATGCCCTCACTTGATTCGAAAGTTCCGCCACCAGCGCTTGTATTGGTCATCGGAGCGTTCATGTGGCTGGTGTCGCGCGCTGCACCATCGCTTCATTTTGACGTGCCCGCGCACAACTGGCTCGCCATCGTTCTTGTCTCGGTGGGATTCCTGACGGGCGTCTCAGGTGTGGTGACCTTCTTGAGAGCCAAGACGACAGTCGATCCGACGAAGCCTCGCGCTTCGTCGTTGGTCACGTGGGGTGTCTACGCGATTTCTCGCAATCCGATGTATCTGGGCGGTCTTATTATGTTGCTTGGTTGGGCCATCTTCCTGTTGAACGCGCTCGCCTTCTTGTTTCTTCCCGTGTACGTCCTTTACATAAACCGTTTCCAGATCGCACCGGAGGAGCGCGCCCTCACGTCGTTATTTGGTGAGACGTACGTGGCCTACCAGATGCGCGCTCGACGATGGTTGTAGCTTTCGATTTTGTCGGTAGCAGAGCTCGCGATCAGCCCTGACTCGTCCCATAGTGCTTACTAATCGGTGTAGGCACTCGCCGGGGTCGGCGGCGTTCGCGGCGACGCGCGGCCGATCAACCGTGTGGCACTTCCGCTGGCAGTCCTCGCAACCTGCGTAAACGCAAGCTCCTCCGATACAGGAATTCACCCTTCCAAGCCGGGGGTCCCGCGTTCGAGTCGCGGCGGGGCGCGCCAACTGGCTTTGCGCAATTGTGAAATTTGCGACGGCCATTTCAGCCTGAATGTGTACTCACATGGAGCGGTCACTTGCCTCGTTTACCGAATAGAGTAGGGATCACATGTCAAAGTGGACGAGTTGGTTCAGGATGGCCCGGCCCGCAAAGCCTGCGACGGTGAGTGTCCCCCCGGTCGAACCGCGACCGACTCGCTCGGGCGGCAAGTTTCAGCCGCTGCACAAGTACCTCGAGGACAGGTACGCGACGATGGTCGTCCTCAAGGTCTCGGAAATCGAAGACATCCTCGGCTTCGCGCTGCCGGCGCAGGCGCGGACGGATCGCACGTGGTGGACGGTGGCCGATCCGAATACGCCCGCGGGCCCGTACGCGGATGCCTGGAAATCGGCGAGGCGGACAGCGGTGCCAAATCTGTTGGCGCACACCGTCGTCTTCGAGCGGATGTCGCAATCGCGTGTATAGTGAAAGTGTTCCAGCGCCACTGATCCAGCGAGCCTGAACTCCCGCTGCGAGTTCATCCCGACCAGTCAGCCGCGCTGCCGGACTTGCGCGCCACGTGCCGGCGCGCCGCCGTCCTCTCCGACAGAAAGCCGACATGACGAACGTCCTGCGCCACCGGATCGCCTCGTGAACACCGTCATTGTGATCGGCCTCGCCGGCGTGGCAATCGCCTCGATCGTGGCGTTCGTGGTGCGTCGATTGCAGCGCCGGCGCGGCGGCGATCTCGGAGAGGTGAGCAGCCAGTGGCTGATCGAGCACCGGGCTGGCACGGGCTACGACGTGTCGCGCTGGAGCAACCGGTGAGATGTTTTCGCCTCCGAACACCTTGAACCCACGGCAACGCCGCGGTCGACTGCTCCCACCGCTCGCGGACGCGACGAGCGAATCGAAGGACCTACTGCTTCAGGCGCGCGCTCGTGGAGTACGTCCACATATCGCCCGTGATCGGGATTGAGGTATTTCGCGACGCACGGGAATGAGATCGGACGTGTGATCACTTTGAGCGTTCAATTCTCGGACTCAAGTTCGGCAATTCGTTGCATGGCCTTCTTCCTCAAGGCAGCTGCATCGCGTGTGATGACGATTTCGCCCGTGTCCTCGATCTGCGGCAGACGACGATCGAGCGCAGCTATCAGCTCCCGCAGTTGACGGAGCGTACGCGTTCGATCCCCCTCAGCAGTTGTTTTCCTGTCAGCCATTGAATCCCTCATTCCGCCGCTACCGCGCTACGTCTGTCCAACAGGCCGATGCAGGCCGTCAGCCATTTAGTGATCGTGACTGGACGCCTTCAGGCATTGTCAAGACGTATGCGGTCTACTCTGATCCGCATGTCTCGGCCGTCGACCCCGAGCAGCACTGTACACAGGCTATCGCTGAACCCGCAAATTAGGCGTTCACGGCTGGCTGTCCAGCCGTGTCCAACGGTTTCGTTTCTCTCAGCAACTAGCGGATTCGTGTCTGCCTACGTCCGCCGGTTCTACGTAGTCCAGCGGCTAGGTTTCATTTAGGGTTTCAGCTTCGGCGCGCCGATCACCCCACAGCATCGAGGTGCCGCGGATCGTAGTCGGCGGGGGTTCTCGCTGATCGTGCGCCGCTTGGCAACACCTCCACGTCGAGAGGGAGCTCGCCGAGGAGCAGCAGCCGACAGCACTCGAAGCCCTGCACGAACCCGCCTTCGCGGGCTGCTTCGTCGACGCCGATCGCGTCCTCGATCGCGTCGAGCAGCGCCGCCAGCGCAACGACGCCTTCACCCGCGCGCACGAGCGCCGCGCGTCGCACGGTGAGATATTGACGCCGATAGGGGGACGCGTCGCCGTCGTCGAGCGCGTCATCGAGCGCCGCCTTGAGCACGAGCGGATCGAGTGCGAGGACGGCGCGCTGCCGGGCGCGCGACGTCTCTGCCGCGGCGGCGAATGACGCGAGCGTAGAGTGAGACATGGCGGCCTCCTTGACCTAAGACGACAAGCCGGTCGGCGGCTAGAATGACTCAGCTGTCAGCCGGGACCCAGCGGTTCACTCAGCCTACGCCTCGCGCAAGGTGTTTAATGTGCTGTATTGAACACGACAACCAATCAACTCGCCGGCGGAAGCCGTGGCCCCCGCCGGTGCGGCGTCTCACGTCGTAAAGCTCACAATGCAATTGTCTTGGCAGCGCGCCAGGTAGGGTATATAGTCACCTTACTTTCCTGAGTCCTGCCGCCTGTTGCCGGGGCGCGCGCCCGCCAACTCTCCTCAGAACCTCATTAAAGCCGTTGCCGTGGTCGACTGACCCTGTCTGGTCGGCGCCTGTCGTTGCAACGATCCCCGGACAACACAGAAAGAGGACCTGAATGCCGTCAATGACAACACGCAGAGGACCCTTTGGATACGCGCTGGCCGCGTTAGTGGCTGGCGCCTTCGTATGGACCGCAGCTGGACACGCACAGGTACCCGCCCAGGCGCCGCCCCCGCAGCGCCAACTGGTGGCCATTGTGCAGCTCAATCCGGAGCTGGTGCTCACGTGGGAGGACCTAATCAAGAACCAAGCGATGCCGGCGGCGAAGAAGAACGGCACACCCTGGCGGCACGTCTACGCCAACGGCGTCGCGGGTACTGGTTTCACACGCGTGACGATCACGCCGATCACGAACTACGCTCAGTTTGACCAGCCCGGTGGAGTGCAACGCGCGTTTGGGGCGGACGTTGCGACCAAGTACAACGCGAGACTGGCGCCGACCATCCACAGCCAGCAGACGTACATCCAGACGCTCAACTTGCAATCGAGCATCATGGGTAACTCGACGACGCCCGCTCCGTTCGTCGTCGTGCAGAGCTTTCGTGTGCTTCCGGGGAAAGGC
>Ga0114129_10006738_pt1 | contig 16310 bp, 16 predicted proteins | sample RhiMetdeltSRZDD1_FD_80071 | JGI IMG/M metagenome (GOLD analysis project Ga0114129, IMG submission 80071) | Populus rhizosphere microbial communities from Tennessee, USA - Rhizosphere MetaG P. deltoides SRZDD1 (version 2) (version 2) | ecosystem: Host-associated > Plants > Roots > Rhizosphere >... | reverse complement strand
TCCGAGCAGAAGGGCGACGGCGATGCCGGTGCGGTCCTTGCCGGCAACGCAGTGGATGAGCACGCCGCCGGGCGCCGCGTGAGCGATCGCGCGCGCCATCGCGACGATGTGCTCCGCGCGCTGGTCGAGGACGAGTGCGTCACGCTCGGCTCGGGTGCGAGCGGGAACGATCGAACGCCAGAACTGCTCGTCCTGCTGCGGGATGTGCAGGTAGTGGACACCGTGCTCGTGCCAGATCGGGTCGGGATCCTTCTCGACCTCGGTCGGCGTGCGAAGATCGATCACGGTCCGTATCCCATGACCCCGGAACGCGGTGCGACCGCCTTCGCTCAAGCGGCACAGTTGATCCGAGCGGATGAGCGCACCGCGTCGCACGCGCCGGCCCTCCACCGTGGTGAGCCCACCGAGGTCGCGCACGTTGAGGCAGGCATCCCACGCCAGGGCGCGGGACGCCAGGGCGTCAGCCCCCAACGACCCGACGGAGGTCCGCGATGCTCACGACGACCAGGAGCGCGAGCAGCAGAACGAAGCCGACGGCGTGCACCGCGGCCTCGGCCTGCGGCGAGAGGCGCACGCGGAAGATGCCGCGCAAGAGGACGAAGAAAAGACGTCCACCGTCCAGACCCGGGAACGGAACGATGTTCAGCACGGCGAGATTCACCGACAGCACGCCGACGAGCTTGAGGAAGTTCGGAAGGCCGTACTGTGCGACCTGACCCGTGATCCGGAAGATCTCGATCGGCCCGCCGACGGTGGGGCCGCCGGCTGGAGTGCGCGGCGCGAGGAGCTGACCGGGGAGCTCGGCGATCTGCACCACCACCTGACCGGAGAGAGACACGGCTTCGCGGAAGGCATCGGGCAACGCGAGAGCCTTTGTGCCCTGGACCTCCTCGAGACCGATGCCCAGCGGTCCCTCGCCCTCGGGCGGCTCCGCGCGAGGCAGGGCGGTGATCGGCGGAAGCGCACGTCCGTCGCGATCGATCTCGAGGGTCACCTCTCGATCGGGATGGAGCCTTGCCTGGGTCGTCACATAGCTGACGAGCTCGTTCGCGCGCGTGATCTGGCGCCCGTCGATCGCACGAACGATGTCGCCGACACGGATACCGGCTTTGAGCGCCGGGGAGTCCGCCGCGACCGAGCGCACGCGGACGTCACCGGTGGAGGCGAGCGTGCCGCTCGAAAAGGCGATGGTGAGCACCACCAGTGCGAGCACCATGTTCATCGTGACGCCCGCCGCGAGCACGATCGCCTGCGACCACCACGGCTTCGAGGTGAACGAGCCGGGATCGCCCTCGCCCGCCTGATGGATCGTGAAGTCGTCCTGCCCGAGGATGCGCACGAATCCGCCGAAGGGGATCGCGTTGATGCTGTAGTCGATGCCGGCGTGGCGGATAGCGGCGACGCGCGGGGGGAAGCCGAACGCGAACTCGAGGACCTTCATCCCGAGAAGGCGCGCGGTCAGGTAGTGACCGAACTCGTGCACCGCGATGATCGCGGTGAACGTGAGCAAGAACAGGATGAGCGTCGGAAGGAAGTCCATCGCCGCTACGCCAGCGCCGGCGCGGTCTCGAGGGCCGTGCGCACCGCGCGGTCGACTCCGAGGATCTCGCCGAGGTCCGGCGAAGCGGGTGCGCGCTGAGCCGAGCCCAGCGAGGCGCCGCGCCGCAGGTAGAACGCGATCTCGTCGAAGCGGATCTCACCGCGTAGGAAGCGCGCGACCGCGATCTCGTCCGCGGCCGACAGCCCGATCATCGCGGCGAGGTCGCCGGACCGCGCGGTCTCGAGTACCGCCACGAGGCACGGGTAGCGCCGATCGTCCGGCACGCCCTCGAAACGCAGCGTGCGGACGCGCGACCAGTCGAGCCGCGCGGCGGGCGACGGCGCGCGCTCCCAGAGGAGCGCGTACTGGATGGGCAGACGCATGTCCGGCTCGGCGAGCTGTGCTTTCACGCTGCCGTCGGCGAATTCCACGAGCGCGTGGATCACGCTCTCGGGGTGCACGACGATGTCGATCCGCTCGTAGGGGATGCCGTAGAGCCAGTGGGTCTCGACGACCTCGTAACCCTTGTTCGCAAGCGTCGCCGAGTCGACCGTCACCTTCGGTCCCATCTTCCACGTCGGATGCCGGAGCGCCTCGTCGGCCGTGACGGACGCGAGGTCGCTGAGGGATCGTTCGCGGAACGGACCGCCGGACGCGGTGACCGCGACACGCGTGACATCGGCGAGCCGTTCGCCGACGAGGCACTGCCACAGCGCGCAGTGCTCGCTGTCCACCGGACGGAGGCGGTCCCCGGCCCCGCCCGCGAGCAGCGCGACGAGATGCCCGCCCGTGACGAGGACCTCTTTGTTCGCGAGCGCGACGCGCTTGCCAGCCCGCAGAGCGGCGAGCGTGGGCGCGAGGCCCGCGATGCCCGGCGTCGCCACGAGCACGAGATCGACGTCCGCGCGCGTCGCGAGGTCACACAGCGCATCGTCGCCGTCACGCTCCTGGAGCACCACCGCGGCGGCGCCCGTCTCCGTCGTAAGCGCGGCGAGAGCTGGAGCGTTGCGGGCCGATGCGAGCGCCGTGACGCGCAGCCGGTCGGGATGCGACCGCACGACGTCGAGCGCCTGACGCCCGATCGAGCCGGTCGCACCGAGGATCGCGAGTCGGGTCACCACCGAACCATCATCCCACCCGGCCTGCGCCGCGATCGGGTCTACGCGCCACGCGCCAGCCAGAGCACGAGTGCGACCGCGGGTGCGACGAAGACGAGACTGTCGATCCGGTCGAGGACGCCGCCGTGCCCAGGCAACAGCGTTCCCGAATCCTTGGCGCCCGCGACCCGCTTGATCGCGGACTCGAGCAGGTCGCTCGCGAACCCGACCGGTCCCACGAGCAGGGCCAGCAGCAGCGTCGGCCCCGTCTTGATGCCCGCGGACGCCGCGACGAGCAGGACGACGACCGCGGCGGCGGCGAAGCCCGCGAGCGTGCCTTCCCAGGTCTTCCCCGGGCTGATGCGTGGCGCGATCTTGCGGCGCCCCACGCGCGCACCGACGAGATACGCGGCGACGTCGGCGGCCCAGGTCGGCACGAGCGCGAGCAGCAGCCACACCGGAAGCGTCCCGAGCCAGCCGCGGGTCCCGTCACCGTGCGCGAGCCACAGCTCGACCAGGAAGCCGAAGGACCAGCCGAGGTAAAGCGCGCCACCCAGCGTGAAGACCGCGCCGAGGATCGCCGGAAGCGGACGGCCGCGCAGGCCCTGCTCGAGGAGGACCAGGATCGCGACGACGCCGAAAGCGGCGACGACGATGACTGTCCAGACCGTGAGCTCGCTCGGAGACCCAGCGCCGTAGAGGTGCGCGACGAGGAAGAGGACGACGAACACGACGCCGATCAGCCACGGTCGGAAGGAGCGATAACGGAACAGAGCGCGGAGCTCGAAGTAGCCGAGGACGGCAAGGATCGCGACGAGCACGGCGAACGTCGGCCACGGCGCGAACAGCGCCGCGAGCACGACGACTCCGTACACCAGCGCCGTGCCGGTGCGTCGCTCGAGGTCGCGGACGTCCATCGCGGGAACGCTAGCGCCCGAAACGGCGTTCACGTTTCGCGTACGAGCCGAGCGCCTCGTCGAGATGGCGCACCGAGAAATCGGGCCACAGCACCGGCGTCGCCCACATCTCGGCGTACGCGACCTCCCACAGCAGGAAGTTCGACACGCGCAGCTCCCCACCGGTGCGGATGAGCAGGTCCGGATCGGGATGCCGCGGTGCGTACAGGCGCGAGGCGATCGCGGCCTCGTCGACCTGGTCCGGCGCGAGTCCGTCGCCGACGACGCGCTTCACGGCATCGACGATCTCGGCGCGTCCGCCGTAGTTGAACGCGAGCGTCATGACGCCGTTCGCGCAGTTGGACGTCGCCGCGACGGCACCGGCGATCGAGCGCTGCAGCGCGGGCGACAGCTCGCCCAGCCGTCCGATGACCTCGAGCCGCACGTCGTCGCGCACGAGCGAGTCGGTCTCGCGGCGGATCGTCTCGTCGAGGAGCGCCATGAGGCCGCGCACTTCGTCCTCGTCGCGCGACCAGTTCTCGGTGGAGAACGAGTACAGCGTCAGGTACTCGACGCCCCGCTCGCGCGCGGCGCGCAGCGTCCTTCGGATCGTCTCGACGCCCGCGCGGTGTCCGGCGATCGCGGGCAGGTGGCGCTGGCGCGCCCAGCGGCGGTTGCCGTCCATGACGATGGCGATGTGCCGGGGTACGGCGCTCATGCGCCGGTAATCACTCCGTGAGCGAGACCCAGCCTTGCAGTGCCGAGCGATCTCCACCAGCCCTGAGCACGTCTAGGCACGCTACGCCGACAGGGGCCCCTACCCCTGAGCCCAAAGATTGATCAGACGGCGAGGATCTCTTTCTCTTTGGCGGCGCCGATCTCGTCGGCGAGCAGGATGTAGCGGTCGGTCAGCTTTTGCAGCTGCACCTCGGCACGCTTGACCTCGTCGGTCGTCACCCCTGAGCTCTTCTCCTTCGCGCGCATCTCGTCGTGCGCGTGGCGACGGAGCGTGCGGATCTCGACGCGCCCTTCCTCGACCTTCTTGTGCAGCTGCCTCACCATGTCCTTCCGTCGTTCCTCCGTGAGGGCCGGGATGTTCAGACGGATGACCGCGCCGTCGGTGTTCGGCGCGAGCCCGAGGTCGGAAGACTGGATCGCCTTCTCGATCGACTTGATGAGACTGCGGTCGTAGGGCTGGATCACGATGAGCCGCGGCTCGGGCGCGCCGATCTGCGCGAGCTGCAGCAGCGGCGTCGGCGTCCCGTAGGCCTCGATCTCGAGCTGCTCCACCAGCGCCGGCGCCGCGCGTCCGGTACGTACCGTGGCGACGTCGTGCTTCAACGCGTCGACCGCCTTCTTGAAGCGCGCTTCCGTCTGTGCGAGGACGTCTTCCAGCGCCATCAGCTGTGGACGAGCGTTCCGACGTGTTCGCCCTTGGCGGCACGCACCATCGCGTCTTTCTGCGAGAGGTCGAAGATGATCAGCGGGATGTCGCGGTCCTCCGCGAGCGCCGCGGCGGTCGCGTCCATCACGCCGAGTCGCTTGTCGAGCAGGTCGCGGTGCGTGAGCTCGTCGATCTTCTTCGCGTCCTTCGTGGTCCGCGGATCGGCGTCGTAGACGCCGTCGACCTGGTTCTTGCCCATGAGGATGACGTCAGCGCCGATCTCGGCCGCCCGGAGGGTGGCCGCCGTGTCGCTGGTGAAGAAGGGATTGCCCGTTCCCGCCGCGAAGATGACGACGCGACCCTTCTCGAGGTGCCGGATCGCCTTGCGGCGAATATACGGCTCGGCGACGTCCTGGATCGTGATCGCCGACTGGACGCGTGTCTGGACGTCGAGCTGCTCGAGCGCGGACTGCAGCGCGAGCGCGTTGATCACCATTGCCAACATCCCCATGTAGTCGGCCGTCGCGCGGTCGATGCCGTGCTCGGCGACGGCCGCGCCGCGCATGAAGTTCCCGCCGCCGATCACGATCGCAACTTCCGCCGGGAGCTCGTGCACCTTGCGGATCTCCTCGGCGAGATAGCGGACGTACTGCGGCGAGATGCCGAACTTGCGCTCGCCGAGGAGCGCCTCGCCGGAAAGCTTGAGCAGCACCCGGCTGTATTTGGCCGCGCCGCCCTGCGTCATCCGGGGGAGTTTAGGACCCGCCGAGCTCGAAGCGCTGGATGCGCCGTACGTGGACGTTCTCCTTTGTCGACGCGGCTATGTCCGTGACGAGGTCCTTGACCGTCTTCGAGCCGTCGCGGATGTACGGCTGGGCGAGAAGCTCGTCGACGTCCTTGGGCTCCATCGCGGCGACCTGCATGGCGATCTCCTGCGCGAGCTTCTGGAAGTCCTCGCCGCGTGCGACGAAGTCCGTCTCACTCGCGAGCTCGACGAGCGCGCCCACGCGCTTGTTCGCGTGGATATACGAGGCGATCACGCCCTCTTTCGCCTCGCGCTCGGACTTCTTCGCGACGGACTGGATGCCGCGCTCCTTGAGCAGGCCGAGCGCCTTCGTGTAGTCGCCGCCCGTCTCCTCGAGGGCCCGCTTGCAGTCCATCACACCCGCGCCGCTTTCCGCGCGGAGACGCTGCACGTCTTTGGGATCGATCTTCGTCATGGCCATCTAGCTCTCCTCGGTCGTCTTCACGTCGGTCCTTGCTTCTGCCTCCACGTCCGCGGCGACTTCCTCTTCATCTTCTTCGGGCTCGGGCTCGTACACCCGCGGCGTGCGCTTCGCACGCGGCACACCGATACCCTCGAGCTCGGCGACGGTCGTCGAAGGCGCGTAGCCCATGTCCTCGGGGCTCGCCTCTTTCCGGCTCGCGTCGAACATCGCCCGTCCCTCGATGATCGCGTCGGCCATCTTCTGGCAGATGAGCTTCACCGCCCTGATCGCGTCGTCATTCGCGGGGATGATCACGTCGATGAGATCCGGATCGCAGTTCGTGTCGACCATCGCGACGACCGGGATCTCGAGGCGCCGTGCCTCTTCGACCGCGATGTGCTCGCGGTGCGGATCGACGACGAACAGCGCGGACGGATGACGCTTCAGCTCCCGCACGCCGGAGAAGTAGCGATCGAGGTGGAGGAGCTCGTCGTCCAACCGCAGCGCGTCCTTCTTCGGCATGGTCGCGAAGTCGCCGCGCTCCTTGCGCTCGTGGAGCTCGTTGAGCCGGTTGATGCGCTTCTGGATGGTCACGAAGTTGGTGAGAAAGCCGCCGAGCCAGCGCTGGTTCACGTAGTGCATCCCGGCGCGCTTGGCCTCCTCGGAGATCGACTCCTGGGCCTGCTTCTTCGTACCGACGAACAGCACCTGTCCGCCCTCGGCGGCAAGGTCGCGGACGAACGCATACGCCTCTTCGACGCGGGTGAGGGTCTGCTGCAGGTCGATGATGTGGATGCCGTTGCGCTCCATGAAGATGAAGCGCTTCATCTTCGGATTCCAACGGCGGGCCTGGTGTCCGAAGTGGACCCCGGACTCCAGGAGCTGCTTCATGGTGACGACGGCCACGTGGGCCTCCCTTTTTCCTCCGCCTCCGTCAACTCGTCCGTGTCGCCGGCGCCTCGGGCGCCATCGGCGAGGGCACGGGCGATCGGGAAGGCGTGCGTGATATCGGGCGAAACGTCCGATCCGACCCCAGTGTACGCGAACTGGCACGCCCGGTGCCGTAAACGGACGACGTGGCCAAGTACGACGAGAGACCGGTCCCGCGCGGCACGTCGCACCGCTGGGAGGTCCTGATGGCGGTCGACGAGCGCGACGAGCGGCCACGCCGCGAGCGCCGGACCGCGCTCGACGTGCGGCAGGACCACCGCGTGCTCCACGACCTCAGTGCCGACGTGCTGCGCCAGATCCCGCTCGTCTCAGAGGGCGCCGGCCTCATCCGCCGCGGCGAGTATCTGGACCTCCACGACCCCGCGCGGGCCGACTTCCGCGCGCTCGGCGACGAGACCGTACGGCCGGGCCAGCGCGTCGTCGCCCGCGCGGAAGTCACGCCCGACGCCTGGCGCGCGCTCGTGCTCGCCTGCGACCGCGTCGTCGGGCGGCGTTCCCTTCCCCGCTCGGCATGAAAACGAGCGGCCCGGTCACCCGGGCCGCTCGTGAGCTGCGATGTCGCAGAGGCTTTAGGTCAGGTTGTTGCCGATGTTGCTGAAGATGTTCTGAAGCTGGCCGCGAAGGAAGATCATGGCCACGATGACGGCGATGGCGATAACAGCAATGATGAGTGCGTACTCCACGAGGCCCTGACCTTCCTCTTCACGGAAGAAAGCGATCATCCGAAACCCTCCTTTCCCTGGGCGCTGGACGGACTGGGAGCCGCCCGCCGCTGGAAAAGTCTAGGTCGGCTCGACGGCGGGACAAGTCCCTCCAACGGGGGGCGGTTGCGATTGATACGCCCAGGCGACCCCAGTACGCCGGTACCAGCCGTGCCTACCGGAAGTCCGGGTGGCCGCGCGTGGCGATGTCATCTCGAAGAGATTCGAGCGCGCTGCGCGGCCGCAGAGGCGGTGGTGGGCCGTCGGCGCCGAGCGATGCGGCGACGGCGTCGCGCAGCTCCGGCAGCGTGCAGCCGAAGAGCTCCCCGCTCGTTTCGAACTCGGCACGCAGCCGAAGGAAACCGAAGGGGTTGTGACGCGAGATATCGATCCCGCTGCACAACTCGTCGAGCAGTGAGTAGAGCCTCCGACGTCCGTCGAGCGCGGGGCCGTCGAGCCACGCCCAACGAGCTTCGACGCACACCCTGCTCCCGCACCGCCAGCCGCGTGGACGCTCATCGCCGAGCGGATCCGCCAGGCGGCCGGGCTCGCGAAGCGGCTCCAGAGCGAAGGGCTCGCCCTGAAGGGCGGCGTGATCGCCGCGCTCGAGAAGTACGCCGCGCAGCTCGAGCTCGGTTAGGGCGCGGCCTTCCGCAGCCACACGCTCGCGTGCGCGGGGTGCAGGGTCTCGCCGACCGCGGTGAGGAGCTCGGCGCGCACCGACCCGAGGTCGACCTCGTCGCGTAGCCGGCCGGCGAACGAATCGAGGGTCCGCTCGGCGTCGTACTTCGCGCGGTAGAAGCGGCGGTCGACGGCGGCCTGGACGCGCGTCCGCACCGGTTGGAACAGGGCGACAACGGCGAGGGTCGAGATCGCCACCGCGACCCCGCTGCCTGCGGTGAGCGGCGCGAGGACCGTCTGGATCAGGGCGACGCCGGCGACGTACGTCGCGAGCAGCACCGCCGACACGGCGGCGTACACGAGCGTCCGGCGGATCAGGACGTCGATGTCGTACAAGCGGTAGCGGAAGATCGCGATCGCGATGGCGATCGGCAACAGCGAGCCGGTCGCGGAGACGCCGATCGCCCAAAGCCAGTCCCCCGCCGACCCACTTGCGAAGCTGCTGACGACCAGAAGCGCGAGTGACACGGTGCCGCTGTACGCGAGCCATTTGATCTGCTCCCGTCCGATCGTCGATGACCGCCGGTATCGTGCGAAGAGGGAGATCGGTCCCACGAACACGATCGGGAGCGACCACGAGTCGACCGGATGTGACACGAGGGTCACGACCTCGCCGAGCGGGCCGTGAAGCGCGAACGGATTCGAGACCGTGAGCGTCTGGACGTTGCCGTCCGACAGCGGACCGGAGACCTGAAGCGGCACGTCCTTGAACAGGTCGACCGTCGCAGACACCGCCACGAGGACGATGACCGCGCGCTCGAGCCAGGTCCACCGCCCGCCGAGCCCCTGGCCGGAGGGAAAGAACAGGAGCATGAGCACGACGCATCCGAGGGCGGGTGGGAAGACCCCGTTGCCGATGGCAGCGGCGACCTCACCCAGGGGCAGGGTGCCCGGGTCGCGGATGAGCGCGGCCCACGCGTACGCGCCGGCCGCGAACGTCAGCTCGAACAGCAGCCCGGCGAGCGCGAGGAGCCAGCTGACGACGTTCCGCGGGACGCGGGCAACGAGCAGCGCGCCCACGAGCGCGAGAGGCGACCCCGCGAGCGGGATGATGAGGAATGCCCCGTAGAAGTAGAAGCCGACGAACGTCAGATCGAGCGTCAGCATGGCGAGCAGGGCGACGACGACGAGACCAGAGACGACCCGGTTCAACGCCCCAACTCCGCCCGGGGGAGGGCAAGCGAGAGCGCCGATACGATGAGGGTCACGACGCGCATCACCTGGTCAAGTCTGCGCAGGGAGCGTCCTCCAAACGTTACCTATGGGTCCGCGATGAGCCGGTTGAGTGTCCGCCTGCTCGGTGCGCCACGCATAGAGTGAGGTCGCGCGCCTGCGCACCGCCGGCGCCGGCTTCCGCAACGAGGTCCTCAGGGGATCCGGCGGTCAGCAGCTCCTGATCGGCAGAACTCCGCAACGATCGCGGCGACGTCATCTCGCGCGACGCGATGAAGGCGCGCGTCAGGTAGCGACGCGAGCATCCGCGACCCGTACTCGCGCATGATCGCGCGCCGATCGAGGAGCACGACGGCGCCACGATCGGCCCGCGTGCGGATGAGGCGACCGAAACCCTGACGCAGGCGGAGCGCTGCCTGCGGGACCTGGAACTCGGCGAACGGATCCTCGTAGCGCTCCGCTCGCCCCTGGACCAGCGGGTCGTCGGGCACCGCGAACGGCAGACGCGCGATGACGACACAGCGCAGCAGATCGCCCGGAAGGTCGACGCCCTCCCAGAACGACTGAGTGCCGAGCAGCACCGCGCGACCCGCCGCGAAGCGCTCGAGGAGCGAGCGTCGCGAGCCGTCGATCCCCTGTGTCAACACCGCGATGCCCGATTCCTCGAGATGGCCGAGGCGCGCCGCGACGTCGCGCATCGAGCCGTGAGCCGTGAACAGGACGAGCGTGCGACCGTCGAGCGCGCGGCCGATCTCGGCGATCGTCTCCGCGGCCTCGTCCGGGAACGTCGGCTCGGACGGGAGCGCGCCGTCGTCGGGCACGACGAGGATCGCCTGCTCGTCGTACCGGAAGGGCGATCCGAACGCCCGCGCGTCACCGATGTCCGCGAGCCCGAAACGCTCGAGCGCGAACGTGAAGGAGCCCGCGACCGCGAGCGTCGCCGATGTGAAGACGGCGGAGCGGCGCGGGTCGACCAAGCCGCGACGGAGCGCGTCCCCGAGGTACGACGGCGCGACGCGCAGCGACACCGCTCCACTCGACGCACGCTCGATCCAGACGATGTCGCCACCGCGCGGCTGATGGACACCACGCGACAGTGCGAGCTGTACGCCACCGAGCTCGGCGAGCGCAGACTTCAGGTCGGCCTGCTCGTCCTCGTCGGTCGTCCGCGCCCCCAGGCGTTCGGCGGCGACAGCGATGCCGGCGAGCGCATCGGCTAGCCGCTCCGACGCGAGCTCGACCGGAAGCCAGCGCTCGTCGCTCGCGCGCACGCCGGCGGTGACGCGAAGCTTGTCTTCGGTCGGCCCGAGCGGCTCGAGCACCGCGGCAAGCGCCGCGAAGATCTCGCCGCCGCGCTCGTGCGCCGACGCGATCTCGCGGCGCACCTCCTCGGCGACGACGGCGCGCTCGTCGCGCAGGGCCGACGTGACGGCAGGCGAATGTGAGAGCCGTTCGAGGGCACGCCGGAACCCACGATCCTCGAGCGCGAGCCCGAACGCGTCGGTCGCGACGTCCTCCAGGCGATGCGCCTCGTCGACGACGAGGTGGTCCGTCTCGGGTAGGAGCGCGCCATGCATCCGCGCGTCCTGGAGCAGCAGCGCATGATTGGTCACGACGATCCCCGCACGCGCCGCGGCTTCGCGCGCGCGCTGGAGATAGCAGCCGCCCGCGACGCGGACGCACCGGCGCGCGTCGCACGTCTCGTCGTCGGCGGACACGCGACCCCACAGGTCGCTCTCGGCTCCGAGCAGGTTCAGCTCGGCGCGATCACCGGTGATCGTCGCGATGCGCCAGACCAGCGTCTTCAGGAAGAGGCGCGCCTCGTCGCGCGTCGCGACGAGACCGCGGAACGACTGCCACCGCCGCGGGCAGAGATAGTTGGAGCGTCCCTTCAGCACCGCGACCTCGACGTCGGATGCGAGCGCGGTCTGCAGCGCGGGAAGATCCTTCTGCACGAGCTGGTCCTGCAACGGCAACGTGTGCGTGCTCACGATCACGCGCTCGCCGTCGAGCGCCCGCCCGACGGCCGGCACCAGGTAGGCGAGCGACTTCCCCACTCCCGTGCCCGCCTCCGCGAGGAGCGCTCCGCCATCACGGAACGTGCCCTCGATCGCGGCGGCGAGCGCGCGCTGCTGGGGCCGGTCCTCGTATCCCACAAGACCGCGGGCGAGCGGTCCATCCGCTGAGAAGACGGCTCCGACGGTGATCGACGCTCCGGCGAGGGCGGAACGCCGCCCCACCGGAGGCGTCGCGAGACGCGTCGGTTCCCAGCAACCGCGCACCGCGCCGCGTAGCGCTCCCGCGAAGAACGCGGCGTACGCCGACCCGAGAAGCGGCGCGTAGGCCTGTATCTCGTCGAGCACCGCGACCGGCAGCTCCCGCGCGCGTCGACCGAGGTCGGCGAGCACGGCCGCGCAGGTGAGCGCGTCGTCGAGCGCCCGGTGGGCCGACTCCGGGTGGATGCCCGCGTCTGCTGCGAGCGATTGCAGCGCGTAGGTCGGCGCGGACGGCAGCAGGATCGACGCGAGCTCGGCGGTGTCCAGGCGCTCGAACGGGCCGAGCGAGGCGCCCTCGAGGAAGGCGAGGTCGAAAGCGATGTTGTGGCCGGCAACGGGCGCACCGGCGATGAGCGCGCCGATGCGGCCCAACACCGATCCCAGAGCGGGCGCGCCGGCGAGATCTCCGTCGCGGATCCCGGTGAGACGCGTGATCGCCGGCCCGACGCCGACACCCGGATCGACGAAGGTGCTGAAGCGCTCGCCCAGCGTCGCCGAACCGTCCTCCTCGAGGTGGACGCGCACGGCGCCGATCTCGATGACGCGGTCCGACTCCGGGTCGAACCCGGTGGTCTCGATGTCGAGCGCGACGACGTCCAGAGCGTTGCCGTTCTAGCCGCGGCCGAGCCGCGGGAGGACTAGGGGTAGATGCCGCGGGTGAGCGTGGCCTCGGCGACGCGCGCGACCGCGACCATGTACGCGGCGGTCCGCATGTCGACCTTGTTCTTCTTCTGCATGTCGAGCACCTCGTTGAACGACTTGACCATGACTTCCTTGAGGCGCGCATTGATCGTCGCCTCGCGCCAGAAGAGGTTCTGCAGATCCTGCACCCACTCGAAGTACGAGACGGTCACGCCGCCGGCGTTGCACAGGATGTCCGGGATGAGGAAGACACCGCGCTCGAAGAGGATGCGGTCGGCCTCGGGGCTCGTGGGCCCGTTCGCGGCCTCGGCCACGATCTTGGCTTTGATGCGCGGCGCGTTGTGCTCGCCGATCTGGTTCTCGATCGCGGCGGGGATGAGGATGTCGCAGTCGAGCTCGAGCAGATCGGCGTTGGAGACCTTCTCCGAGCCGGGGAATCCCGTGACCGAACCGGTCTCGCGCTTGTATGCGTCGACCTTCATCGGGTCGATGCCCTTGGGGTTGTGGATGCCACCGCTGGTGTCCGAGACCCCGACGACCTTCGCGCCGAGCTCGGCCATGAGCTTGGCGGAGAAGGATCCCGCGTTGCCGTAGCCCTGCACGACGACGCGCGCGCCCTCGAGGTCGAGGCCGAGATGCTTCGAGGCCTCGATGATCGTGTACACCGCGCCGCGTGCGGTGGCTTCGTTGCGCCCCTCGCTGCCGCCGATCGACAGCGGTTTGCCGGTGACGACCGCCAGGGCGGTGTAGCCGTGGTGCATCGAATAGGTGTCCATGATCCAGGCCATGGTTTGCGCGTTCGTGTTCACGTCGGGCGCCGGGATGTCGCGATCGGGTCCGATGAGGAGCTCGATCTCCGTGGTGTAGCGGCGCGTCAGCGTCTCGAGCTGCTGGGCGCTCATGGTCTTGGGATCGCACACGACGCCGCCCTTGGCGCCGCCGTACGGGATGCCCACCACCGCGCACTTCCACGTCATCCACATCGCAAGCGCCTTGACCTCGTTCAGCGAGACCGAGGGGTGATAGCGGACCCCGCCCTTACCTGGCCCGCGTGTCGTGTTGTGCTGCACGCGGTATCCGGAGAACACCTTCACGACGCCGTCGGCCATGCGAACCGGGAAGTGCACGGTCAGCTCGCGCTGGCACTCCGCGAGGATGGCGCGCATGTTCGGGTCGAGGTGCAGCCTGTCGGCCGCGATCCCGAACTGCTCGAGCGCGACCGACCATGGGTCGCGCTGGGTGTGATCGATGACGACTGACTTGGTGACCACGATCTCCTCCTCAGTATCTCGCGCCGCTTATCTTTTCCACGACGAGCCAGTCGTCGGTGGTGCGGCCCGGAGCGTACGCGCTGTTCCAATTCTTGAGGACGACGCGGCGAAACCCCTGCCCGACCAGCGTCTCGCGCCAGGACCGCAGCCCGCGTGTCACAAAGGGTGTGAGGCGCACGTTCACGCTCGGCACGAGCAGGCCTTCGAGGTGACGCTTGCGCTCGAGCAGCGGGACCTCGAGGAGCGACTCGCCGTCGACCTCCAGGAGGTCGAACGCGGCGAAGATCTGCCGCGCGCTCGCGTTTCGTGTGAACGCGTTGCCGTCCGGATCGAGCTCGAGCTCCGATTCATCCCGCCAGTCCGAGACGAGGACGCCGTCGATGATCGCCGTCGAGCAGCGTGCCTCGGCCACGATCGCGTCGTACAGCTCCCGGGGACCCTCGACCTCCCCGCCGTAGCCGACGAAACGCGCCCCACCGTGACCGACGCGTGCCAGTGCCCTCGTTCCGACCCAATCCGGCTCGAGGATGTGGCTCGGCAGCTCCGCTTTCTCGTGGGCGTAGCGGGGTCGCTGGGGCACCAGATCAGCGCCCAACAGGGTCTTCAACTTTCGCCGAGTATCCCACCCTCTTGACAGCCAGAACAGACGTTCTAAGATGCGAACGCACGTTCGAAACCGCTATTAGGGGAGCACACAAATGGCCGTGATGAGCGCGTTCGCTGTTCGAGCTGCCCTTCCCCCACGCCACACGCCGGCGGCGTCCGCCTGGCGGATGCCGCCGCGCGTGTATTCACCGCTCGTGCCGCGCCACCTCGCGCATCCGATGGCAGTACCAGCGGATCAGGCGACGGGTGCGCGCCGAGCGCGCTCTCGCTTTCTCTTGCTCAAGCGCTAAGAAGTCCCTCGGCATGGCGCGGCCGACCGCCGAGGGCCCCCGCGCCCGATGGGCCGGTCCCGAGAGGAATGTGTCTAGCGCGGCGCCTTCTTCTCGCCGTCTTCGCCGCCGCCGCGCGCGAATGCCGCGAGCGGCGCGGCGAGGGAGGCGAACTCGGTCGGGATGATCCACTTCGTCGACGGAGATGCACCGAGCTGCTTGAGCGCCTCGAGGTACTGCAGAGTCATCGTCCGCGGGTCGGCGTGATTCGCCGCGTTGTTGATCTGATCTAGGGCCAGCCCGAAGCCCTCGGCGCGCAGGATCGCGGCCTGGCGGGCGCCCTCGGCCTGAAGGATGTTCGACTGCTTATCACCCTCCGCCACCAGGATCAGCGCCTGCTTCTTGCCCTCGGCGTCGAGGATCGCCGCGCGACGGCCACGCTCGGCGGCCATCTGCCGGTTCATGGCTTCCTGGATGTCACGCGGTGGAGTGATCTCGCGGATCTCGACCGTCGTGACCTTCACGCCCCAGCGCTGCGTCACCTCGTCGAGCTTGACCCGAAGCACTTCGTTGATCTGCTCGCGCTTGGCCAGGACGTCGTCGAGCGGGATGTCGCCGATGACGGCTCGTAGCGTCGTCGTCGCGATTCCCTGCACCGCGGTGCGGAAGTTCTGCACCTTGAGGACAGAGTCAGCGGCCTGATCCACGCGCTGGTAGATGAGGAAGTCGATCGAGATCGGCGCGTTGTCTTTCGTGATGCACGTCTGCTGCGGGATCTCGACGACGAACTCACGGAGATCCACCGTCTGAGACGTCTGGATCGGTGGCGGGAACAAGAGCACCAGCCCGGGGCCCGCGATCCCCGAGCTCGCGTTGAACTGCCCAAATGTCAGCACAACGAGCCGCTGGTACTGCGGGACGATATGCACGACCGCCCGCAGGATCATGATGGCCGCGACGGCCAGGAAGATCGCGATGATGAGGTTCAGGTCCATCAGGACACTCCCGTTCTCTCAGGCATCTCTTTCGCTGGTTCGACGATAAGGCGCAACGCGTCCACGCGCTTCACGCGGACCGGACTGCCTTTCGGGATCGGCCCGCCCTCGCTGACGGCGGTCCAGTCTTCCCCACCCACGTACGCGATCCCGCTCGCGTTGATGTCGCTCCGAGCCACGCCGGTCGCCCCAAGCAGTACCGCCGATCCCGTCGGCGTGAAGACGCCGCGCGCTCGCAATGCGACGCGGGCGATCGCGAAGAAGAAGCCGCCGGTCAGGAGGACGATGACCGCGATGACACGCGGATCGACGTTCGCGCGCACGCCGGGGAACGTCGGCCGCAGCGGCGGGAAGATGATGATGGTCCCGATCACGAGCGCGGCGATCCCGCCGGCCGTGAGAAGGCCGTGGCTCGCGATCTTGATCTCGGCGACGAACAGCGCGACCGCGAAGATCATCAGGGCCACGCCCGCGACCTCGGCGTCGAGCGTGCCGAACGCGAAGAGCGCGAGGACCACGGCGATCACGCCGATGACCCCGGGGAAGATGAGGCTGGGGTTCGAGAGCTCGAAGATGATCCCGTAGGTGCCGATCGTGAACAGGAGGACGGCGATCTGCGG
>Ga0114129_10006737_pt1 | contig 16311 bp, 13 predicted proteins | sample RhiMetdeltSRZDD1_FD_80071 | JGI IMG/M metagenome (GOLD analysis project Ga0114129, IMG submission 80071) | Populus rhizosphere microbial communities from Tennessee, USA - Rhizosphere MetaG P. deltoides SRZDD1 (version 2) (version 2) | ecosystem: Host-associated > Plants > Roots > Rhizosphere >... | reverse complement strand
CTCCACGTCCGTACGCAGGTCCGGCGGCAGATGGGCCACGTCGCCGACGCGTACGAGCAGCGTGTGCCGGGGCGCCCCGCGGGGATGCCGCCCCCACGGCCAGTGCCGCACCTCGGTGATCGACGCGTGCGGTACGTGCGCCTCGACCGTCCACGCGGTTTCGGGCGGGATCCCGAGCGCCCAGCGGAGCAGCGCGTCGATCACTCCACTGTGGACGCACACGACGATCCGCCCGCGGGGTGGGTGCGCGACGAGCCGGTCGAGCGCGCCGCTGACCCGGGACTGGAATTCGGCCAGGGACTCGTCACCGGCGCGGTGCTCGGGGCGCCACAGGGCGAGATCGTCGCGGATGTCCGCCTGCTCCCACGTCCACCGCTCGCCGAAGCGGAACTCGTCGAGATCCGGCACCAGGAGCGGGTCCCGGCCGAGCGCCTCGGCCGTCTGCCGGGCGCGGACGCGCGTACTGCACACGAGGAGGTCGGTGCCGTCGAGCCGGATAGCGTCCGCGAGGGCGGCGGACTGCGTCCGGCCGCGCGACGTCAACGGGCCGTCCTGCCCCGTACGCTCCTGCTCGCCGTGCCGCACGACCACGATGGGTACTCCCCCGTCCGCCATGCCGGGCATGATGCCCGGCATCGCGTACCCACCGCAACGGCGGTGGCGGCCGCTCCTCCGTACGGCCGCCACCGGGTGGTACGACCCCCTAGTGGGGACAGGTCGCCCGCGAGTCCGACAGCGTGGAGTCGCTCGGCGCCGGGCAGAGGAACTGCTCGTACCGGGTGTCGTCGTCGACGAACCGCTTGAGCCACGAGATCATGTACTTGGCGATCGTCGTGTTGGACGAGTTGGGTGCGAAGTGGCTCGCGCCCGCCAGCTCCAGGTACCCCTTCTCCGACGTGGCCGGGATGCTGTTGTAGAACAGGATCGAGTGCTGGCTGACCGGGGCGACCGTGTCGTTCTGGGCGCCGATGACGAGCGTCGGTACGCGGACGTTGGACCACGTCTTCGTCGTGTGCCAGGCCGTCAGCGGGATCGCCGCCTGCAGCGCCGGCCGGGTGTTGGCCGCGGCGAGCGTACCCCCGCCACCCATCGAGTGCCCGGCTACGGCGAGCCGGTTGCGGTCGATGCGGGTACGCACGGAGCTCTGCCCGGTCAGGTAGTCCAGCGCGGCGAGCAGCTGCGTGCCCCGGCTGTTGGGCTGGTCGAAGGTCGAGTTCGTGTCGATCGTGAATACCACGAACCCCTGCGACGCCAGGCGGGGCCCGAGCCAGGAGATGCTGGACTGGGTCGCGGTGAAGCCCGGCGCGATGGCGACGGCGCCGAACGTACCCTCGGCGGTGCTCGTCGGGAAGTAGATCGTGCCGCCGCCGAAGCCGGACACGAACGACGAGACCGTCGTCGTGGAGAAGGCGAACGGACCGCGCGCGGCTTCGATGCTCGCGACCGTCGGAGCCGGGCCGCGTTCGAACGGGTTGTCCGCGGCGTACGCGGACGGCGCACCGGCCACGCTGCCGGCGGTGACGAGGGCCAGCGCGACCGCGGTCCGGGTCACCACGCGCCGCACCAGAGTGGTTTCTGCCACGTCGATTCACTCCTTGGGGGATTGAGATGTTACCGGCGGGTTTCCTCGGACCATAAAGGAGTGTCGATGTGTATCGCGAGATCACCGGGTAAAGCTGCGACGGCCGTCTCACGCGGCTTCGAGCAGCGCGATCGCGGCCCGCTCGGCGAGATCGGGGTCGAGCTGCCGGCCGGTCAGCAGCTCGGCGTAGAGCATCGACTCGAAGATCCGCACGTACAGGTACGCCAGCCGGTCGATATCGCCGGTGAGCCAGCGGTCGCCGTCCTGGGCCGCCTCGATCAGGATCTCCCGCTGGACCTCGACCACCCGGCGGTGTACCCCGCCCGCGGCCGTGAACAGCACCCGGGCCGCCGTGTCCGGCTCGGCGAGCAGGAACGCGCGGAACGGCTCGGAAGCGAGCAGCCGCGTGCAGAAGTGGCGGCTCACCTCCAGGACGCCGTCGACGCCGCAGCACGTACGCTCCCGCCTGGCCCGCGCGAGCTGCCGCTCGCTCAGCCGGCAGAACACCAGGCCGAGCAGGCGGTCGCGGCCGTGGACGACCCGGTAGAGCGTGGCCCGGCTGATGCACAGGGCGACCGCGAGGGCGTCCATGTCGATCGTGCCGTGGCGGAGGAAGTAGGCGCACCCGCCGCGGACCACGTCGTTCGGGCTGACGACCCGTCGAGCCTCCACGCCCATTGATGGTAGTGAAGAGGCCCGGCGCCCGAAAGCCGGCCGGCCGCGGTCCGGCGCCCGAGAGCCGGGCGCCGGACCGTCCACTATGGACGTACGCCCGCGAGGGCCGGTGCTCCGTCCGACACCTCGTCGATCTCGACGACCGCCTGGGAGAACTGGGCGTGGTAGAGCCGGTGGTAGGCGCCCTCGGCGGCCAGCAGCTCGTCGTGCCGGCCCTGCTCGACGATCCGCCCGTCCTCCATCACGAGGATCAGGTCGGCGTCGCGGATGGTCGAGAGCCGGTGCGCGATCACGAAGCTGGTCCGGTCGGAGCGCAGGGCCGCCATCGCGCGCTGCAGCAGCACCTCGGTACGGGTGTCTACCGAGCTGGTCGCCTCGTCGAGGATCAACAGCGCCGGGTCGGACAGGAACGCCCGCGCGATCGTGATCAGCTGCTTCTCGCCGGCGCTGACGTTGCTGCCCTCCTCGTCGATCATCGTGTCGTACCCGTCGGGCAGGCTGCGGACGAACCGGTCCACGAACGTGGCCTCGGCCGCGGTGTGGATCTGCTCCTCGGTCGCGTCCGGGTTGCCGTAGGCGATGTTGTCCCGGATGGTCCCGCCGAAGAGCCAGGTGTCCTGCAGCACCATGCCGATCGCGCCGCGCAGCGCGTCGCGCCGCATCGTCGTGATGTCCACGCCGTCCAGCGTGATCCGGCCGGCGTCCAGCTCGTAGAACCGCATGATCAGGTTGACCAGCGTGGTCTTCCCGGCCCCGGTCGGACCGACGATCGCGATCGTGTGCCCCGGCTCGGCGACCAGCGAGAGGTCGTCGATGAGCGGCTGCTCGGGCTGGTAACGGAAGGACACGTGGGAGAACTCGACCCGACCGCGCGGCTCGGCCACCCGGACCGGCGACACCGGATCCGCCGTCTCCTCCTCGGCGTCGAGCAGGTCGAAGACCCGCTCGGCCGAGGCCACCCCGGACTGCAGCAGGTTCGCCATCGACGCCACCTGGGTGAGCGGCTGGGTGAACTGCCGCGAGTACTGGATGAACGCCTGCACGTCGCCCAGGCTCATCGTGCCCGACGCCACGCGCAGCCCGCCGACGACGGCGATGGCCACGTAGCTCAGGTTCCCGATGAACATCATCGACGGCATGATGATCCCGGAGATGAACTGCGCCCCGAAGCTCGCTTTGAACAGCTCCTCGTTCTTCGCCGCGAACGCCGCCTCCACCTCGCGCTGCCGGCCGAAGACCTTCACGAGCTCGTGGCCGGTGTAGGCCTCCTCGATCTGCGCGTTGAGCGCGCCGGTGTGGGTCCACTGCGCCACGAACATCTTCTGGGACCGCTTCGCGATCTGCTGGGTGACGACCACCGACAACGGCACGGCCACCAGCGCGATGACGGCCAGCAAGGGCGAGATCAAGAACATCATCAGGAGTACGCCCACGACGGTCAGCAGCGAGCTGAGCAGCTGGCTGAGCGTCTGCTGGAGGCTCTGCGCGACGTTGTCGATGTCGTTGGTGACCCGACTCAGTACCTCGCCCCGCGGCTGGCGGTCGAAGTACGGCAGCGGCAGCCGGTTCAGCTTGTCCTCGACCTCGGCGCGCAGGCCCATGATCGCGCTCTGGACGACGTTGTTGAGCAGGTACCCCTGCAGCCAGGCGAACGCGCTCGACACGACGTACACGACGAGCGCCAGCAGCAGGACGCGGGCGAGCGCCGAGAAGTCCACGCCCATGCCCGGTACGGCGTGCATGCGCGCCAGCAGGTCGGCCATGTTGTCGTTGCCGGACGCCCGGAGCTGCGCGACCGCCTGGTCGAGCGTCTGGTCGGGCGGGATCCCCCTGCCGAGTACGCCGGCGAAGATGATGTCGGTGGCCCGGCCGAGGATCCGCGGCCCGATCACGGCCAGCGTGACGCTCGCGACCGCCAGCGCGATGACGGCCACCAGCTGGTTGCGGTACGGCCGCAGCCGGCGGAGGAGCCGCTTGGCCGAGGGCAGGAACTGGATCGACTTCTCGGCCGGCAGGCCGGCCATCATCCAGCGGGCGCCGCCGGCCGCCTGGCCCGCGGCGGGCAGGCGGGCCGCCGTACGGCCGCCGTTCGGCGCCGCCGGAGGGCCTGCCGGCACCTCGGCCTCGTCGAGGCCGTCGTCCGGCTGGTCCGGTTGAGACCGTTGTCCCACGCCCGCGCTCATGCCGCCACCCCCACGGTCAGCTGCGACTCGACGATCTCGCGGTACGTCTCGCACGTGTCGAGGAGCTCGTCGTGGCGCCCGATGCCCACGACCTCCCCGTCGTCCAGGACCACGATCTGGTCGGCGTCCACGATCGTCGACACCCGCTGCGCCACGATCACCACGGCGGCGTCCGCCGTCACCGGCCGGAGCGCCGCCCGGAGCCGGGCATCCGTACCCAGGTCGAGAGCCGAGAAGGAGTCGTCGAACAGGTAGATCTCCGGCTGGCGTACGAGGGCCCGGGCGATCGCGATCCGTTGCCGTTGACCGCCCGACACGTTCGTACCGCCCTGCGCGATCGGCGAGTCGAGCCCGTCCGGCATCGCCTCGACGAAGTCGCGCCCCTGGGCGATCTCCAGCGCCTCCCACAGCTCGTCGTCCGTGGCGTCGGGGTTGCCGTACCGCAAGTTGCTCGCCACCGTGCCGGTGAACAGGTACGGCCGCTGCGGCACCAGACCGATCCGGCTCCAGAGCAGGTCGGGATCCATCTCCCGGACGTCGATCCCGTCGACCAGCACGGTTCCGCCGGTCGTGTCGAAGAGCCGGGGTACCAGCGACATAAGGGTGGTCTTGCCCGCGCCGGTGCTGCCGATGATCGCGGTCGTCCGGCCCGCCTCGGCCCGGAACGAGATGCCGCGCAGGACCGGCGCGGCCGCGCCGGGGTACTGGAACGACACGTCACGCAGCTCGAGGTCGCCCCGGCCACGTACCTCGCGGACGGGCTCGGCCGGCGGGACGACCGAGCACTCGGTGTCGAGCACCTCGACGATCCGCTCGGAGGACACCGCGGCCCGGGGCACCATGATGAGCATGAAGGTCGCCATCATCACGCTCATCAGGATCTGCAGCAGGTAGTTGAGGAACGCGGTGAGGGCGCCGATCTCGATCTGTCCGGCGTCGACGCGGTGGGCACCGAACCACAGCACCGCGACCCCGGACGCGTTGAGCACGAGCATGACCGTCGGGAAGATCAGCGTCATCAGGCGGCCCACCCGCAGCGCGGTCGCCGTCAGGTCGGCGTTGGCGGCGCCGAAGCGGGCGGTCTCCTGGGGCTCGCGGACGAAGGCGCGGACGACCCGTACCCCCGTGATCTGTTCGCGGAGAACGCGGTTCACGGCGTCGATGCGGGTCTGCATGAGCCGGAAGCCGGGGACCATGCGGCGGATGATGAGGCCGATCGCGATGACCAGGACCGGTACGCAGACGAGCATCAGCCAGGACAGGCCCGGGTCCTCGCGGAGCGCCATGATCACACCGCCCACCATCATGATGGGCGCGGAGACGAGCATCGTGCACGTCATCACGACGAGCATCTGTACCTGCTGGACGTCGTTCGTGTTGCGTGTGATCAACGACGGTGCCCCGAACCGGCCCACCTCCCGCGCGCTGAACTGGCCGACGCGCCGGAACAGCGCGGCACGCAGGTCGCGCCCGAACGCCATCGCGGTGCGGGCGCCGTAGTACACGGCGATGATCGAACAGGTGATCTGGACCGCGGTGACCAGCAGCATCCAGCCGCCGGTCCGCACGATGTAGCCGGTGTCCCCCCGCGCGATGCCCCGATCGATGATGTCGGCGTTGAGGCTGGGCAGGTAGAGCGACGCCATCGTGCCGATCAGGGTCAGGATGACGACGGCCGCCAGCGGCCGTGGGTACGGCCGCAGGTAGGTACGGAGTACTCGGATCAGCATGTATCTCCCCCGGTGGAGCACTTCAGGACGCCGTCGAGCAGGATGTCGACGATCTCGCTCGGGGACAGGGTCTCCCCGTCGTTGATCATCGGATGGGAGCCGGAGAACGTGAGCAGCCGCACGTACCGCGCGGCCTCGTGGATCGGGTACCGCAACTGCTGCCGGTCGGGTTCGAGGATCCGGCCGATCGCCACGTAGATCGACTCGTGGGTGGGCCGGGCCGAACGCCGGAACCGCTCGACCGTCTCCGGCGGTCCGTTGATGCCGACCGCCGTGAGCAGGTTGATGATGCTGATCAGCCGGTGCTGGAGGATGCCGACGGCGCGTACCAGCCGGATCCGCAGCGGATCGGTGAGGTCGATGGCCGCCAGCTCGGCGAGCAGCGGCTCGGGGTCGAGCGCCGCCGCGATCGCCGCCATGACCAGCTCGTGCTTGTCGGTGAAGACGCGGAAGATGGTGCCCTCGGCGACGCCGGCCGCGTCCGCGATCTGCCGCGTTGTCACCTTTGTGCCGTGTACGGCCACCAACGGCAGGGTTGCCTCGATGAGCGCGGCCCGGCGCTCGTCGGGCGGCAATGGGCGGGCCCGGTTCATGGACGGCACCCGTACGACGGTAGTGAGTGAGTAACTCACTCACAAGCGGATATCCCGATCGGTTTAGTTAGTGTCGGATACCGGGCATGCTGAAGCTCATGAGCCGGAGGCGTGGAGCGACGGCGTGACGAGCCGGAGGCGGGAGCCTGAGGAGCCCGCGGACCAGGCGGAGGGCAGCCACGTCTCGGCGGAGGGCGTGGTCGAGCACCCGCTGTCCTCCGACTACGAGCACGCCCGCACCCTGCCCGCGGACACGACGTGGTTCCAGCGCGCCGTGTTCTACGAGGTACTCGTCCGCGCCTTCTACGACCAGAACGCCGACGGCTCCGGCGACCTGCGGGGGCTGATCGAACGGCTCGACTACCTGCAGTGGCTCGGCGTGGACTGCCTCTGGCTCCCCCCGTTCTACGACTCCCCCCTGCGCGACGGCGGGTACGACATCCGCGACTTCTACAAGGTGCTGCCCGAGTTCGGGACGGTGGACGACTTCGTCGCGTTGCTCGACGCCGCGCACAAGCGGGGCCTGCGCGTAATCACCGACCTCGTGATGAACCACACATCCGACACGCACGCGTGGTTCCAGGAGTCGCGGCGCGACCCGTCGGGGCCGTACAGCGATTACTACGTGTGGAGCGACACCGACCAGCGTTACGGCGACGCGCGCATCATCTTCGTCGACACCGAGGAGTCGAACTGGACGTTCGACCCGGTGCGCCGGCAGTTCTTCTGGCACCGATTCTTCAGCCACCAGCCCGACCTCAACTACGCGAACCCGCAGGTGCAGGACGAGATGCTCAACGTCCTGCGCTTCTGGCTCGACCTGGGCATCGACGGGTTCCGGCTGGACGCGGTCCCCTACCTCTTCGAGGCCGAGGGCACCAACTGCGAGAACCTGCCGGAGACCCACGCGTTCCTCAAGCGCTGCCGCAAGGTGATCGACGTCGAATTCCCCGGGCGTGTCCTGCTCGCCGAGGCGAACCAGTGGCCGGCCGACGTCGTCGAGTACTTCGGCGATCCCGACGTCGGCGGGGACGAGTGCCACATGGCCTTCCACTTCCCGCTCATGCCGCGCATCTTCATGGGGGTACGGCGTGAGTCGCGCTTCCCGATCTCGGAGATCATCGCGCAGACGCCGCCGATTCCCCGCAACTGCCAGTGGGGAATCTTCCTGCGCAACCACGACGAGCTGACGCTGGAGATGGTCACCGACGAGGAACGCGACTACATGTACGCGGAGTACGCCAAGGATCCGCGCATGCGTGCCAACGTCGGCATCCGGCGCCGGCTGGCCTCGTTGCTGGAGAACGACCGCAACCAGTTCGAGCTGTTCACCGCGCTGCTGCTCTCGCTGCCCGGTTCGCCGGTGCTGTACTACGGCGACGAGATCGGCATGGGCGACAACATCTGGCTCGGTGACCGCGACGGCGTACGCACGCCGATGCAGTGGACGCCCGACCGCAACGCCGGGTTCTCGGCCGCGACCCCCGGCCGCGTCTACCTGCCGGTCAACCAGGACGCGGTCTTCGGGTACCAGGCGGTCAACGTCGAAGCCCAGCGCGAGAGTTCGGCCACGCTCCTCAACTGGACGCGCAACATGGTGGCCGTCCGGCGCCGGCACGAGGCGTTCGCCATCGGTGAGTTCCACGACCTCGGCGGCTCGAACCCGTCGGTCTTCGCGTTCCTGCGCGCGGCCGGTGAGGACGTGGTGCTGTGCGTGAACAACCTGTCCCGCTTCCCCCAACCGATCGAGCTGCCGCTGCAGAACTGGGCGGGCTACGCACCCGTCGAACTGACCGGACGCGTGACGTTCCCCACGATCACGGCGCACCCGTACCTGCTCACCCTGCCGGGGCACAGCTTCTACTGGTTCCGGCTGAGTAGACCGGAGGACGTGGCGTGATGCTCCCGTTTGCCGAGTGGCTGCCGCACCAGCGCTGGTACGCCGGCCGGACCCGCACGCTGGTCACGGCCGAGCCGGCGGTCGTCACGGCGCTGGACCCCGGCCTGGACCACGTGATCCTGGATGTGTCCTATGCGGACGGTGGTACGGAGCGGTACCAGGTCTTCGTCGGCTGGGAGCAGGCACCCCGCGACGACCTGGTGGCGGGCGCGACGATCGGGGCCGACGGCGACCGGACCGGGTACGACGCGCTGTACGACGAGTCGGCGGCGCGGCGGTTGCTGGGCCTGATCGCGGGCGGCGATCCGGTAGGGGACCTCGTCTTCGTCCCGGAGCCCGGCGTCGAGCTGCCCGGCGAGGAGACACCGGCCCGGGTCGTGGAGGCCGAGCAGAGCAACACGAGCGTGGTGTACGACAGTGCCGCGATCCTCAAGGTGTTCCGCCGCGTGCTGCCGGGCCAGAACCCCGACCTCGAGCTGAACCGGGCGCTCGGCCGGGCCGGTTGCCCGCACACTGCGCGGCTGCTGGGCGCGATCGAGACCGAGCTCGGCGGTGAACCGGCCTCGCTGGCCATGCTCACCGCGTACGCGGAGAACTCGGCCGAGGGCTGGGCCACGGCCATGGCCAGCGTGCGGGACATCTTCGCCGAGATCGACCTGCGGGCCGACGAGGTGGGCGGCGACTTCGCAGCCGAGTCGATGCGGCTGGGCGAAGCCGTCGCGACCGTCCACGCGATGCTGGCGGCCTCGCTGGGCTCGGCGTCGGCGGCGCCGCCGGTCGACACGTGGTCGGCCCGGCTGGACGAGGCCGTGGCGGCCGTACCCGAGTTGGCGAGCGTGGCCGGGGCCGCCCGCGAGGTGTTCGCGGCGGCCGGTCCGGGCGAGATCACCGTCCAGCGCGTCCACGGCGACCTGCACCTGGGCCAGGTGCTCCGGACCCCGGACACCTGGCTTGTCATCGACTTCGAGGGCGAGCCGGGCCGGCCCATCGCCGAGCGGCGCCGGCCCGACTCCCCGTTGCGCGACGTCGGGGGCATGCTGCGCTCCTACGAGTACGTGGCGTACCACCTGCTCGTCGGCGAGCAGACCGACCAGCAGCTGACCGACCGGGCGCGCGAGTGGATCGACCGCAACCAGGCCGCTTTCTGTACGGGGTACGCGACCGTCGCCGGGGAGGACCCTCGGGACCGGCGGGAGCTGCTCGCGGCGTACGAGCTCGACAAGGCGCTGTACGAGGCCGCGTACGAGGCCCGGCACCGGCCGAGCTGGCTGTGGATACCGCTGCGGGCGATCGACCGGCTCGTCGGCGTACGGGCGCGCCGCTAGGTGTCCGACGATCTCGTCACGGCACTCCGGCGGCTCGGAGTGTCCGAAGTGGACACGTCGGTACGCCGTCGCGCCGAGTACTCGTCCGACGCGTCCCTCTACCGGGTCGTACCCGGGGCGGTCGCGTTCCCGCGGTCGGTCGACGAGCTGCCGGCGATCCTCTCCGCCTGCCGCGAGACGGGCGTGCCGCTGGTCATGCGTGGGGCCGGTACGTCGATCGCCGGCAACGCGGTGGGCTCGGGCCTGGTCGTCGACACGTCGCGGTACCTGCGCCGGTTGTCGATCGACCCGGAGGCCGCGACCGCGACCGTCGAGCCGGGCGTGGTGCTCGACGACCTGCAGCGCGCGGCGGCCCCGTACGGCCTGCGCTTCGGCCCCGATCCCGCGTCGCACAGCCGGTGCACGATCGGCGGGATGATCGGCAACAACGCGTGCGGCTCGCGGGCGCTGGGGTACGGCCGGACGGCGGACAACGTCCTCGCGCTGTCGGCGGTGACCGGGGCGGGCGGGTCGCTCGACTCCGTACGGTCCACGCTGGAGCAACTCGTCCGCGACCACCTGGCGGTCATCCGTACCGAGCTGGGCCGGTTCAGCCGCCAGGTGTCCGGGTACGCGCTGGAGCACCTGCTGCCGGAGCGCGGGTTCGACGTGGCGAAGGCGCTGGTGGGTACGGAGGGCACGTGCGCGCTGACGCTGGGCGCGACGCTGCGGCTCGTACCGGCTGCCACGGGCACCCTCGTCGTGCTCGGCTTTCCGGACATGGCTTCGGCCGCCGACGCCGTACCGGCGCTGCTGCCGTTGCGGCCGATCGCGGTCGAGGGGCTGGACTCCCGGATCGTGGCCGTGGTCGGCCCGGCGGCGCCGCCCCTGCCCCGGGGCGGCGGCTGGCTGTTCGTCGAGACGGCCGGCTCCCCGGCCGACGTGCTCGCGGCGACCGACGCGCTCGACGCGATGGTGGTCACCGAGCCCGACCGGGCCGCCGCGCTCTGGCGGATCCGCGAGGACGGCGCCGGACTCGCCGCCCGACCGCGCCGTGGCCAGGGCGCGTACGCCGGGTGGGAGGACGCCGCCGTCCCGCCGGACCGTCTCGGCGCGTACCTGCGCGAGTTCGACGCGCTGCTGGACCGGTACGGGCTCACGGGTGTCCCCTATGGACACTTCGGCGACGGCTGCGTCCACGTACGCATCGACTTCCCGTTGACCGAGCCGGGCGGTGCGGGCGTCCTGGCGTCCTTTGTGGACGACGCGGCCCGCCTCGTCGCGGCGTACGGCGGCTCCCTGTCGGGTGAGCACGGCGACGGCCGGGCCCGCAGCGCGCTGCTCCCGGCCATGTACTCCCCCGCCGCGCTGGACCTCTTCGCGCGGTTCAAGGCCGTGTTCGACCCGGACGGCGTACTGAACCCGGGCGTCGTGGTCCGTCCATCCACTGTGGACTCCGACCTGCGGGTACCGGCCGCGGGCCCGCTGCGGGAGCGGCTCGGGCTGCGGCTGCGCGACGACGCGGGCGACTTCAGCCGGGCGGTGCACCGGTGTACCGGCGTCGGCAAGTGCCGAGCCGCACCGGGGGCCACCGGCGTCATGTGCCCGTCTTTCGTGGCCACCCGCGACGAGAAGGACTCGACGCGCGGTCGGGCCCGGGTGCTCCAGGAGCTGGCCAACGGGCGGCTCGTCCGCGGCTGGCGTGCCCCCGAGCTGCGCGAGGTGCTCGACCTCTGTCTCGCCTGCAAGGGCTGTGCCGCCGACTGTCCCACCGGGACGGACATGGCCGCCTACAAGGCCGAGGTGCTGCACCAGGCGTACCGGGGCCGGATCCGTCCCGCCGCGCACTACTCGCTCGGCCGGCTGCCGCGCTGGTCGGCGGTGGCCGGACGGATGCCGCGGGTCGCGAACGCGGTACTGCGCTCCCGGACCGTGCGCCGCCTCGCGGGCGTGGACGTGCGGCGGCAGCTGCCCCCGTACGCCGCCACGACGTTCCGGACGTGGTTCGATCGGCGGGCCGCCCGTACAGCCGGCGATCCGGTCCTGCTCTGGGTCGACACGTTCACGAACCACTTCACGCCCCACGTGGGCGTCGCGGCCGTCCGGCTGCTGGAGCGGGCCGGATACGCGGTGCGCGTACCCCCGCGCGGGCTCTGCTGCGGGCTCACCTGGATCACGACGGGCCAGCTCGACGCGGCCCGCCGCATCCTGGGCCGGAGCGTCGCCGCCCTGGCCCCGACCGTCGACGAGGGCGTACCCGTCGTGGGCCTCGAACCGTCGTGCACGGCCGTGTTCCGCGGCGACGCGGTCGAGCTGCTGGACGACCCGCGCGCCGGGCGGGTGGCCGCCGGAGTGTCCACAGTGGCCGAGCTGCTCTCCGGTCGTGCCGGCTGGTCACCGCCGGACCTGCGCGGACTGTCCATCGTGGCCCAGCCCCACTGCCACCACCACGCCGTCCTGGGCTGGGCGGCCGACGAGCAGCTGCTCGGCCGGACCGGCGCCGCGGTCACGCGGGTCGGCGGCTGCTGCGGCCTCGCCGGCAACTTCGGCGTCGAGCGCGGGCACTACGAGGTGAGCCGCGCCGTGGCGGAGACGGCCCTCCTCCCCGCCGTGCGCGCGGCCCCCGATTCGGTGGTACTCGCCGACGGCTTCTCGTGCCGGGTGCAGCTGGACGAGTTCGCGCGGCGGCGCGCGTACCACCTGGTGGAGTTGTTAGGTCAGTGACGCGAACCGTCCAATGGCGACGGTGAGGGCCGCCGCGAACAGCAGAGCATTGAAGAAGACGTTGCGCGGCTCGCGCAGTCGCGTGTGCGACACGGCCGCGCCGATCATCACCACGCACAGGCCGAGCGCGGCGATCGGAGTGAGCACGCGGGCGATACCGGTGGCCCACGGGAGGATCAGGCCCAGCACCGCGAGGAGCTCGCAGGCCGCGGTGAACCGCACGACCGGCATCGGGAACACCGCCACCCCGGTCTGCCCGGTGGCGATGAGCCGATCGCGGGACATGGTGCTCTTCGCGATCCAGGAGCCGGTGAACACGACGGCGAGGGCGATCTGCAGAATCCAGAGGAAGAGGTTCATACGTGTCGGACGACGCGGGGCACCGTGATGTGACAGGCTGCCGCCGTGGTCGGCATCTGCGCCGGCCAGAGGAGGACACCCCATGACCACCCCCGAATTCACCGGTGGCGCACTCGACAACAGCATCAAACCGCTCCGGTCACTCTTCGCGTGGGGCATGCTCGCCTACGCGGCGGTCGAGCTCTTCTTCACGTTCCTCGACTGGATCACCCCGTCGACCGGCAGCTCGTTCACCGCACGGTCGTACTCGGCCGACTTCGCCGACCTGTTCACGATCGTGCTCCCCATCGTGGCGGTACTCATCGCCACCCACATCAGCCCGGTGCTGGCCGCCAGCCGGCTGATCGCCACGGTCGCTCTCCTCGAGTACGCGGTGGTGCTCGTCTTCGGCGCGCTGACGTTCCTGATCGGGCTCGGATACACGTTCACCGGCGTGAACACCGCGCGGGAGACCATCGGCGCGTTCAGCCACATCGTGTTCGGCCTGCTCGGCCTGGCGCTGGCGGCCCTGGCCGGGTACGGCGTACTGCGCGTCTTCACGGCCCTCGGCGGCCGGCTGCCCACCCGCTGACCGTCCACTGGGGACACTCCCGTACCCGTCGACCCGGCTCCGCGTCCACCGGACTAGGCTGGCCGGCATTGACGGGTACGGGAGGCGAAGGCGCATGGCGGATCGGCTGGACGGCACGGTGGCGCTGGTGACCGGCGCATCGAGCGGCATCGGCGAGGCGGCGGCCGTGTCGTTGGCGGCCCACGGAGCGGCGGTCGCGATCGCGGCGCGGCGGCGGGACCGGCTCGACGCGCTGGCGGAACGGATCCGCGGCGCCGGCGGCACGGTGCTGGTCCTCGAAAGCGACATCACCGACGAGCAGCAGGCGCGCGAGGCGGTGGCCCGTACGGTGGCCGAGCTCGGCCGGCTCGACACGCTCGTCAACAACGCGGGCGTGATGCTGCTCGGCCCGGTCGTCGACGCGCCGGTCACCGAATGGCAGCGCATGGTGCAGCTCAACGTGCTCGGCCTGCTGTACTGCGCGCACGCCGCGCTGCCGCACCTGCTGCGGGCGGCCGAGGACGGACCGCGCCGGGTCGCCGATCTGGTGAACATCAGCTCGGTCGCGGGCCGGGTCGCGCGCAACGGCAGCGGTGTCTACAACGCGACAAAACACGGTGTCGGCGCGTTCAGCGAGGCGCTGCGCCAGGAGGTGACGAGGCGGCACGTACGCATCTCGCTCGTCGAGCCGGGCGCGGTCGAGACCGAGCTTGCCAGCCACAACCGGCCCGAGATCCAGGACGGCCTCCGGCAGCGGTTCGCCGCGATGGAACGCCTGCAGTCGGAGGACATCGCGGACGCCATCACGTACATCGTGACCCGGCCGCGGCACATGGCGGTCAACGAGATGCTCATCCGCCCGACCGAACAGGAGGGTTAAGGTCGAGGCGTGAACGATCTCTTGCCGACGCTGCCGGAGGACTGGGACCGCTGCCTCGCCGTGGCGGCACACCCCGACGACATCGAGTACGGAACGGCGTCCGCCGTCGCGCGCTGGACGGCACAGGGCAAGCGGGTGACGTACCTGCTCGCCACCCGCGGGGAGGCCGGCATCGACAGCCTGCACCCGGACAAGGCGGCGCCGCTGCGCGAAGCCGAGGAGCGGGCGGGAGCCCGGGAGGTCGGCGTCGACGTCGTCGAGTTCCTCGACCACCGGGACGGCGTCGTCGAGTACGGGCCGGCGCTGCGCCGCGACATCGTCCGGGCGATCCGCCGCCACCAGCCGGAGATCATCGTGTCGGGCGCGTTCACCGTACGGATGATCGGCGGGATGACCAACCAGGCCGACCACCGCGTCGTGGGACTGGCCGCATTGGACGCGGCCCGGGACGCGGGCAACCGGTGGATCTTCCCCGAGCTCGTGGACGAGGGTCTGGAGCCGTGGGGCGGCGTGCGGTACGTGTGCTTCGCGGGCGCGCAGGTGCCGACCCATGGCGTCGACGTGACCGGTGAGCCGCTGCAGCGCGGGATCGCGTCGCTCGCGGCCCACGCCGAGTACACGAAGGGCCTCGGCGTCGCCGGACCGGATCCCGGGCCGTTCCTCACGTGGGCGGCCGAGATGGGCGGCCCGGCGATCGGGGTGACGGCCGCCGTCCTGTTCGACGTGCACCCGTTGACGTTCGAAGGGCCGCCGCCGTGGGCGTTAGCCTCCGCGACGTGACTCTCGACGACGTCGACGCGTACGTCCGGATGCGCTGCGACCCGGTCATGATGGCCGAACTGGGCGGCCCACTCCCCCGCGACGGCATCGAGGCAAAGGTCGAGCGGGACGTCGCGTACGCCCGGGACGGTACGGGGTGGATCCTCATGATCGTGCCCGACGGGGATCCGGCCGCCGTGGCCGGCTCCGTCGTCGTCTGGTCCCAGGACGGCCTGTCCGAGATCGGCTGGATGGTGCTACCCGAGTACCAGGGGCGCGGCATCGCGAAGGAAGCCGTACGGCAGGTCCTCGACCGCGCCCGCGCCAACGACCGCTGGGGCGTCATCCACGCCCATCCCGGCATGACGAATGGCCCGTCCAACGGGATCTGTCGCTCACTCGGCTTCACGCTGGTCGGTGAGAAGGAAGTGGACTTCTCGGGGCGGATGCTGCACGTCAACCACTGGCAGATCGATCCGCGGGGCGGCGTCTCGTCGGGGTAGGCGTCGGGGTGTGCGGACGGCGGTGGGCGGCGTGCGGGACGGGCGCGCGGCGTTGCGCCCCGGCGTTGCGCCCCCGCATTGCGCCCCGGTAAGCAGAGCAAGGTTCGTCCAGCCAGTAGACGCCACGGGACAAGATCGGCGTCCGCGGTACGGAAGTCCAGTTGGACTGCGCATCCACACCTTGCACCGCGATCACGGCCGCGGGACGGGCCGGGCGTTGCGCCCCGGTAAGCAGAGCAAGGCTCGTCCAGCCAGTAGACGCCACCGGACAAGATCGGCGTCCGCGGTGCGGATGTCCAGTTGGACTGCGCATCCGTACCTCGCACCGCGATCATGGCCGCGGTCGTCTACCGGTTGGACGCGACACGCCGGAACGGCATCCGCGCCGCCCGCGGCCACCGCGCCGCCCACCCCGCGCACGATCGGCGTCCGCGGTCCGGAAGTCCAGTCGGACTGCGCATCCGCACCCCGGACCGCGATCACGGCCGCGGGACGGGCGCGGTGTTGCGTCCCGGTAAGTCTGCGATGACTCTGTCGTGACGCCCGTGCCGTGCGTGAAAATCGGGGT
>Ga0114129_10006736_pt1 | contig 16313 bp, 12 predicted proteins | sample RhiMetdeltSRZDD1_FD_80071 | JGI IMG/M metagenome (GOLD analysis project Ga0114129, IMG submission 80071) | Populus rhizosphere microbial communities from Tennessee, USA - Rhizosphere MetaG P. deltoides SRZDD1 (version 2) (version 2) | ecosystem: Host-associated > Plants > Roots > Rhizosphere >... | reverse complement strand
GGCGTGGGCGCGTTCAACGTCATCGGCATCGAGCACGCCGAGGCGATCGTTGCCGGCGCTGAAGCCGCCGGCGCGCCCGTGGTCCTTCAGGTCAGCCAGAACTGTGTCGCCTACCACGGTTCACTCGGCCCGCTGGCCCGGGCCTGCGCCGCCATCGCGGGCTCGGCGGCGGTGCCGGTGGCGCTGCACCTGGACCACGTCACCGGCACCGACCTGGTCCGGGAGGCCGACGGCCTGGACATCGGATCGGTCATGTACGACGCGTCGGCCCTGCCCTACGACCAGAATGTCCGCGCTACGGCCGGAGTCGCCCGGTGGTGTCACGAGCGGGGAATGTGGGTCGAGGCCGAGCTCGGCGAGATCGGCGGGAAGGACGGCGTGCACTCGCCCCGTGCGCGTACGGACCCCGGCGACGCGGCCCGCTACGTCGATGCCACGGGCGTGGATGCCCTGGCCGTGGCGGTCGGCAGCTCCCACGCGATGCTGACCCGCGATGCCGTCCTTGACACCGGGCTTATCGCCATGATCCATGGTGCGGTCGGCGTCCCGCTGGTCCTGCACGGCTCGTCGGGAGTGCCCGATGCGGCGCTGGCCGCGGCGGTCGGCGCCGGGATGACCAAGATCAATGTGGCCACCCAGCTGAACAAGACGTTCACAGCCGCCGTGCGCGATCGTCTCGCGGCCGATCCCTCCCTGGTCGATCCCAGGCGCTACGGTGCGGCGGGGCGTGATGCGGTTGCTATCGAGGTCACCCGCCTGCTGCGGGTGATCGGCGCCATGATCGCCAGCCAGGATGAATCACCGGGCAAGCCGTGAACGAACGCGGGGAAGGCGGCCGGGACATCGATCTGGTCGTGATCGGCGACTGCAACCCGGACGTGCTGGTGCTCGGCGACGACGTCACCCCGTCCTTCGGCCAGCAGGAGAAGCTGGTGGAGGGCATCTGGATGGTCGTCGGGGGCTCCGCGGCGATCACGGCGGTGGCCGCGGCGCGGCTGGGGCTGAGCGTGGAACTGGTCGCGGCGGTGGGAGCCGACCCGGCCGGGGATTTCCTGCTGGGCCAGCTTGCCCGGGAGGGCGTGGGCAGCGGCGCCGTCGCCGTGCACGACGACGTGCCGACCGGCATGACCGTTGCGCTGTCCCGTGGCGCCGACCGCGCGATCCTGACCGCCCTCGGCGCCGTGGCGTCGCTGACCACCAAGGATGTCCCCGCCACGCTGCTGGCCCGGGCGCGCCATGTGCACGTCAGTTCCTACTTCCTGCTGGAGCACTCGCTGGGGCCCGGGCTGGCGGCCATGCTCGCGGCCGCGGGGGCCGCGGGGGCCACCACGTCACTCGATACCAACTGGGATCCGGCCGGGAAATGGGGCGATGACCACTTCCACGCCGCGCTGGCGCAGACGGGCGTGCTGCTCCCCAACGAGACGGAGGCCGTGCGTATCGCTGGCGAGTCCACCTTGCCCGCCGCGGCGGCGGCCCTCACCGCCGCCGGGCCCAGGCTGGCGGTCAAGCTCGGCGAGCGGGGAGCCCTCTGCGCTGACGGCCCGGTGTGGCACCGTGTGGAGCTGCCGCCGGTGACGCCCGTCGATGCGACGGGCGCGGGTGATTGCTTCAACGCGGGGCTGATCGCCGGCCTGCTGCGCGGCCTTGACCTGCCCGGCGCGGCCGCGCTGGGCTGCGCCGTCGGCGCACTGTCCACCCGGGCGGCCGGCGGCACGGCAGGCTGCCCGGACCTGGCCTCCGCTCTGGCCCTTGCCCAAACCGCCACCGTCGGGCGGGTCCGCGCAAGGATGCCGTCCTCGGGAACCGGTCAGCGGGCCAAGAGGCCCCGGCAGTAGCCCGGACAGTAGAGGAGCCCGGCGGTCCCGTTGCCGGGGCCGCTACGGGCGCAGCAGCGCCTTCACCGGATGCAGGCCCCCGTTCATCAAGCCGGTGAAGATCTCCGCCCCCTCGGCCAGTGGATAGCCTGCCGCCCAGGTCAAGTCCCAGTCCCGGATCAGCGCCATCGCGTGGGCGAATTCCTCGTCGCGGTAGGCAAAGGAGCCGAGAACCCGCTTCTCGCTCCTGACCAGCATGTTGGCGTCGAAGCCAGCCTCCTCCCCGGCCAGCCCGAGCCAGATGGCCACCCCACCGGGGCGCTGGTGGGCGACGGACGCCGCGCGGGTCGCGGCCGACCCGACGGCGTCGATCACCACGTCGTACTCGCCGGACAGGCTCGGGCCGGCCGCTCCGGCGCCGAGGCGCTGGGCGGCGGCAAGCCTGTCCGGTGACAAGTCGGTCACGTCTACGCGCCCCGCCCCGCCGGACAGCGCCATCGCGGCGCACAGCAGGCCGATGGCGCCGCACCCGATCACGGCGACCCGCGCGCCCGTAGCGTCGGCGCCAAGGGCGCCAGGGGCTCCACCGGCCTGGTTCCACGCGTGGACGGCATTGGCGGCGGGCTCGACCAGCGCCGCCGCCTCCCACGACAGTCCCGGCGGCAGCGGTCGGAGCGCCGACGCCGGGACCGCGACCTGCTCGGCGAACCCGCCCGCGCAGTGCACGCCAATGATCTCCCGGTTCCGGCACACGTTGCGCAGCCCGCGCTGGCACTCGGCGCAGCGGCCGCAGGACAGAATGGGGTTGATCACCACCGCCGTACCGCCGGCGCTGACCCCGGCGAACTCATGCCCCATGATCAGCGGTGGCTTCCGGAACCCGGAACGGCGGGCGCCATGCAGTTCGCTGCCGCAGATGCCGGCCGCGCGGACCTGGACAAGCACGTCGCCGGGGGCCGGATCGGGCTCCGGGACATCGAGCAACTCCACTGTGCCCGGCGCCGTGAAGACGAGCGCCTTCACCGTGCCGGGCCCGCTTCGTGAGCCACGTGTGCTTCTCCGGTCGGTGTGTTGGCGGTTCCCGGCGCGTCCGTTCCGTCGCCCGGCGGCCCGGACCACTCGCTAGGTTACCGGTACCGGGAGCAGCGCCCGGACTGACCGCGGGTATAGGCGCCCCGGAGACGGTATGTGCCGGGCCAGACGACAGGGACGGCTGGTATGCGCGGACTTCGGGGCAAGCGGGTTCTGATCAGCGGCGGCAGCAGCGGCATCGGGCTGGCCACCGCGGAGCGGTTCCTCGAGGAGGGGTCGCGGGTCTTCGTCTGCGGCGTCGACGCCGATGAGGTTGCGGCGGCGGTCGCCGGCCTCGCCCCCAGAGGCGAGATCTCCGGGCTGGCGTGCGACGTGAGCGCCGAAGCGGACGTGGCCCGCCTGATGGCGGAGTCCACACGCGCGCTCGGCGGTGTGGATGTGCTGGTCAACAACGCGGGGATCGCGCGGCGGGACCCGTTCCTCGCTATAGCGCCGGCGGTCTGGGACCGGGTTCTCGAGGTGAACCTCCGCGGCATGTTCCTGGTGGCGCAGGCCGTCAGCCGGAACCTCGTCGAGCGGGGCGACGGCGGCGTCATCATCAACATGTCCTCCACCAACGGCATCGCCGGGGAGGAGGACTACGCCCACTACAACGCCTCGAAGGGTGGGGTGCTGCTACTGACCAAGACCATGGCGGTCGAGCTTGGCAGCCATGGGATCCGGGTGAACGCGCTCTGCCCCGGATACATCCATACCGCGCTGAACGAGGCCATCGCCGCGGGCATCGGCGGCGATGAGTTCGAGGCCGCCTACGTGCGTGACAGGATCCCGCTCGGGCGGGCCGGGCGGGCGGAGGATGTGGCCGCCGCCTACGCCTTCCTCGCCTCCGACGACGCCGCGTTCATTCACGGCAGCGCGCTGGTCATCGACGGCGGCCAGCTTGCCGTGATGTGATCCCCAGGTGCGCCCCCGCCCGGCCGCGTGCGCGTCATGTCCGGGCTCTGAAATGGCATTTGCAGAGGCTTTGAAATGGCGTTACATGGCCATTGGAGTCGGCTTGCCATACTTGCCGCCATGAGCAGAGGCGAGCTCTCCGCCGCCGGGAGGGCCGCCTCCCTCCGGCACCCACTAAGCAAGGTCCCGGAAGTGACGGTCTACTTCTGGATCACCAAGGTGCTGACGACCGGCATGGGGGAGGCGACGTCGGACTACCTGGTTCACCGGATCAATCCGAAGGCCGCGGTCGTTATCGGCTTCGCGGCCTTTGCCGCCGCCATGGCGCTGCAGTTCCGCTGCCGCCGGTACAACACCTGGGTCTACTGGCTCGCCGTCGTCATGGTCGCCGTATTCGGCACGATGGCGGCCGACGTCCTGCACATTGGGCTGGGCATCCCGTACGCCGTGTCGACGGTGTTCTTCATGATTGTGCTGGCCGTGATCTTCGTGGCCTGGTACCGGTCCGAGGGAACGCTATCCATCCACAGCATCTACACCCGCCGCCGCGAGTTGTTCTACTGGGCGACCGTGCTGGCCACGTTCGCGCTGGGCACCGCCGCTGGTGACCTCACCGCGAAGGTCGCCGGGCTGGGCTACTTCGGCTCGGGCGTCATGTTCGCTGTGGTGATCGCCGTTCCGGCCGTGGCGTACCGGTGGCTCGGCCTGAACGCGATCGTGGCGTTCTGGTTCGCCTACATCGTGACCCGTCCGCTGGGGGCCTCATTCGCGGACTGGCTGGCGTGGCCGCCCAGCGTTGGCGGCCTGGGGCTCGGCCACGGCGTGGTGAGCCTGGGTTCGACGGTCATCATCGTCGGCCTGGTTGCCTACATGGCTGTGACCGGTAAGGACGTCATGGTGCGGCAGGCCGCCCCCGACGTCACCGCCTTCGCCGCTTCCCAGTCAGCCACTGGCAGAAAATCTGGAGCACCAACGCGCTGGAGCGGCTGAACAAAGAATCAAGCGCCGCACCGACGTGGCCGGCGTCTTCCCCAATCCCGCCACCCTGCTGCGGCTGGTCGCTGCCGCGCTAGTGGGAGCCCACGACGAATGGCAGGTCAGCGAACGCCGCCACCTGTCCAAAGGCTCCATGGCCCTGCTCGACGCCAAGACCACCTACGCGAAGACAGGTAGCCACACCTGCCCGCTGACCAGAGCATGGTGATGATCACTTGCACCACGCGGCGGGGGACGCGATCGGTTACGACAACCTAAACTGGCGGTAAACGCTAGATTGACCCCGTGTTACTATCGCTCATCCTGATCTGTTATGTTGGCTTGGCATAGTTTTTGCTGCGGTGGCGGACTCGGCCATGGGTGGCATGCCTCCGCAGCCACGGGGAGCATGGCCTAAGTGGGAGAGGGGATTGCCGCGGCCATGCCTACCTCGACCTAGGGCGAATCCAGGGCCCAGCGGCCTCACAATGGCGGGGGATCGTCATAACGCCTGATTTACCCCCTTGTGTCCCGCCCGCCAGTGCCAGCGTGCACTGGCCGCCGCCGTCGGCCCGGGTGCCGCTCCAGGCACTACATGTACGCGTACGTCGGAGCCGAGAGGGCGGGCCCGGATGCACGATGACGTTGACTTTCAATGTCTTGAACACAGCACTAGTCCGTCAGCTGCGCAAGAACCCCACGTTACGGCCGGAAGCGCCGACCGCGACGCGATCGCGAACCTCAACAACTGCGTAACGGCCGCACGACCGCATCTGACCGTGATCGTCCCGACGCGCCGGGAAGAACACGATGTCGCGTCCCTCCTCGACGGTCTCGGACGCGCCGTCGCCGGGCTCGGCGCTGAGATCATTTTTGTCGTCGACAGCACCGAGGCCTGCCCGAGCGGGCTCGTCCGCAGTGCGGCACGCTGCCGCGTGCCGGTGCGGCTCCTCCGCTCGCCGCGGTCTGCGCGGTGGGCAGATCGCAGCAGTGCCGTGGTGACGGGGACGCGGCATGCGCGCGGCGAGTGGGTGCTGGTGATGAACGCAGGACCACAGCATCCGCCCGAGGTCGCGGCCACGCTCGCGAGCGTGGCGATGCGGCATGACGCGGACATCGTGATCGGCACCCGCTACGTCGGCGGCATCTCTCCTCCGGACTGTCCCGGTCGGCTGAGTCGGATGTTGGTCGCCGCCGCGACATGGCTGGCCAAGACCGCGTTCCCGCGGCGGCTGGCGATGGTGAGCGACCCGCTCAGCGGTCTGTTCGCCTTCCGGGCGGCCGCGGTGCGCGATGGCCGGCTCAACCCACTCGCGTCCCGGATGCTGCTGGAAATCCTGGTGCGGCACCCGTCTACCCGGGTCGCCGAAGTCGCCTACCCGGTCTCCCTCCGGTCCGCAGGACCACGGGCTCCTCTGTACCGGGGGCTGCAGTTCCTGCTCGACCTGGCCGGCCTCCGGCTGTCACGGCTGGCCGGGCAGCTGCGCGAGAAACCCGTCACATCCTCGGAACGAATCGGCCAGGCGCTGCGGTTCCTGGCCTTCGGCATGATCGGAGCCACCGGCCTGGCCGTCAACACCGGGGCCCTATGGTTCGTCTACGACGTCCTGGGATGGAACCACCTCATCGGCGCGACCCTCGCCACCCAGGTCTCCACCGCCTGGAACTTCGCCCTCATCGACACCCTGGTCTACCGGAAGCGGGCCGACGGCGGCCGCCTGCGCCGGGCGGTCAGCTTCTTTGCCATGAACAACCTGCTGCTGGTGGCGCGGCTACCGGTGCTCCAGGCACTCGTCGTCTCGGGCGTGGGTGTGCTCACCGCGAACGCCATCACACTGGCTCTGCTTTTCCTGATCCGGTTCGTCGTCAGTGACCGGGCGATCTTCGGCTCCGCCAAGTCCGACAAGACCCGCGACCCGGTCCGGATCCTGGTGGACCTCACCGCCGCTTCCCCGGCCAGCCAGAGCAACGGGCATGCCCCGGCCAGCAGCAAGCGCCCGCGGTACCTGCCGTACCGCTACGACATCGCCGGCGTGGTAACCATCGGTTCGCAGATCGTGCTTCCCGAGCTTGAATTCTTCCGGGCCCAGTGGGTCGCCGACAGCGACGTGGACATCGCGGTACGGGTCGGCGACGTGGGTGGCAGGACGCCGCGCAAGCGCGCCGCGATGACCGAATACGGCGATCACGCCGCCATCAGGTATACCGAGCACCTCGGCCGCATCGGTGCAAACTTCCGTGTGTACCTGGGCAGCCCTCTGTCGGTCGAGATCGGACCGCTGCTGGCCCGTTCCTCCCATGTCGCCTACACCAACGTTCTCGAACCGCTGCTGCGGTTCGTGATGGCTTCCCGGGGCCGGATGCTGCTGCACTCGGCGTGCGTCGAGGTCAACGGTGTGGGCGTGATGCTGTCCGCGCGGACCGACACTGGCAAGACCGGGACGGTGCTGCGGCTGCTGTACGAGCACGGCGGGCGGTTCCTGTCCGACGACATGACGGTGATCGACAGGCACGGAAACGCGTCCTGTTTCCCCAAGCCGCTGACGATCAGCGCGCATACCCTCCGCGCCGTGCGGGCGGAAGACCTGACCCGGTCCGAGTGGCACCGGCTGCAGTTCCAGAGCCGGCTGCACTCCAAGAACGGCCGGTCCTTTGCCATGGCACTGAGCCGCTTCAACGTGCCAATCATGGGCATTAACGCGCTCACCCAAATGATCATCCCTCCGCCCAAGTACACCGTTGACCGGCTCGTTCCGTGCCGCATGGCCAGTTCCACCCAGGTCAGGGAGCTGTTCATCATCGAGCGGGGGGCCACGCGGCTGGACGACCTGGGTCGTGAGGAAGCCCTCGAGCAATTGATCGTCAACACCGATGACGCGTACGGATTCCCGCCCTTCCGGTACCTCGCGCCCGCGATCACCATCGACGGCCGGGACTACCAGGGGCTGCGCCTCGCCGAGCGGCAGATCCTGGCCGAGTTCCTCACCCACCTCCGCGTCCGCGTCCTCTCGTCCGACTGCTTCGGCTGGGCCGCCGACATCCCGCGCCTCATCCATGACGACGCCGGACTGACAGCAGGTGGCCCGGAAAGCAATGGGCACCCCCGCCCAGACGCCTGGCCCCGGTGGGATCACGGTCTCGCCCACGGGAGGGCTCTATGAAGTCGCGTCGAATCCATGGTTCTGCGGGGCCGACCGCGATCATGCCCAAGGACGAGGCCCCCGCTGAGTCACGCGGCCGCAACAACGCACAAGGGGCCACGGCACCGACCCGGACTGGCACGGCGTACGCGGAGTCGCCTACTGATGCCTGAGACCACGCCGATGACCGATCCGGCCAAACGCAGCCTTCCGCATGCTCGGCGCCGGACGTTCCCCGTCCTGCTCGGACTCGCTGTGCTTGCACCGGCATGGATTGCCGCCTGCGCGCGAACTCCGGCCTCGCATGGGCACGTCGGCAATGTCGTCGTCGTGGCTGCCGGCGATATCGCCTGCGGCCCCACGGATGTGCCGGAGGCGCACGGTCGGACCTGCCGCCAAATGGCCACAAGTGATCTGGTGCTGAGGCTCCACCCAGCGGCAGTGCTCCCGCTCGGCGATAATCAGTACCCCGTCGGCAGGGGCAAGAGCTACGGCCTCTACTACGGCCCGAGCTGGGGGCGGTTTAGAGCGATCACTCATCCCGTGCCGGGCAATCATGAGTACCTGAGCCGAGCCGCCGATGGCTATTACAGCTATTTTGGCTCCGCCGCAGGCGCACCCAGCCGTGGCTACTACAGCTTCAACCTGGGAGCCTGGCATCTGATCGCGCTGAACGCTAATTGCTCCTTCATTGGCGGCTGTTTCAGTGGGTCCGCGGAGGAGCGGTGGCTCGCGGCAGACTTGCAGGAGCATCCCTCCGCGTGCACGCTCGCGTATTGGCATCAGCCTCGATTCAGCTCCGGAGAGCATGGCGACGCGCCAGCTGCTGGCGCCTTCTGGCGGGATCTGGTTGGCGCCCATGCCGACGTGGTTCTGAACGCACACGATCATGATTACGAGCGTTTCGCCCCACAGGATGCGTTCGGTCACGCCGATCCCTCCGGTATTCGCGAGTTCGTCATCGGCACTGGCGGCAAGAGCCACTATGGGTTCAAGGAGATTCAGCCGAACAGTGTTGTCCGTAACGACACCGCATTCGGGGTGCTGGTAATGACCCTTCACTCAGATAGTTACAGCTGGCGTTTCGAGCCGGCGGCCGGATCATCCTTCCACGACTCCGGGACGGGCCAATGCCATTGATAGGACCCTGGAACGCCGCTCGGAGCAGTAGGCAGGAGGACCGGAAATGAGCCTCTCGCCGTTGAAGACCCTGCCGCGGGGACGCCCTTCGGTCAGAGTAGGCAAATTGAGGCCCCGACCGGAGCGGTGGAGGTCGCTTGTCCGCGCGGTTGCCAGGCATTTTGACCCGCCGCTGATGGCGATCATAAGCCTCGCCGCGTTTCTCCGCTTCTGGGAGCTTGGCCGCGTTGGCCTGCGCGGGGATGAGGCTGTTTACGCCGGCCAGGCCGCCGTGCTCGCAGGCGCCAAGGAATACAGCCGTTTCTTCATCCTCCAAAGTCGCGGCGATTCAAACTTCCTGCTCTTCCAGGAAGTGGTTTCCGTCATATACCGCGTGACAGGAGTCAGTGATCTGTCAGCACGGGCCGTTGCTGCTACGTTCAGTGTCCTGACGGTCATCGTGACCTACTTGATCGGAAAGGCGCTTTTCGGCCGGCGCACCGGACTCTTCTCGGCATTGTTGCTGTCGGTCAGCGGCTATGCCGTGATGCTCGGGCGCTTGGCGCTGCTCGATTCCGCGCTTACATTTCTGTTCGCCACCGCAATGCTGTGTGTGATCAAGTGGATATCGACCAAGCGGAGCGGCTGGCTTTACGGCTTCGCCGCGGCCGCCTCCCTCACCGTCCAGGCGAAGATCGCTGGCGGGCTCGCCCTGCTCGTCGCCGCCAGCTATCTGCTGATCAACCGGTCTGCGGGCCAGCTGACGCGGCGCCGACTGCTAATAGCCGCCGGGGTGTTCCTTGTTGCGCTGACCCCGGTTCTGGTGCAGCTTGCCACCAACTGGGAGCTTTACGCCGGGTTCTTGTCCACGAGCATCCGGCGGGCGAGTGCGGTGCCGTGGTACTACTACGGGCAGGTCCTGGTATCAAACGACGGCCCGTTCCTTCTCGCCCTGTACATCATCGGTATCGCATTCGCGGTCGGCCGGCGATCGCGTAGTGATCTGCTACCACTGCTCTGGCTGCTCACGGTAGCGGTGTTCTACCAGATCTATCCGCTCAAAGCATTCAACTACCTGTTGCCGGCGCTGCCTGCGTTGTCCATACTGACAGGCCGGATGCTCGATGCCCTGGCGCAGTGGTTCCACACGTTCACCGTGCGGGCGGTTTCCGCTGCCGCCACCGTCCGGGCGGTTTCCGTTGCCGTTCTCACCGTCCTGGTGGTCGGCGCTGCCGCGCCGTATCTGCGGAATACATGGCAGGACGATAGCTATGTCGGTCTGAAGGGGGCGGCGACGTGGCTGGCCAAGTCGACGCCGCCGGGTGCTGGCGTCATGACGATTTCGCGCGGCTCAGCTCAGTACGTCTTCGCTTTCTACGCCCACCGCGATTCCTATCCCTTCGGCCGGTTCAACCTTGCCACGGTGTTCCCGGGCGGCAAGATCGTCCCTGCTTCCGCCCCGCCACCGGCAGCGCGGACTCCCCGGGACTGGGTCAACCGGTGGCCCCCCCGCCTGATCCGGAACGGCCGGGTTTCCTACCTGGTGTACTACACCACCGTCGCGGATGATCCGCCGGAGGAGAGCCAGGTCGTCGAGACTTCCACACAGCGCCAGTTCCGGCTTCTCATTGAACGGTACGGCGGGCGGCTCGTGCATACCGTCTACTATCGCCACGAGGGCAGGGCCTGGATCTACCGGCTGACCACCAGGCTGCCGCACCCTGTCTTGTCCTACGCGGTGCGCGGCGCGGCCCTGACTGTGCGGGGAGCCGGCTTTACCGAGAACGCCGCAGTGACGGCGACATACAACGGCCACCGAATCGGATACGGCGAGGCGAATGGAGACGGCTCGGTGACGATGTCGCTGCGGTTCCCAGACCGGCCGCGCCCCCGATACCTTCTCACCTTCACCGACGCGGCAGGCCGCTACGCGTCGGTGACCCTGCCGAGGCCGGTCATCGCGTACAGCACGCAGCACCGGATCGCGACCGTGACCGGGATTGGCTTCCAGAGGTCCTCGCCGATTACCGTCACCTACCACGGTGTCGTGATAGGTCACGCGAGGTCGGCGGCTGACGGCAGCTTCGTTGCGTCGTTCCGCCAGCCCGCCCGCCTGTTCCGTCATGGCCAGCTCGTGGTAACGGATCGCCTGGGCAACCGCGGTTCGCTTGTGCTAATCAACCCCAGGTTGAGGCACAGTGTCGCCCATGGCCGAGTGACGCTTCACGGTTCCGGGTATCCGCCGGGGGCTCTGGTGACAGCGCTTTACCGTGGCCGACTCATGGCGAGCACCCGTGCAGGTATGCATGGCTCCATTTCCCTTTCCTTCACGCTACCGGCGGGAACGAAGCCAGGGTGGCTTCTGGAGGTCAGGGACACAGCCGACCACTACACGACGGTGATCCAGATGGGGCACCGCCGGTGAGCGCCACCAGGCCCGATCAGGGCCAGGCGACGCACGACACAGCAGGTCCCGACCACGCCGACGCTCACCGGCTTACCCGGACGCAGCTTGTGATTACGGTCGCTGTGCTCCTCGCCGCGGGGGCTGCTCTGCTGTACGTCCTGCTCGGCCCCTCCGGGGTACTCCGCGGGTCCACCGGGGCTCCCGCATGGCTGCCTGGCGCCGCGGCATGCCGCGCCGACCCACTGGCGCATGTCCATGACCCCGGCCGCCTCAAGGTCGTGGCGAACTGCGCGACCGTTCGCGGCCTGGTCGAGCAAGTGCAGTACAAGCCCGGTGACGGCGACTGGCAGGTGACTGTCGCTGTCGATCCCCAGTACCGGCGCTTCCTGACACCCGCTGACCACGGCGTGCTTCCGGTACGGGTTATCCCCACCGATTTGCCCCACGTCCCGCTCCCAGCGCTGGGCCAGCATGCCACCTTCTACGGCGCCTGGGTCCTGAATAAGAACCTGCACGGCCGGGCCGAGATGCACCCGGCATGGCGTATCAGCGCAGCTTCGGCCGCCCTGGCTGGGCGCGCTCCAGGCGGGACTGCCGGTTCCCGTACCGGAGGCCGCCTCGTGCTAAGAGTCACCGCGCCGCCCTCGGTGGCTGTGGGGGCGCCGTTCACCGTCAACGTGCACTGCGCCCTCGTGCTGCCAAGGAGGACCGTTCGCGCAAGCTTGGTACATCTCTTCATCGAGATCACTAACAGCCGGGGGGTGGGCGTGCGATGGCAGGCACGGTCCACAAACCTGCTCGGCGATGCGGACTTCCGGCTGGTCGCGCTCGATGCGCCCGGCAGGTTCGCCGTGCATATCTATGCCGGCAAGTCAGGACTGTTCCAAACCGCTGAGCAAAGCCTCACCGTCCGGCGGGTGTGATGTCGAACTCAAGCTACAGGAAGCCGCGTGGACCTTTCCTGGCAAAGGCGTCGCGCCGTATCGGCGTCCTGTCTAGGAACACCGCCTCCGACCAAGGCCAGATCAATCCGGCGCCCGGTCGCCCGGCCCACTTCATTCGCCGGCACCGATTGCCCCGACCGCCCCGGTGGCTATCACTGGTGATGGCCGCCACGCTGGCCCTCGCCGCCTTCACATGGTGGGCCACGACCAGGCCGGCGGGACCCGGCGGCCGGGTTCCGCCAGTGACGTCCATCCCGTTCTCCGCCACCGGAGATGCGTACGTCTCATCGGTCCGCCCGTCGGTGAACCTGGGGAGTTCGCCGGCGTTGCGCATCGCCTCCCGGCCCAAGATCAGGAGTTATTTGACCTTTTCCCTGTCAGGGGTTTCAGGCGTCGTCACCCGGGCGACACTGCGCCTTTGGTCGAATGTTGCGGACCTGCGTGGTACCGCCGTGCACGCGGTCGATGGTCCATGGAATGAGCACTCCATCACTTACTCCACCGCCCCCGCTTTCGGCAAGGCGGTCGCGCTCACCGGAATGGTGGCCGCGAAGACATGGGTCACCGCCGATGTGACCGCGCTCGTAGCGGGTAACGGACTGGTAACGATGGCGCTCACCCAAGTGGGCAGCGGTAGCGGGCAGTACGACAGCAGAGAGGGCGTGCACCCGCCGGAGCTGGTGGTGCACACAAGCTCTGGCTCTGGTTCCGGCATGCTGCCGGTGAAATCGCCCGCCGCAGCCCTGAGCTCAGCCATCGAGGCTGTTCCGGACGCGACCGGGCACCGCTACGCCACCCGCGACGATCACGGGCGGAGCATGGACACCCTCAAGATCATCCCAAAGCCTGGTGGCGGCTACCTCGGCGTCTATCACAGCGGTCCGCAGGGAGCATTTCGCGTCTACCTGGCGGAATCGCGTGACCTGCTGCACTGGACGTCCAAGGCGCAACTGGACAACAACGCCTCACAGCCCACGATCGCCGCGCTCTCCGATTCTGGCTATCTGCTGGCAGACGAGGCTTCCGGCAATCAGGCAGCCGGATTGCGGCCTCAATTGCGCTTCCGCCACTACGCCAGCCTCTCCGCGCTGCTGACCGGGCGGGCGGACCGGACCCTCGAGGCGCCGCACATACTCGCGCCGCGCGGCCACGGCGAGGAAGGAACACCGGATATCCTCTCGGCAGTCCTGTCGCCTGACCTGTCCCACTCGCGCATCACCGTAGGTTTCCACTACAGCCTGCCGTACGGGCCGGACCGGCCGGGGCTGGGTGTACTCGTCAACTTCTCCTCGTGGACGGCCCGGCCCGACGTCGCACTTGAGGCGGCGCTGCACGCAGATGGCATGTCGGGAAGGATTGGCGACCGGGATGCCGTCACGTTCCTCGGCGCACCGCTCGAGCTCGTCGAGGCTCAGCCCAGCGGCGGGGCGGCGTGGCATATCTACCTCTACGACGAGAGAACCCATCGCGCTGTCCCCTTGCACATCCGCACCAATCAGGGCAGCCAGAGCTTCGGCAATCCGACTGTCACCAACCTGCGCACGCCGTCGGGTGCCATGGCTCTCGTGTTCACCCTCTTCCTGCCGCACAGCTTCGCGGCCAGTGGAGAGGCGGGTGAACTCATCTACTACCGCACGTACGGCTCTAACCACTGACCGAGGAGGCTGCCGGATGGCAGATATCATCGCTGAATGTCCGCCCACCTCGCTTGGGCGCATTCAGCCTGTACCACTGGAGCGCTCCTGCGTTTCTTAAGATTGCGCCCGCCACGGGCGCGGATCGTCCCATACGGGGGAGACATGAAACTATCAAACGACTGTGGGCCCTACCCTGTTCGCGCCGCTAGGCGGCGCCCAGGCAAGATGGTATTGGCATGCGGTGCTCTGGCCGGGGTGTTCCTGCTCGCATCCGCGGCCGCAGCCCCGGCGCCCGCCAGCGCCAGCCCGAATCCCGAGCTCACCCGCTACCCGTACCTGACCGACGTCGTCGGATCCAACGCCACCGTGAACTTCGGGACGGACACGGCGAAGGTCTCAGCGGTCGTGAAATGGGGACAGGTAGGCGTTGAGTCGTGTAACGCACACACGACAACGGCGACAAAGACCTTCATCCAAGTAAACGGCGTCAGTGAATACCAGTGGAAGGCACAGCTGTCGCCGCTGAGTGCGAACACGACCTACTGCTACCGGCCGTACCTCGGTACGTCCCAGATCGACCTGCTGGGCAGCGATCCGACGCCCCAGTTCATCACACAGGTTCCGGCAGGTTCCAGCCAACAATTCTCCTTTGCTGTAATCGGTGACTGGGGAAAGACATACGCCACCGGAAACCCGGACCAGGCGAACCTCATGCAGCAGATCGCCGCCAGCGGCGCCCGCTTTGTCGTCGGCACGGGCGACACCGGCTACCCGGCCGGCAGCCAGAAGAGCTACGGCGACCTCCAGCAGTCCGGCCTGGACATCAGCGCGGTGTTCGGCCCGCAGTACTGGACGGTGGTGGGCAAATCCATCCCGATGTTCAACGCGGAAGGCAACCACGCCCCCACCACCACGTTCATCCTCGACTGGCCGTCGAGCGTCGCTGCGGCGGCCTCTGGCGGACAGTTCCAGATGAACTCCTACTGCTGCTTCGACGGAATTACCGCCAAGAGTTACGGGTCGGTCTGGTACGCCTTCGACGTGGGCAACGCCCGCATCTACATCCTCGAGGCCGCCTGGGATGGGTCGAACGTCGGAACGGGCAGCCAGTACCAGAATGACTACGACGCACACTGGGCGCCCGGCGCGCAGCCGAATGAATACGCGTGGCTGCAAAATGACCTCGCCGCCCACCCCAATCAACTCAAGTTCGCCGTGTTCCACTATCCCCTGCGCTCAGACCAGAGCTCGCAGACGTCCGATCCCTACCTGGGTGGGGCCGGGCACCTGGAGGGGCTGCTGAACCAGTACCACGTGGCGATGGCCTTCAACGGGCACGCGCACATCTACCAGCGCAATACCGCACCACCCGGAGGCATCATCAGCTATGTCACCGGGGGCGGGGGCGCCGCACTGGCGAAGATAGGCGGTGCCGGCTGTGCGCCCACGGACGCTTACGGTATCGGCTGGAGCCCGTCGAGTGGCACCGGCAGCAAGTGCGGCAGCGCGCCGAAGCCGACCTCGGCGAGCCAGGTTTTCCACTTTCTCCTGGTCACTGTGAACGGCAACACGGTCACCGTGACCCCGACCGACGAAATGGGGCGGACCTTCGACGTCCAGACCTTTAACTTCTAGACTCGGGAGCTGATTGCGGGGCAGTACGGTCACCCCGCTCGATCTCGCAACGGCCGGCGGTGCCCGGCGGTGACCGTGGCCGGTCAGCGTCCGTGCTCCCCGAACCACCCGGCGAGCCTGCCGCCGCGGCTCACCGCACGCAGCCGCCGTTCGGTCCGCTCGCGCGCTCCCGCGGCGGCGACGACAAGGAGCCGGTCACCGGCCCGCAGCGTGGTGGACGGGTCGGGGACGAACCCGCGCGCATCGCGGACGATCAGGGCCACGTTCGCCTCGGCCGGCAGCCGGAGCTCAAAGATCTCCACGCCGTGCAGCCTGGAGCCCGGCGGGATCTGCGCCTGGAGCATGTCGGCGGGGATGGCTTCCAGCGGCGCGGCCTCGACGTCAACCTCCAGGGGCTCGGCCGGCGTGATCACCCCCAGCCGCCGGGCCACCCACGGCAAGGTTGGCCCTTGTAGCAGGGTGAACACCACCACTGCGACGAAAACCAGGTCGAACAGGCCGGTGGCACCCGGCAGCTGGGCGCTCATCGGAATCGTCGCGAGCACGATCGGCACCGCGCCGCGCAGCCCGGCCCAGGACAGGAATGCCTGCTGGCGCCAGGGCACCCGCAACGGCAGGGTGGAGGCGAGCACCGCGGCCGGCCGGGCGACGAG
>Ga0114129_10006735_pt1 | contig 16317 bp, 13 predicted proteins | sample RhiMetdeltSRZDD1_FD_80071 | JGI IMG/M metagenome (GOLD analysis project Ga0114129, IMG submission 80071) | Populus rhizosphere microbial communities from Tennessee, USA - Rhizosphere MetaG P. deltoides SRZDD1 (version 2) (version 2) | ecosystem: Host-associated > Plants > Roots > Rhizosphere >... | reverse complement strand
TTCGGGCTTAGCATACTCGTAGGGATAGCCGCCGACCCAATCGATGATGTCGCGCCAGCGGCTCATGCCGCGTGCGGGATCGTAGCGCGTCCACGACGCTACGTATTGTCCGGGTCTTAGCGTGGCGGCGAAACGCGTGATTGATTTGATCTCTTCCGGCGCCATGACGATCAGCGAGAATGGAATTCTGAGAATCTTCGGCAAGTAGTTGTAAGTTTTCTTGATCCATTTCCAGCGCCGGCTCTTGCTGCCCATGTCATTGTAAATCGCGATGAACAGCCGGCCGCCAGGCCCAACCGCTTGCGCGGCGTTGGCAAGGCCGCGCCACATCTCACCGGTGTGATGCAGCAAGCCCCACGAATACACCACGTCGAACTTCCCGAGCGAATCGATGTAAGCCTCGTCAAGCGCCGATCCTTCTTCAACGGTCCAATCACGATCGCCAGGAAAATACCTTCGTTTGAGTTCGCGCGTGCAGCCAACCGAATCCGGATCATAGTCGAACGAATGCACGCGCGCGCCGAGCCGGCGCGCCGCCAGGCTGAACAATCCGCTGCCTGATCCGATATCGAGAAAGCTTTTCCCTCCCAGATCAGAAACCCCCAGCATCGCCCGCAGCGATTCCTCTGCCTGGGCGATACGCGTGTCGTTGAGCGCGCCGAGAAAGCGCGCCCAGTTTTTACCAAACTCGAACCGAGCGCCCTGTGCGATTTCGATTGCGTGCGTGCTCATCCTCAATACCTCAATCGATAATAAATCAATTTCACGTATTCCAGCGGCACAATTCGCCAGCCAAGCGGGTGTAGCCACCACGTCGCCGGCGGCGGCGATTGCTCGCCGGGCGGCGCCCATTCCAATCCGGTCGCCACATTACTGCCACGAAAAACTTCCTGCATCGCCCAACGCGCGCGGCGCGAATGATAGGAAGACGTGACAATCAAAATTGATTTGAGCTTGTGCTCGATCGCATAGTCGCGAATGCGGACCATTTCGCCGTAAGTATTCGAAACCAAGCCCGGCACGATCTCAATTCGATCCGCGGGCACGCCGGAACGTTTGAGTTCATCCGCGGCGCGCTCGACAAAGAGCGGGTTGCGCTCTTCTGCACTCGACCAGCCGCCAGGTTGATAATCGTTCGTCAGCGCGATCCTGGGCGCACGGCCCTCGCTGAAGAGCTGCGCCGTGCGATGAGTGCGTTCGAGGTAAGTTGACGAACCCGCGAGCACGAACAACATGTCGGCCTTGGTCGGAGTCGCATTCACAATCAAAGCTTTTGCTCCAACCCACGCCAATATAAACCAGGCAACGAACAACACGAGCGCGGCGCAAGCGACGCGCCACAATTTCGTCGATCGAGATGATGATTGAATTCGGATCATGCGCGCGCCTCAGCCGGTTTCTGGCCACGTGCTTCGACCCCGATGCCGCCGTAGCTGCAAGAGATTTCCGTCAGCCCTGATTCTTTCAAGGCGTTTTCGATCTGTTCGCGAGTACGAAAATGCTTGTACCAATCAGTCAACGCGTCATGCGTATCCAGCAATGCCCATTCACGTTGCAGCTCGTCACTCAATTCCGGATAGGCGCGGTAGTAACACAGCACCGGAGAGATCCTCGAAAGCAGAAAATGCAAAAGCCGCGCGCGCTGCATCCGTTTGTGCGCGGGCAGGAAGCGGTCAACCAGTTCTTCAGACCAAACGAGCCCCCGTTCCGCCGACAGCCGCCGAAACAGCATTCTCAAATACGGAAGCGAGCGCGCGTAATACAGAACATCGTAAGTGTAATGATCGATGACGAGATGTCCGCCTGGCTTGACCTGATCGGAGAGAGCGGCGATCGTTTCTTCGGGATTCGGAGTGTGCTGGATGACGCCCAGGCATAAGACGACGTCAAATTGCTGGGCCTTGAAAGGCAGCGCGGTGATGTCGGCTTGCGCGATTCTATGATGCTCGTTTTGCGGGCAGTTCTCCTGGTTCGCTTCAACGGCTTCACTCAAGTCTACCGAAGTAACATGCGCGCCTCTCTCAAGCAGAATTTCCGTGAAGCGACCGGCGCCGCACCCGGCTTCCAAAATCTGTTTACCTCGCAAGGCAAGCCAGAGCGGCGTGTCCAGGCATCGCATTAATCGGTTGCGCGAAATCGGCACCCCGGTATGCGAGTCAAGCTGCGTCAGGCGGTATCTTTTCCACTGTTCACCAAAGGCGACGGAATAATTTTCCGAGGACACAAACCGCGGAATTCCGTGTCGTCGCGGGTAACGACATCCTTCGTCACACAACAAAGCTTCCTCCGTGTCTTTCAACACAGACTCATGCTTAGGGCAATGCCAGAATTGATCGCGTGAAATCATCGGCTAGTTTCCAGGCGAGAAATCGTGGGATTCGGTTTCGCCGAATGGGTAATCTGCTTCGTCGGTAGGAACTGGCCGTATAAATCTTCGATGCGCGCCAGTTGCGCTTCGCAGGAGAATTTTTCTTTGACAACTTGGCGGCCACGCGCGCCCATCGCGCGAGCACGTTCAGGATCGCGCAGCAATTCAATGATGTGCGCGGCCAACTTTTCATGATCGCCCGGAGAGACAATCCATCCGGTTTCGCCTTCGGCCACGGCTTCGCGCGCGCCGCCCACATCGGTGGCGACGACGGGACGCGCGGCGATCATGTATTCGATAATCGCATTCGAGAAACCTTCGCCGCCCTTTGAACTCAGAACACAAACATCCGAGACGGAAAGCAGCTCAGCTACCTGCACGCAACGTCCCAGGAAAAATGTTTGCTTGCCGATGCCCAATTGGCGGGCCAGGGCGCGCATTTCTTCGACGAGAGGCCCTTCACCCGCCAGGACGAAAGTCGCTTTTGGTAAAGCTTCGTTAACGATGCGCGCGGCCCTGAGAAACGTCGCGTGATCTTTGTAGGCAGAACGCAAATTCGCGACCATGCTTACAATCTGTTCCGACTCAGGCGGCAAGCCGAGCGTCCCCAGCACTGCGGCGCGTGCCAGTGACGCGACCGGTGTTACTCGATCGACGTTGACACCATTGTAGGTGGTGACAACTTTTGTGGCGCTCACGCCATCGCGAATCAATTCTTCCCGCACCGCCTCAGCGTTGGCGGCCACAACGTGCGCGAAGTGAAACGAGCGGCGTTCGAGCCATCTTTGTGTCGCTGAAAAGTGGCCTTTGGTATTACGCCGCGCTCCGATGCGCACCGGGACCCGCGCCACCGCTGCCGCTGTCAGGCCAAAAACATTCGTATAAAAATCAAAGGTCTGGACGACATCGATCGATTGCGCTTTCAGCAACGCGACGCAACGTCGAAACTGACGCAGCATGTTGGCGTCGTAAAAACTGCTCAAACGAAATTCAGGTAAGCTCCCGAGGTTCAGACGCTCAGCATCGGCCAACAGCATTCCGCTTCGATCCAGGCACGCCAGCGTTACGCGATATCGTCCGGTTTCCGAAAGCAGTCGTGCCAACTGCACGCCCTGCCGTTCACTGCCCCCCTGATGAAAGCTGGGGATCATCAAGAGAACGTTCAGTTGTGTACGACTATCGTTTTTCATCGCTATTTCATTTCGGAAAGCATAACGCGGAAAAGATTTGGAATTAGCGTTCGGGCATGACTTCGCTTAGCACGCGGCCCCTCATTTCACCAGGAACCGCAAGACGAAGGAACGTAAGCAGGGTCGGTGCTATGTCGAGGTTTGTGCACTCCGGGATGAGCACGCCGCTCGGAATGTCCTGGCCATACACCATCAGGATGCCTTTCGGATCATGACAGCCCGATTTGACCATCCCAGTGCCATAAATCAGATCATCGAAACGATACCTTCCGTTAGTCGTGCTGTGGGGAAAGACACAAATTGATTCGTCGGTGGTTTCGTCGTAATGACGGTGCGTCACCGTGATCCCATCGCCCACTGCTGACACATAGAACATTGGGCGCTCAGGCGAATCGATGTAAGCGCTCCGCAGGCGATCAAATAAGAGTTGTTTCGTCTCAGGCGAATCGGGGTAGAGATTGAACTGATCGGACATAGTAGTGAGCGTGCGCACTCGGCCTTTCATGTCCAAAATGGCGATCAGACGATCCAACGAGCGAAGTTGGCCGATACGTTTGCCTTTCTTTAATGGCGTCACATAGGGCTTTTGTCCCATGCTGGACGCAACGACCATGATCGTATTTTCGTCCAGTAAGCTCATCATCCGCTTCAGTAATTGATCAGCCATGCGATAGCCGTGCGTTATCGCGCCGCCATAATTCTGGCGCTCCTCTGCGGAGGTGGACTGCGGAAAGATTTCCGGCTGCATCGCTTTCCAATACGTGTGCATGTAATGGGCGACATGATTTGTATGAAACGAAGCAAAGTCCGGACGGTGACGCCGATAGAGGCGGCTGAAAAAATCGAAATTGACAAACGGCTGCAAGGCGACGCGCTGCCAACGCGTTTTTGGTTGGCGACGCTCGCGCGCAAGCTGGCGAACGATCTTGCTGATGGTGCCGGCGCTCAATCCCAGTTTGATGAGCTGCGCGCCCAGCCTGGCTTTGAACAGCAATCCATCCTGATCCGAAGGCAAACGGATTGAGCGCGTGTAGGTCAGGTTGAGTTTTTGAATCGACTGCAAACTCGCGGGGTGCGTTGACGTATCTTGCGCGAACGTGTCAGGCACGTGAAAGCCGTTCACTTCGCGCGGCGGCCACGAACAAATGCTGCCGTAAACTCCGACGCTCAGGCCGGCCTCGTCACAAATCTCCCAGATGCGTTTAGCTCTGATCGTTTCCGGCGGTTGTTGCAGGAATTCAACTTTGTGCTCCGGCTGTGGTCTGCCGGTGTAAACCGTCGTCCAAGTGATCCACGGCTCGAGCATCGGCGGCAGATCGACGCTCAACGGCGCCGCCCACGCGCCTTCTTTTTTCAAGCGCGCAAACGTCGGCAACTCGCCTTTATCGATCATTGGATCGATCAAGTTCCAGGTGACCTCGTTGAGTTCGACCAATAAGACCTTTTTTCCTTTTGTCGCTCCTGATTGCGTCATCGCTTGAGTTCGCCCACTAACTTTCAGATCGTTCTAACTGCCCTTTTCAGATACCGCTCTTCAAACCCGCCCTAAAGCAAATCGGCGATCCGGTGAATTCTCCAAACCGGAAACTGGAAATGCTGCTTGCTTTGGGCGCTCGTAACCTTTCCCACGCGCATCGTCGAATGTTCGGTGCCACAACTCAAGGACGAACAATGACCACAAAGCCGTGGAGTGATCGCGACGGCCGCGCTCGTGTTCGTCGAGCAACACATCGACATATTGCGGTTCGATATAGCCACGCTGCCGCGTTTGCGCATCGGCAAACGTGTCGCGAATGCGCTCCCGCAATTCCCGGTTAATCCATTCCACGATTGGCACGCCGAAACCCTGTTTTTGCCGATTCAAAATCTCTTTCGGCACAAAATCCGCAACCGCACGCTTAAAGATATATTTGGTCTCGAACCCTTTCATCTTCAGCTCTGCGGGAATGCGCGAGACCAATTCGATCAGTTTGTGATCCAGCAACGGAGTGCGCGTTTCGAGCGAAACCGCCATGCTCATCCGATCAACTTTTGCGAGAATGTCGCCCGGCAAATAGGTTTTGGCGTCGAGATAAAGCAGCGTGTCGAGCGGATCGGACGAGTGTACCCGCCTGGCATGATCGCGAAACAGCGCGAATGATCCGTCGCCATCTAGCTGTCGTCGAAAATCCTCAGTGTACAGATGCGGTTTGTTAAGCCCCGAAAAAACTGAAACCTGCTCGAGATAGCAATCCAACGACTCAGAGCCAGCTTGGTAGAGAAAATTTCGGCCGGTGGCGCCGTGCGGCAGGCGCCGACTTAAGCCCTGCATTAACCCGCGGCGAATGAAACGAGGTAAATACGAAAATCGATCGCGCCGTCGATGCGTCGCATAGCGAGTGTATCCCGCGAACAATTCGTCGCCACCATCGCCCGACAACGCGACTGTCACATGTTCGCGCGCAAGTTTTGAGACCATGAAGGTGGGAATCGCAGAAGAATCCGCGAACGGCTCGTCGAAATGCCAGACCAACTCATCGACTACATCGCAGATGTCTGGAGTCACGATGAACTCGTGATGATCGGTTCCGAATTTTTGCGCTGCGATGCGCGCATATTTCAACTCGTTGTAACTATCTTCATTGAAACCGATTGAAAAAGTCTTGACCGGTTGGCCGGTGTGACGCGCCATCAGACCGACCACCGCGCTCGAATCGATGCCTCCGGAAAGAAATGCACCGAGCGGCACGTCGGCTATTAAGCGGACGCGCACTGCTTCATCGAGGAGCGCTTGCAGCTCTTCAATCCAGTCGTGCTCGCTGCGCGCGTGGTCCTGCAGCGATTGATCGCAGGGAAAATCCCAATACTTATGAACCGATATGCGTCCCCGTTTGAATTTGAGATAGTGACCGGGCGCCAGCTTATGGACCCCTCGAAAAATTGTCAGCGAATCGGGAACGTAACCGAAAGTCAGATATGCATCTAACGCTTGCGCATCAATTTCACCACGAAACTCAGGATGTTCGCGCAGCGATTTCAATTCAGAGCCAAAGATTAAAGTGCCTTCCGCACTGATTGTGTAATAGAGCGGCTTCTTTCCCGCTCGATCGCGCGCGACGAAGAGTTCTCCTTCGCGCTTGTCCCAAATAGCAAACGCAAACATGCCGCGAAGTTGATCGACGCAACTGGCGCCCTGCTGCTCGTAAGCGTGGAGAATTGCTTCAGTGTCGGAATGGGTCCTGAATCGGTGACCCTGCTTTTCAAGTTCGGCTTGCAGTTCCTGAAAGTTGTAAATCTCACCGTTGAAAACGATCGCGAACCGATCGGCGCATCCAAACATCGGCTGGTGCCCACCGGCCAAATCAATGACCGAGAGCCGGCGCATGCCAAGCGCAACTTCGTGGTTTACAAATGTCCCTTGATCGTCTGGTCCACGATGCGTGATCACGCGGCACATTCGATCCAACACTTCATCCGCCGCGCGCTGATCGCGATGCTCATATCGACTAACGAAACCGGCGATGCCACACATCTAGTTCTGTTCCTTGGGGTTGATTATTTCTGGCTAGTGAAGTTCATGCGGCGCCACAGTCGGCGTTCGCTGCAGCGTGGGGGCGGTCCCGCGAATCGGTTCCCATCGCGCAAAACGCTCGCCGCTCAGGAAACGATAAAAAGCAATCACTGACGCAACATTCGCGAGCAGAAAATATTGCGGCAGAGCAAGCAGACGATTGCGGAAGCCCGTGCGCGTTAAGAGCCAGGCACCGGCTGTGAGTACGTACGCACAAATCTGTGCAACCACGAGCACGCGGTAGAAAGCTGAAACTGGGAACAGCAGGGCGGAACTCGCGAGAATTCCCACCAGGAAAAACGGTACGAAGTAACGCATCCACTTGTGAGAGAGAAGCTGCACGCCGAAGAAGCCTCCGCGCAGTGGATTCAGCATCGCGCGATGCTTCCAGAGATCGTTGAAGGTTTGGGTGATGACCCGCACCCGCATATTCATTTCGTGATCGACGCGCCGGTTCGTTTCTTCTGTGCAGACAGCTTCAGGCTCAAAGACGGTGCGCAAGCCTTGTTGAATCATCTTCGTAGCGATCAGGAAATCACCATGCGCTTCGGGATAAAGCGGCAGGTACGCGGAACGTCGGACTGCGTAAAGACAGCCCGAAGCTCCAATCAGAGAACAGGCGCGGCTCTCTTGTCGTTTCAAAAAAGTTTCATAGTTCCAATACGAGACCGCGCCATAACCGATGCTCGATCCCGTCGGGTCAACATAAACAAGTCGGCCGGCGACGCAACCAACGCTCGCGTCAGCGAAGTTGGGCAGCATGGCGCGCAGCACGTTCGGCTGATACATCGTCGTGGCGTCTGAGAAAAGCAGAATTTCTCCCTGCGCCCGTTCGACGGCGGCATTCTGTGCCGGAGTTTTTCCCAAACGCTCAGGTTGCCGATGGAGGCGCACGCCCTGCGGCGCGAATTCGCGAACGATTTCGTCCGTCCGATCGGTTGAAGCATCCGAAGCCACGATGATTTCCAGCAGATCATGCGGGTAGTCGATCGCCAATGTGTTTTCGATTTTCCCGCGCAGATCCCGCTCTTCGTTGTAAGCCGTGATGATCACGCTAACCTTCGGTTCGAAGGCGCCGCGGTGATACCTCTGCGGACGGACGAGCGCGACGAACGCAACCAGAACCGGGTAGCCCGCATACGTATAAACCAGCGCTGCCAGGCTCGACCAAAAAATAATTTCGATAAGGTGATTCCAGGTCATACCGTGAATTCCGTGCTCAGCACCGTGTGACAGCTAGGGTTGCGATTTCGTTCCTCGCGCTTCGTTACCACGACTGGCTTTCCGGTTTCAGCTTCATATAGTCGCCGCAAACAGATCGCATAACCCACCAGGTAGTAGACGTACCATTGATAGGCGTCTGAAGCGAAGAAACTGCTCACCATGTAGCCCAACAGCGCCGCATGCAATCCAACCGCCAGGTAATAAAAAGGCTTATTGGCGCGCGCCTCGAAGCTCTCACGGGCTATCTGGCCAAGTTTTCTTACTGGAAGAACCATGAACGCGGTGTAGCAAACCAGCGCCGCTACACCCAACTCGCAGGCAACCTGCGTGTACGAATTATGCGTGGCAGTCCCGAGGTACGACATTTCTGTTGGATAGTTGTTCATTCCAATCCCCAGCAATGGATGTCTGATCGCGATGTAAAGCGATCGCATCAATTCGCCTTTCCGGCTGTCTGATGAGCCGACCGGATCCAAGCTAGGAATAAGAATAGAAGCTAATCGAATTGCGTAACTGGGAAATGCTACGAGTACTGCCGTGAGGGTTACGCAACCGCCAAGAACGATCTCCAACTTCCGTCGCGGCGCAATTCTAATCGTGAAAAAACCCAACGCGACAATCAGGCCGAGAAATCCGCCTCGCGAGTAACTCATGCCGATGGCGACAAGGATAAGCGCCGCAACACCAATGAAGAACCATCTGCGAAGCCGGTGGCGCGAAATGAGCCCCAGCGCCAAAGCAATCGGAACCATCGACACCAGGTAGAGCGCCATGTCGTTCGGATTGCCAAAAATGCCGCTCCCACGGCCACGAGCGCGATAACCCTCGACCGTCAACAAGCCAGAGCGAAAGTCGTTGATGGTTCCGAGACTTAACCAAATCGCCGCGCCGAGCGCGAGAAGCAACAGTGCCTTCAACCGAGTCTCAGTTCGCGTTGCATTAATGATCACCACAAAGATCGCTACGCAGCGGATAAAAGTGCCGCTGAACTCCTGCCAGGCGGTGAGGGGATTCATTGCCAAAGGGATGGAAAGGAGCGCGGTCAAACAAAACAGCAGCAGCCAATTCACCTCTCGCATCGGCGCCGACAGATTGCCTTCAAGCGAGAATTGCGTGGGAATAAAGAACCCGAGCGTAATAATGCCGCAGACTAGAGTAATCGAGCTGGTAAAAGCCGATGGGTACAACTCACTCGGACGCGCGTACAGCAGAATCGTAAACACGCAAAGAGCGACAAATGAAAACTTGTGGCCTGGCTTCAGTGTCCCCACTGGATCCTGTTTCAGTAATACCGGCGTCGCCGTATCAGCGTTTGCTGCCGCGGTTCGTGAGGCTGCCCCTGATCCAGTCATGGCCGGCTCGGCCGCGATCGCGTCGCGCGATAAACGCGACGGCATCACGCTGGCATAACTCCTGTTTGTTTGCGCTTTCGGCATCGAATCTGTTTCTCTCTAAACCAAAGAAGCGCAGTCGTGCTGCGCTTCTTCGTTCGTTCACTCAGCTAAGAGATCAGGCGCAGGCTCTATGCAACGGCGCCCTCTTCTTCGATTGTTACCATCACGCGCACGCGCTCGCGCAGTGCCAGTTCGAACATGCGCGCCTCTTCAACTTCCGAAAACGACAGCGCGCGTAACTCCTGCTCGATGCGTCGCCGGTAGTCGGAGACCAGAGAATCAGAAACTCCTAATGTGGCCGCGACTTCCAATTGCGTCGCGTGGTCGGGGCTCAAATAACAATGCCATAACACCCCGATCATGCGGTTGTATTGCTTGATCTTCCCGCGGACGTTCGCGCGCAGGTTGGTTAAGAATTTGTCGACTGAGCCCGCGGCTTCGCGCTGCGACTCGTGCCGTAGCAGGCTTTCTTCGGGATTCTCGCGCAGGTCGGCCGGGTCATAATGCGGCCCGTCATCACCTTCATCGCCACCGAGCGGCACCAGATAGATGTCCATCACCGGCAAGCGTGACATCACCAGGCTGCGCAGGCTTCTCACATCAGCGGGCGCATCGATCGCTTCCAGCACAGAAATGATCAGGTCTTCGAGGTCGGAATTGCTGATGACGATCTGCGCGTCACCGGTGCAACCAACCATGCGCGTGTCGCGCTGGCGAACCGGAATCATGTGCGCACGCTGCTCCATCTCGTGCGAGTTTCGTCCTGCCTTATTGCCTGGCCATTCGCTCAAACCGTAAACGCGGTCGGCCAAACGTCGGTGTTGTTCGTCGGCGGTGCCGCTGCTGTCGAAACGTCGGAAGTTCGAACTCGACTGAATCAGCGTCGAAATGCGGCGCGCCAGCCGATAACTTTCCGGGTGACGCTTGCGAAGTTCAGCCGTGAGCAAATTCGTCAATTCAATCTGGCCGATCTCGCATTCAATTTCGGCATCCGTCATGTTGGTGTCGAGATAGTGCTGAAAGCGAGCTTTGGTAAGCAGTTGAACGAACAACTCCTGCGTCAGATCCGTGTAGGCGCTGGCGGCGCCTTCCTCGATCAGCAGCCCCGCGTTGCGCGATGCGCGCACCAGCGGATGGTTGCTGACGATGCGGTGCAGCTCAGCCCACAGGCGATTGACATCTGAATTGCGCAGGCTCTCAACCCAGTGTCCTGCTCGCGCAGCGCGTTCTGCGGCACGCTTCGCCCGCGATACATCAGCAGCAACATTGACGGCTGGTTCTGACGAGGTCTTTTGAGTTATTGATTTCACGGTCGTGGTGATTGGTCCCGATAGGAATGAATTTGAGGTTGTGATTTGGCGATCTGAGTCAAAGGTGCAATCGCAGTTAAAGCGGGTGAGAAGGGCGCGACTATACGTGTTCGACGGAAACATCGCCTCACTCAGGCGTGAGGGCTTATGTTTTGGCTTTAGTCCCGGTAAGACGGTGCGTGTTCCGACTCTCTGATGTCGGCCAGCGGGGAAGCTGGTTTGGTCAGCGCCGCTCAAGAGCCGTCGCGCTGATTGAAGAACCGGTAGCTAAACCCGCTGCTCGGCTCCAAAGACATCTTAACAAACAGCCCCAAAGTGAGCAACATGTTTTTACATTTAGGGCTGTTTTGCGATTTTCTGAGGAAAACTGCAATCTGAAAGTGGAAAACATCGTTTATTAGCTGTCTCTAAACCCTGTACCAGGGCAGGACTGGGAGCAAACGTGCGTTCACTACCATTGACCATCTTCGGCAAATCAGCGAAGTGTCCCTCGTCGCAGACGCTGCTTGCGTTCGTCGGCTCGCGGTTGGCGGCTGGCCGGAGTGAATTCATCAGCGCTCACCTCGACGAATGCGAATTCTGCCGCGCCGAACTCCAACTGCTCGAGCGATTTCCAAACGAACCGGAACAAGCAGTCGTCCGGGAAATTCCACCAAGGCTCCGGGTTCTAGCCGAATCGGTTCTTCGAAAGTCCAGAGGATTGCGGGCGTTCGGTTTAACCGAGTTCCACCGCGCGCTTAATTGAAGTTGTTCTCAGAAGTTGACGATCACTCCACCGAAGAATGCGGCAGTTGAATCTTGAACTCAGAGCCTTCGCCCAATCGAGAAGTAACACTCACGTCACCGCCATGTGCGCGCGCCAGGTGTTTCACGATGGCCAGACCAAGACCTGTCCCGCCCAGATTCCGTGACCGTGCGCGATCGACTCGATAGAAGCGTTCGAACAGTCGATCCAGGTGCTGCGCAGGAATTCCCTCCCCTGAGTCTGTCACACGGATCACATCATTCGCGCCACTCTCATGATCGATTGCTACGGTTCCACCCTCGCGATTGAATTTGATTGCGTTATCGACGAGGTTCGTGAGCATCTGCATCAGACGATGTGGATCAGCGGAAACTTCTGCTTGCTTCGCGACGAGGTTTCGCACCTTGACCTTCCGTTCGGCCGCCGCGACTGAGAGAGTATTAACCGCGTCCTCCACCAGTGGATAAAGCTTGATGCGCTCGACGTCTACGGTGAGATTTTCAATCGCGCTCAGTTCCAAAAGGTCGTTGATTAGTCGCTGCATGCGCGCCGCGTTCTTGTGAATGATCGATAGAAACCGTTGGTTGCTGGTGGCGTTGTTATCGGTGGAAGACTCCAGCGTTTCCGCCGACGCCAGAATTGAAGTTAGCGGCGTCCGTAGTTCGTGAGATACGTTTGCGAGAAACTCCTGCCGCACAATCTCGAGCCGTTCCAACCGGCTGATGTCGAAGAAAACGCCGACGGCGCCCGCCACGTTTCCTCCGCTCGCCGATCGCAGGGGAACGACTCGCAGATCGAACACCTTATGCCCATTCCCGTAAGTTTCGACCCTGACGCCGTCGCGTTCTTTGCCCTGCACGGCGTCAAGGAAGGCATCGTAAATTGCCGGATTCCGCGTGAGTTCCGTTAGGCGAGCCCGCATTGGATCTCTGCTGGTGAAAAGACTTCGTGCGGCCCGGTTGAACGCGACGACACGCATGTCCGTATCGATGACCACCACGCCCTCGCGCATTTCGTTCAGCGCAACGTCAAGCAGCTTTGGGTGGAAATCTTCTGCGTCTGCGGATGGTTGTTCCGAGTTTGGCCCATTTGTTTTGCGCCGTAATGCTATCCCTACAGCAAGACCAAACAGCAGCGCCAGTCCCGAAGTGATCAGCAGACGCGATGCGAGAAATGCGCCCGCGGCAAGCATCACGACCGCAGCGGCAACAAATAGTAGGAGGAGCAGACGATTCATCAAGCATTCTCTCGCATGGCATCGGATGCGCAGCCGATAAATCGATAACCGACGCCAACGACTGTCTCGATACAGTCGCCACACGAGCCGAGTTTCTGCCGTAGCCGGCGAATGTGAACGTCAAGTGTCCGCGCGTCGCCGTAATAGCTGTAGCCCCAAACCTGATCCAGCAGTTGCTGGCGCGTAACGACTCGCCCGCGTTTCTTCGCCAAAGCAGAAAGCAGCGAAAATTCTTTGTTAGTCAGCTTCACCGCGACTCCGTTACAGGATGCGCGCACATCGTCGAAATCGATCGTCAGCCGGCCATCATCGTAAAGCTCGGGCGTCGCTTCGTCCGCGCGACGCAGCACCGCGCGTACGCGCGCCAGCAGCTCTCGCACTGAAAATGGCTTAGCAATGTAATCGTCCGCGCCAAGATCCAGCCCGGCCACGCGATCAGATTCCGATGCTTTCGCGGTCAGCATGATGATGGGCGTGCGACGCGTGTGATCTTCGCGGCGCAAGCGACGACACAAGTCCATGCCGTTCATGCCGGGCAACATCAAATCGAGGATGATAAGGGAAGGCGCGTTTTTAGGATCGAGCGCGAGGGATAATCCTTCTTCGCCGGTCAGCGCCACGCGCGTCGCGAAACCTTCAGACGCCAGATTATATCGGACGGTCTCGGCGATGTCCGGATCGTCTTCGATGATTAACGCGCGTTTCATTGACACGGCGCAGTCTACAGGTTTCCACGTTGATGTTTAATGATGGCGGCTTCGGCCATGTAGACCGTCAACTCGCTGATGTCCGTGACGTAATCGCCGATGCGCTCGAGATGCTTCGCCACCAACAATAGGCGCGCGTCGCGCGTGGCCGTCGCGGGCGCCGTGACCATCATCCCGATGAGCTCACTAAAGATCTCGTTGTAGAGATCGTTGATCTCCGTATCGCGTTTGATGATTTCGCGCGCGGCGGCGGCGTCGGATCTCGTAAATGCATCGAGGGCCTGAGCCAGCATCGACGAGGCAATCTCGCCCATTTCCGCGATACGAATTTGATTTTTGAGCTCAGGCTCGTGCGTCAAATCGATCGCAGAGCGCGCGATGTTGCAGGCGTGATCGGCGATTCGCTCCAGCAGCGGCGCCGTCTTCGCCACCGACATTACGAAGCGCAGGTCGCGCGCGGCCGGTTGGCGCAGCACGAAGATGTCGATGCACTGGCGATCGACTTCCACCTCCAGTTCATCGATAACATCGTCGTGCTCCAGCACTTCGTGAGCAGCGCTGACATCACGATCCACCAGCGAGTGCATCGCGCGCCGTAAGGCAGCCTCAGCCTCGCCGCCCAAAAGCAGGACAGTGTCGCGCAGCCGGTCCAATTCTTCGTCGAGATGTCTGTGAACTTCCATCGTTAACCAAACCGTCCGGTGATGTAATCCTCTGTCAGTTTCTCGTTCGGATTCGTGAACATTTTTTCCGTCGTGTTTATCTCAATCAGTTTACCCAGCAAAAAGAATGCGGTGAAATCCGAAACGCGTGCCGCCTGTTGCATATTGTGCGTGACAATGGCGATTGTGTACTGCTTCTTCAGATCGAAAATCAACTCTTCGATCTTCGACGTGGCGATCGGATCGAGCGCGGACGCCGGCTCGTCCATCAGGATCACTTCCGGCCGAATAGCCAGGGCGCGCGCGATGCAGAGCCGTTGCTGTTGACCGCCCGAGAGGCCGAGCGCCGATGAATTTAGGCGATCTTTCACTTCCGACCAAAGCGCCGCATTCGTTAGCGCTTCTTCCACGCGAGCGGCAAGTTCAGCTCGATTCGACGTGACGCGATTGATTCGGAGGCCATACGCGACGTTGTCGAAAATCGTTTTCGGAAACGGATTTGATTTTTGAAAAACCATGCCGACTTTGCGGCGCAGTTCGACGACGTCGGCTCCGGCCGCATAGATGTTCTCGCCATCGATTAGCACCTCGCCTTCCACGCGCGTCCCCGGAATGACATCGTTCATTCGATTCAGTGTCCGCAGAAAAGTCGTCTTGCCACAGCCCGATGGCCCGATGAAAGCCGTAACCATTCGTTCCGGCAATTGTATCGAGATGTCGTGTAAGGCCTGGTTGCGGCCGTAGAAGAAGCTCAGATGGCTGACCGAAATTTTCGCCGACTGCGAAGTCGATACAGAATTGCTCCTGATGTCGAACTTCGGGGTCATCATGGTTGTTGGTGTGGACATTGCGGCTACTAAAACTTCTTCCGCGTGAAAAACCTTACCGTCACACTGATGCCGAGAATCAAAGTCATTAGGACCAGCGTCGCCGCCCATGCCTGCGCGTGCCATTCGTCGTACGGCGAAATCGCATAGTTGTAAATCTGAACGGTCAGCGAAGCGATTGGTTCATCGAGCCCGCGCGGGAAGAAGCGACTGCCGAACGCGGTGAACAGCAGTGGCGCCGTCTCGCCCGAGACGCGCGCGATGGCCAGCATTGCGCCGGTCGCAATTCCCGACGCCGCCGCTGGAATCACAACTCCGAGGATGACTCGCCATTGCGGGGCCCCAAGCGCGAGCGCGCCTTCGCGCAAACTGTGAGGCACGAGCCTAATCATTTCTTCAGTAGTTCGAGCAACGATGGGAATCATGATCAGTGCCAAGGCGATGCCACCCGCGTACGCTGAAAAGTGCTTCATGCGAAGTACCACCACAGCATAGACAAACACGCCGGTGACAATCGACGGTATCCCCGTCAGCGTGTCAACGAGAAACCGCACCACCGATGCAAACCAACCACGGCCGACTTCGGAAAGATAAACGCCGGTCGCGATGCCCAGCGGAATGCCGGCAACACAAGCCAGCGCCAACAATACGGCCGAACCAACAATCGCGTTGCCGATGCCGCCGCCTTCGCCGACCGGTTTCGGAGTTTCAATCAGAAAACGAAGGTTTATCGAAGTAATGCCCCGTCGCGCGATGTACGAAAGGATAATGACGAGCGCGCCCACCGCCACGATAGTGCACAACGCTGTGAGTCCGGTCATCAAAGCGCTGATTGTGCGACGCGTTCGATCTGATCGAGAAAGTCTCATCGAGTTATCAATTATGCGGCCATGCCAGCTTCCGACGTGGTGCGCGTCACTCGCCACACTAGTATTCGCGCAATCGCATTAACCACAAACGTCACCAGAAACAGAATCAGTCCCAACTCAATAAGCGCGCTCAGGTAAACGTCCCCGGTTGCTTCAGTAAACTCGTTGGCGATCACGGACGCCAGCGTGTACGACGGCTGAAACAATGAAAGACTAATCTCCGCCCGATTGCCG
>Ga0114129_10006734_pt1 | contig 16318 bp, 13 predicted proteins | sample RhiMetdeltSRZDD1_FD_80071 | JGI IMG/M metagenome (GOLD analysis project Ga0114129, IMG submission 80071) | Populus rhizosphere microbial communities from Tennessee, USA - Rhizosphere MetaG P. deltoides SRZDD1 (version 2) (version 2) | ecosystem: Host-associated > Plants > Roots > Rhizosphere >... | reverse complement strand
CCGCGCTTTCGGAGAGTCCCGCAAACCAGGTAACTGTGCGCGTAGTCGAGTTCGGCTCTCGAGATGCGTCGGTTTGAGCCCTTAAGCACGCTGCGCGAGCCTTGTTAAAACGAGCTAGAATCGAAGCGAATGAGTCGTGATCCTCTTTCCCATGATGCGACGGCGACCACGAATCATGCCCTCGGATATTTAGCGGCAAACCCGTGGCTTCGCTGAAAGCTCGCTCGTAATCTTTGAAAATATGCGATTGCGACAGATGTCGCATCACTTCCTGATCAGAAGACTGGGATGCGTTTTGCTTGCTCATTTCACCTTGCGACGCATTACGTCTAGCCCTCTTTCCGTGTCGCATCGCCGGACGCCTCCTAAAGTTCGAATCCTCTCAGCAACAGCTGGCCTGATCGAAGCCTTTGCCCGATGTGTGCGTTGCCAAACGTCTGCTGCTCAACATCGCGAGTCTGATTTGCGGCTGAAGCGCGAAGCTGCCTGAAAAGCGCGGCCCGATGTTTAGAGGCTTTATGTCGCTTGAAATAAATCGCGCTGCTTTGTTGGACAGTTAGTTGCATATTGATTAATAAGGAAACTGCCGGTGCTGATCTGAGCTACATTCGCAGCCCTCGAAACACCGCACTCCAGCAAGGCTTTGGTCGTCTCCTCCACGGTCAGGAGATATTTGAGCACAATCGGATGAATCGCATACGCAACTTCGGCATCTCGCATTATTTCGCGGAATTGGACTAGATGCATGTTCGGTTAACCATAGCTTCAGCGTCCGTTGTCCTGATGAAGCCGTCGCGCGATGAATAAGTCACTTGAGATCAGCTGCCGCTGAACATCCGGACCCTGCTTGCTAGCTGGGGTCCTAAGCCGTCGAAAAACCGTGGCGCGGCCTTTTGAGACTTTACGATGCGCAAGATAAAGCGCGCTGTTTTGGGTGATCGTTGGTTCCATATTGTTTTCCTTTAGTGGTTCTAGTTTAAATGCATCGATCGGTCTCCGATCTCGAACTCATTATCACGCCTTACACTCTCTAGATGCGAATGCGCATCGCTGTGCAGCTGTATTTCAGGTTTGTGATCTGAGCCGGCAATAATCCCCGAAATGGGAATGTTGCTGGACAAGAAGTCCGCGATCCATGTTTGGTGCGCGTTCTTGTTTGTATGAATGAAGACTGTCATAGAGAGATGGGTCTGCCCTGTTTGTTGGTGCAGAGAGAAGGGGCCGCACCCGCGGTCGATTGACGCTGCAAACGCTAGCGAGTGAATCTACACCCGCAATGCCGATCGCCTAATGTTATTTTCGCGCTTGTGCGAACAAGGCGCCGTTTACGAGGCACGTTCTTACTGGCCTATCTGCTTGTAAGAAAGATTTTGTGACTGGCGATTATCACGCTCTCTGAAAATCTCATCGCTCGACATAAGATGACGTTATGGGAGATAATCGCACGCAACCTAAGCAGATCCGGTCGGAGTTGGACTATGTTTCAACAGTTGAAAGTGGGCGTCGTGTCGAAGCCTCGAACTTCAATGTACTTGTAATCAAGTCATTCGAAATTGAATTGAAGCTTTCTCAGCAACCCTCAGGCGTCAGCTAATCCCGCCTTGTCTGGGCAATCGTCGCGTGGCCTGACGGACGCCCTCCACAGCCGCAGAAAACGCTTGCGGCGTTTATCTCGGGCGACTGTCGTCTCGGGCATCCAAAGGTGAAATTGTATGCGTTGGAACGCTCTTCTGATGTTCCTCATGCCACTAATATCGCATAGCTTACCTAAATCCCAGCAGAATATCTCTGTCATGCTCTGATCAGTCTGTATGTTTCGTTTATAACCGCTGTCAGCGTCGCGAGTTACAACCAATAGCGAACAGACTTAAATACCGTTTAAAAGAATAAGTTAACTAGTAAACGGCAGAGTCTGGGGAGGTGGTGCCCTAGGTAAGGGCAGCTAAAAGCTCACTTAATTCGATTCTGACAATGCTCGAAGCCGTATCGCTAATGCCATAAGGCAGGATGAGTTGCCCGTTGTGCACGAGTGACCCACAGGAGTAAACGACATTGGGAACGTAGCCTTCCCTTTCGTTCGCTTCAGGTCTTAAGAGCGGCTCTTTGAGCTGGCCAATGATCCTTATAGGGTGGTGCAAATCGAGCAAGGCCGCTCCAATGCAATATTTCCGCATCGGACCGACGCCGTGAGTAAGAACCAACCAGCCAGCTTCGGTCTCAATCGGCGAGCCACAGTTACCCAGCTTCACAAACTCCCAGGGCTGTTGGGGCTCATCTAGGAGCTGTGGGTCACTCCAAAAATGCGGACTGTCCGAGAACATGAGGTAAAGGTTTTCATCATCCTGTCGTGAAAGCATCACATAGCGTCCATCGATCCGACGAGGAAAGAGAGCCATGCCTTTGTTTTGAACCGCCGGCCCGTTAAGCGTTAAGACACGGAAGTGAAGGAAGTCCACCGTCTCGATTAGCTGGGGTAGAATGACTCGACCATTGTAGGCCGTGTAAGTCGCGTAGTAGGTAACGCTCCCATCGTCCTCGACAAAACGAACGAAGCGAGCGTCCTCAATGCCATTGCTCTCGTTAGGCGAGACGGGAAAGATAATGCGTTCCGATATTTCCGAAGAAGGAGCGAAATGAATTTCGTAGTTCGATTCCGCCAGCCAGTGCATGCACTCCAAAGTTCGCGGCACGTCTCGCGTGTGTGCAGAAGCTTGGTCCGGCACTGCTTGCTGGATGGACTTATCCAATTCGTCAAGAAGGAAGGTCTTACCTAATCGTCCCATGACGGAGATCGCCCAGTCATTCTCAAGTCCCATTTCACTTAGTTTGTCCAGGAAGCTGCGTTTGTGGTAGGTGGGATTAACGTTAACCTCCGGCAGTGTTACAAACGGCGTCGTCTTGTCGATCTCTATTGAATAGTCAAGATGGATAACTCCTGTTCGAAACTGGATCGAAGAGACATGTCCCTCACCGGTCGAGCGGAGGCTCAGGATAAAACGAAGGTCGCCCTCCCCTAGACCGGTCTGGTCGGGATGCGGCACAATCGAGGGATTGAACAAGGCTGCCGATTCGAGTGCATACTCCCCGGAGAAGAGTGCGCCGATAAATAGTTTGCGTGCTTCGGAAATCGTTTCGCTGTCCGGGATATGCGCTCGCACTTTATCGAAATGTCGCAGCCAACTCTTATCAAGATCGATATGTCTGTCGGTGAAATCCGCTCTAACTAACGAAAGCTGCTTTGCGGTTTCCTGCTCGCTCAGCGCGAGAGCGCGCGCAATGATATGCTCGACGCGAGTGGGATTGATCGGGATGAACGGACGCACCACCACGCGTTTGTTGTCCGGCCGAAGAAGAACACCCGTCGGATGAAGTTTCATCCAGTTTTGTGACTCGGGATCTTTAACTCAGGCGCGGTTTCCGCCTGCGTCATCTCCGCGAGAGATAAGTAAAACGCGAGACTTGATTCTGCTCCCTGATTCTGGCTCACGCGATCCTGATGCAAAGCGTCACGGCATCCTCCCGTGCTGGAGTCGTAGAGCGATTCTCCCAGGTCGTTTCGGCCAAGGAACCACTCGAAACAGCGTCGCGATGCGCGCTTCCAGTATTCGTCATGCGTGAGAGCAAAAGCCTCCAAACAGGCCGAGATCGTAGCATAGGCTTCCACCGGCTGTTGATCGAAGCGCGCGCGTTCGCCGCCGCGCTTCCAAAAACCGTTGGAACCGATCGGTGCGAAATGTCCAGCCTTCGCTCTTTGCGTTTCCACCAGCCAGCGGAGCGACTGCAAACCTGCCTGGAATACGTCGCCACGCGAAGTCCAATGACCACTTAGGATCATCGCATGTGAAAGCTTTGCGTTATCGTAGGTGGCGACCGACTCGAACCATTGCCATTCCTTCGAACTGTTAGCTTGAAACAACTCGAGCAGTCGCGTGGTGAGCAGGTCACGCAGCTGATTTACCATCCGATCTCCAGAGAAGCTGCGCAGGTATTCCTGCATTGCGAGCAGGACGAAGGCCCAGGCGCGCGGAGAAGTAAACTGCTCTACGACCGGCAAACCTCCTTGGAATAAGAGTGCGCAAAGATTGCGATGACCGTCATTCCTTGATCGGCCAAGCGCCATTCCCACAGCCCAAAGCGCTCGCGCGTGACTGTCCTCCGAACCGACCTCTTCCAGCCATTCCCGGCCGTGACTCATGAAATTCCGAAACCGCTTCGTTTCCTGATCGAATGCATCCCATAAGAATGAAAGATAAGTGCTGGCCAGGCGCTCAACGTCCCGTTGCGCCACGCGACTGGTCATCTCAGGAAGTAGCAGAGTCAGGATAAAAGCACGTGCATTGTCATCAGTGCAATACCCTTCCCGGTAATTCGGCACGTTGAAAATAGCGTGCTGGAAAATTCCCGTGTTATCCGTCATCCGAAAAAGGTGATCGAGTTTCAGCGGTGGAAATTCATAAGGGCGATTTTCCAGAGTTCGAACGGCAAAGGCTTTGCGGGAGGGCGCAGTTAATCGGACGCGCGCGCGCTGAAAGCTTTCCATGTAACGACCGGCTACTACCGGCCAGATCATTTCGCGCCCGAGTTTCCATGCGCGTTTTCGCATTCCCGCCATCAGTGCAGGATTGGATAAGAGTTGCATTACTCCTTGGGCAATCGCATCGCTGTCGCGAAATGGAACAAGGACGCCGCCCTCCTGCGCGAGTAATTCCTGCGCGTAGAGATAAGGAGTAGAAATAACCGCCTTACCTGCACCAAACGCATAAGCCAGGGTGCCGGAAGTGATTTGCGCTTCGTTAAGATACGGGGTCACATAAATGTCGGCAGCGCCGATAAAGTCGGTTAGTTCCTCCAGCGTCACGAAACGATTATAGAAAATAACATTGGCGGTCACGCCTCGATCTTCAGTCAGACGCTCAAGCTTTAATCGATACGACTCGCCCTCTCGCGAAAGAAGATTGGGATGTGTCGCGCCAAGGACAATATAAACAACGTTCGGGTGGTCCTTGAGAATTTCCGGTAACGCCTCGATGACATACTCAATGCCTTTGTTAGGCGATAGAAGTCCAAAGGTAAGCAGCATCGTTTTACCTTCCACGCCGAACTGATCCTTGTGGAAGGTCGGGTCGATGAACTGCACGTCAGGTACGCCGTGCGGGATGAGGTCGATCTTCTGGGGCGACACGCCATACACTTCCTTCAATAGCCCTCGCCCACGTTCAGCCATCACGATAAAACGATTCGAGAGCGCATCGAGTTGCTCCATAACGAATCTTTGCGACTCGTTAGGTTCGCGCAGCACAGTGTGCAGCGTCGTCACTACGGGCATGTGCAGATCGCGCAGCAAAGCTAGTAAGTGACTTCCGGCCGGCCCGCCGTAGATACCAAACTCGTGTTGAACCGAGACGACTTCGACGTTGTTGATGTTTAAGAAATCGGCCGCGCGCCGGTACGAGTCGATCTCCTTTTCGTCGATCTCAAAACGGATACGCGACGAATAGTCGTAGCCTTCGGGGCGATCGTTAACTGCTCCCACGATGCATTCGCAACCTGGGTACTCGGCTGCGACCGCCTCGCAAATGTCCGTCGTAAACGTCGCGACGCCACATTGCCTGGGCATATAATCTCCCACGAAAGCGACGCGGTTAATCGTTGTCATGAGGTAGCCTCAGTTAGTGACAAATGTCACTTTTCTCCATCCAGGATCCTGGGACAACAACACAATACCCTATCCACGACTTGTCGCGCCTTGCCGCCTGTAAAGGCGGATCAACTCGCGAGTTTGTTTCGTAAATCCCGCACTCGCGCTTGGGTTGACTCAATTGCTTCCTGTGGGACTCGGCGCAGGCCTCCCGTCAAGCCAAGCTTCGATAAAATCCAAATCAACCATTTGGTGGGGTCCCACTGCCACGGCTTTACGCCGTTACGATAGTCGTGCTGAAATTCGTGGTGATAATTGTGATAGCCCTCGCCGAACGTAAACAGAGCCAGAAAAAACGAGTCGCGCGCGCTGCATCGCGTCGAATACGGCTGACGCCCGATGGTGTGGCAGGCCGAGTTAATCAAAAATGTGCCATGTTGAAGCACAACAACTTTCGCGACTCCACCAATCAGAAAGCCACCCAGCGCGCCGACCCAACCGTCCCACAGGAACCCGGCGAGTGCTGGGAGGGCGAAGCCGACCATGACAGCGAGGAGATGAACGTGTCGATGTTGCCACATGACCAGCGGATCTTTCTTTAGATCGGCGACATTATCGAACGGCGGTTGTGGCAAGAGCTTAAACAACAGCCAGCCAATGTGGGCGTGGAAAAAACCTTTGGTGATGTCATACGGGTCTTCGTCGTGATCAACATGTTTATGATGGCGACGGTGGTCGCTCGCCCACATGAGGACAGAATTCTCAAACGCCGCGGCTCCGAAAATGATGGTAAACAGACGCACGGGAAGTTTGGCGCGGAAAGTCATGTGCGAAAACAGACGGTGATAACCGAGCGTGATGCTGAAGCCGGTCGCAGCCAATAACACCGCGAACACGGCGAGTTGGAACCAATCAACGCCGAAATACCACAGATACAGCGGCACTGCGGTAAGCGTGAGAACAAACGTGCCGATCAGGAACGAGCTGGTCGTCCAATTAATACGATCGGTCGGGATGCGGAAAATCACGCGGAGGAAATTTTTGAAAAATCACCGGCTCACTGACGTCGGCCGGCCCAGAATAACGTCGTTCTTTGTCCAGGTATGAACGCTGCCACAGTGCGCACAGGTTAACTTTTGTGTCTTCAGTTTCGCTGTTGCCCAGCGTTTTTCTTCGATTGTCCTGCCGGTATCGGTCAGCTTTGACGTTGAAGGACAGCGCACGAGCAGGCTTTTGATGCCGGAACCGATCTTTGGTTTTGGCCGTCGCGGCGGATCGAACAAGAATCTCGTCGCCATAGTTAGAGGCGATAAACGATGCGCGCCTTGGCGGTGTCGTACGGTGACATTTCCATTTTCACTCGATCACCAATTGTAAGCCGAATGAAACGTTTGCGCATCTTTCCAGAAATGTGCGCGAGAACCATGCGCTCATTCGCAAGCGCGACGCGGAACATCGTTCCCGGAAGCACCATCATGATGGTACCCTCTAGCACAATGGCTTTTTCAGAATTCACGGTGTTGATTCGACGAAAAACGCCGGCGCCCATTCTCGTGAGCGCCGGCGGGCTAATCCAGTCTACCTGCGAAAGCCGGCGAAATTTCGCTTCCCGCCTTGAGGACGCGGACGGTCCGCGCGCGGACGTGCTTCATTAACAGTCAACGGGCGGCCGTTAAATTCACGGCCGTTGAGCGCGGTCAACGCCGCATTGGCTTGTGTACCGTCGTTCATCGTGACGAACGCAAAACCGCGCGATTTGCCGGTCATACGGTCCATCATCAGGCTGACTTCATTAACGGCGCCATGTTGTTCGAACAGATCCTGAAGATCGTTCTCAGTGGTCTCAAAAGAGAGATTACCTACGTACAGTTTCATTGTGTTTGAATTTGGAAAAACTACCGAGCTACAGAGCCGTTCCCGGGAATCGGGTTTCAAACCACCAATGAGCGACGCTCACCTGACGATCTACCGTGCAGTGAAGTTAAACAGAGTAATCCAATAAGCGCATACTATGGCCCGGATTACGAGAAACACAAACGATCATTCCCTCTCTAGCTTGATGTTTGTCTGAGGAACTGCCTGCCGGTTCTATTTGGGAGTCTCTGTCCGGAACGTAAGGCTCTTCAGGCGAATCGCGTGCGCTCTCCTTGCGAAGAGTTTGCGAAATCGTTGCCCATTCGCCGCGTGGTCGTCACTTGCCGCCACGAATCTTGATCCGAAGCAAGGAATGACTCCTGCGCTCATCAACCCTTAAACCACCACCTGCCATTAGGCACACCTCTATGCATATGAAAACCCGATCCGTCTTCTCATGCCTGTTTATCTCCGCTCTCAGCATGCTCGCCGTGCGTGCTGCTGATCAGCTGGAAGGTCGCGCCGTTCTTCCGGCCGCGACTTTTGCGCAAGGGCCAACTTCCGGTCAGCAATTAGGAACGAACCCCATTAATGGCCAGCCTGTCCCGTTCTTGAACAAGCAGCCAGTACAAGGTTTTTCAGCCGTTCTGGACAACGGGGATGGAACCTTCAATGTCATGTGCGATAACGGCTTCGGTGCGCTCGAAAATTCGGCCGATTTTCATCTGCGCGTCTATCACATCCGCCCGGATTTCAAAACGACGGACGGTGGCACCGGTACGGTCACGTTGCTCGGTTTCTTCGAACTGCGCGATCCGGATCAGCGAATTCCTTTCACGATCACGGAGCAATTTACGAACGAGCGCATCCTGACCGGCGCCGACTTCGATATCGAATCGATGGAGCGCGCCGCTGACGGCACGCTCTGGTTCGGCGACGAGTTTGGACCGTTTCTTCTTCACACCGACGCAAGCGGCAAAGTACTCGAAGCGCCGTTTCATCTTCCGGACTTCGATAATCCGGGGAAAGAAGTCCGCGCGCCGCAAAATCCATTCAACGAAGAAGCAACGACAGTGCGAATTATGAACGCGGCCCGACATCACGCCCGTTTGCATGGCAACAACAAAGCCCCCGTCTGCTCACCTTGGGACGTTATGCTGGACGACGGTAACGCCAACACTTTTGTCGATAATCGCCAGGCGCCGCCAGCCGGATCTGGTCTCGCGCCGGCCTCGAGCGAAATTCACAACATCGCTTCCATTCAGAACGCCGGTTATCCAGTTGTCACCTACACGGTCGATACTACCGCACGCATGAACGAGCTGTTGACGCTGAAGGTCAACGGCATCATCTCCGATCGCTCCGATCTCCTCTACGCCGCGATCGCCACTTTTGATGCGAATGGCGACGGCACGCCCGGTGATTACCTCGACGCCGATGGCCTTGTCAACATTACGAAGATCGATGCGCAGGGGCATCGCGGCAGTCGCGATCTCCGCCCGGAGAATACGCTTCCGGCGATGGAGGCCGGTCTCGACAACCTGATGACCACGCTGGAGACCGATTGCGGCATCACCAACGACGGCATCCCGATCCTCAGCCACGATCCTCATATCCAGGCACAGAAATGCAGCCGCACCGATGGCGTGCCCTACGAGGATGTGGCGTCCGAAGTCCTCATTAAAGATCTCACCGTTGCGGAGATTCAATCGCAATTTCGTTGCGATAAACTCTTCCGCGGACCGACCCAGCAGAACGATCCTGCACTCTCACCCGCGACGGTGGCTTTCTTCGGCGGCGACGCATCCCAAATTTATATGTTGCCGACCCTGCAGCAGCTCTTCGATTTCGTTGCATTCTATGTCACTTACTACAGGTCAGGTCCTGGCAGCGGCGACCCAATGGCAACGAAGCGTTGGAAAAATGCGGAGCGCGTTCGCTTCAACATCGAGACGAAAGTAAATCCGCGCACGGATGAGGATCCTCTCCATCCGGGTCAGATCTTTGCATTGCGCACGATCGAGCCCGAACCGTTCGCGCAAAAAGTGGCGAACGTCATTGTCAGCAACGGTATGCAGGAGCGAGCGGACATTCAGAGCTTCGATTTCCGCACTCTGCTCGTGGTGCAGGAACAGTTTCCGCAAATCCGCACCGTTTATCTCTTCGGAGATTTCCCGAAGTTTGACGATCCGGCGATCGCAGGCTCAGACGACGGCACCAACATGCAACCGCAAGCTGGTGCCGGCCCAAACACGCCGTGGATGGCAGGCATGTTCTGGCCCTATCGCAGCACAAAACTTACTCAGCCGTTCCGCGCGCAGACCAGCGGTGGATTCGAAGGCATGGCCATCACGCCCGACAAACAGCGTCTCCTGCCGCTCCTTGAAAAACCACTCGCGGGCGCCGATCCCAGAACCATCCTGATGCACGAGTTCGATCTCGCGAGCAGCAGCTACACCGGAAACCGCTTCAAGTATCAATTTGAGCCGCGCGGCGTATCGATCGGCGATTTCATCCTCACCGATGAAAACCATGGCCTCGTCATCGAACGCGATAATACACAAGGCGATCTGAACGGGTTCAAGGCTGTCTACAAAATAACACTTGGTGCGCCGGGTACCTTCGTGAACAAGGAATTCGCCATCGATCTCCTGCGTATCAACGATCCGCACCGCATCTCTGAACCGGGACAACCCGGTGATGTCGGTATCGGCAGGAACTTCGCCTTTCCCTTCACGACGATTGAGGACATCCTTTTCTTCGATCCGAAACACATCGGCGTTCTGAACGATAACAACTTCCCGTTTAGTGTCGGCCGTCATATCGGCAGCGGCCAACCGGACGACGAAGAGTTCATTGTTATCAAACTCGACAGGCCCTTGTAAGGCGACGCGCGCCATAAACGACTCCACAAGCGGATGCGCTGCAAAGTCTCGCAGCGCATCCGCTGGGAATTCTAAAAGATCTGTTGCTCGTCGAGGTTTATTTTTGCGCGGAGGCGGCAACGAGTTTCTGGAAACGCGGATCTTTGTGCAGCGGCTCAAACATTGGATCCAGCCGGAGCAACGCGGGAGTCAGCGGCGGGTTTGCGGCCAGAGGTGCTTCGTATGGGATTGAAAGGAGCTTCTCCAAAGTCGAAATGGAGCGGTCGGAGTCGCCGGCGCGGGCGGCTACACGGGCGAGAATTTCAAGCGACCTGGGACCGAATAGCGCGTCTTTCTCGATCGGAATCATGGCAATCGCGCGCTCGACCAGAGTCAGTGCAGCGGCGCTGTCACCGAGACCCATGTTTGTAAGCGCGAGATCTCCCAGCAGAAAAAGGTTGTCAGGCTGTTCTTTGAGAAAAGGTTCCAGTTCGCTGCGAGCCCGGTTCCAACTTTCGCGGGCTGCGGCATGATCGCCGGCAACTTCCTGCGCCCAGCCTAACCAAAAGCGCAGTTCGCCATAGTAAAAACCCAGTGCTTGATCAGGGTTGGCCAATATTTCCTGTAGCCGAGCAATGACCGGTGCAGTGCGGGACTCCAGGATTGCCTGATAGACTTGTGTTTCTAACGCGTTAGCGTAGTCAGCCCCAGGCCCGAGCGGAGCCAGAAGCGACGAAGCGAGCGGGAGGTCGCCCTGCGCCTGTGCGATTCGCGCCTTTAACACAAGGGTATCTATGTCGTCGGGTGTTATATTTAGAATCTGCTCAAGCTTGACCAGGGCTTCGGGGAAACGACGAAGGCAGACGTAGGAACGCGCATGTTGTGAGAGCAGGTTAACGTTGCGTGGATCCCGCTTCTCGGCTTCGTTGAAGTAAGCTTCGCTTTTGTCCCAGTTGCCTCGCCTCCGCTCGACGTAGGCCAGGCCTTGAAGAACGCGGCTACTATGGGGCAACACGCGCTCTGCCTGTTCAAGGTATTTCGAGGCTGTGTTGTAATCCTTCAGGCAGGCGTAGTAATAGAAACCCTTGGCCAGTAAACCCTCGCCAAGATCGGGCTGCAGCCTCAGAGCCGTTTCGGCTGCCTCGCGCGCTTCATCACGCAGGGCAGCTGTTGGTTGAAGACTCTGTGTTAGATAGCCACTCGCGTCGACGTAAGAAAGCAGGGTCCAGGCAAGGGCAAAGTTCGGGTCCAATCGCACTGCTTCCTTAAGGTATTTCTGGGCGGCAATAGAGTTCGCCGGTGTAAATGCAGTTTTCAGCGTGTAAGCCAAACCGCGCAGGTAGGCATCGTACGCCTGAGGATTGTTGGTAGGTTTGGCGGCAATAACTTCCTCTTCCTGTCCCGTGAGTTTGGCTTGTAATTGGTCGGCTATGGCTTTGGCAACTTCACTTTCGACCGAAAGGATGTCGGTCACTTTGCGATCAATGGTGTCGGCCCAAAGATGGGAATCAGTTGCCGCCTTGATTAGCTGCACGTTCACGCGCACTGCGTCGCCAGCCTTTTGCACACTTCCCTCCAGAATGTGGGCAACACCGAGTTGCTTTGCGATCTCGGGCAGGTTTTCCGGGGCGCTTTTGTAATGCTGTGTGGATGTGCGCGAGATCACCTTCAAATCGGCGATCCTGGACAACCGGGTGAGAATTTCGTCCTGTATTCCTTCGGCAAAATAAGCGTTCTCCTTGTCACTGCTCAGGTTTTCGAAGGGTAACACCGCGATCGATCGCTCGATCGGAGCGAAGAAGCGCATGCGTTGAAACAACCAGGCGCCAAAGGCGATCCCGGCAACTGTTAACGCCAGTATCAACACCGCGCCGGCCAGTGCAGCTCGCCGGCGTCGTGAGCGGGCTTGTGGATTAAACCTTTCGTAGCAGCTGTGGACAACAGAAAGTAACTCGCGTGCCGTTTGCGGTCGGTCCTTCGGGTCCGGAGCCAGCATCGATTTCAGCAGGGCTATAACCTGCCCTGGAAGGTGCAAACCTCTGACATGTTCCAAGGGTAACTCACCGGTTTGCCTCACTCGGATTTCTTCCATCGTACCTCCTACAAAAGGAGTCCGACCGGTTAGCAGATACCAAAGGGTAACACCCAATGAATAGATATCCGACCGTGTATCAATCGGCAATTGCCCAGCGCCAACGAACTGCTCCGGGCTTGCAAAAGCCGGCGTCCCGATAAAGCCAGCCTGAGTTTGTTCGGCGCCAAGCTCCGCCTGAGGACCCATCACCTTGGCCACTCCATAATCAATCAGTTTAACCCTGAGCGCTCCACTCGCGTCGGACTCGAGCATGATGTTCGACGGCTTGATGTCGCGATGCACCACCCCGCATGCTTCCGCGGCAGCCAATGCGCGCGCAGCCTGCTCAACTACCTCCAACGCAACGGCGAGCGGCATCGGACCATCACGGCGCACTCGGGCTTCCAGCGTTTCGCCCTTGACCAATTCCATGGCGTAAAAGCACTCACCGTCCTGCTCCCCGTAATAAGTCACCCGAGCGACGTTGGGGTGATCGATGTTCGCCGCGGCGCGCGCTTCACGCAGAAAACGCGACCGCGCATCAGGATTTTGCGCGACGCTCCGGTTGATGACCTTCAGAGCTACAGTCGAGTTCAATACTGTATCGCGAGCTCGGTACGTTACGGCCATTCCTCCAGCCCCGAGCTCGAGCGGAAAACCATCTTCGCCCACTTCCACTTCGAAGTGTGCGTATTTCAAGGGTCCGGGCGTTAATCGACCTCGCGCCGCTGGTTTCTCCGGTTCCTCGCCGTCTCCCAGAAAACCAAGACTGACAAGGCAACGCAGACATTCGCCTTTCGGACCAATTTGAGTCAGCGGTCGTCCACAAGTCGCGCAGACGCCCGCAGCTGCAGTTTCCAAACCAACACCTTTATCGCCCATGCGTGAATTCAACTTCTTATCAGTATTTGATAAAGATGCTGTAGTTCCGCATCGACATCTGCCGGATCTGAGACGGTACCGGCCACTTCCGTTCTTAACGACTCGCGGTAACGCTGGCGGAGGCGCGAAAGCCAAGTGCGCAGAGTGGCAATTGGCACTCCCAGACGACGCGCGGCTTCCTCTTGATTTAGCGGCACAACGCTCCCGCCCGCGACGAACGGTCTTAATTCTTCGAGCCACTCCGCTTTGCCTTCTTCGACAAATGCGTTTTGCAAATTATCCCAGGCCCGCGAGACGATGGTCGACGCCCAGACGAGATCGTAACAACCAGCGTCGCTGAGATGAGCGGTCGCCATCATCGCCGCTTCCGCTTCCGGCAAGTGTTCCTCGATCGAGACGATCTGGCGGCCGCCACCTCTCTTGAGCGCGCGGGCACGATCGTACTCGTTGAACAGGAAATTCTGCAGCGATCTCAAGAGGAATGTGCGAAGCCGACCCTTTTGCTGGTCCGCTCGGGTCAAGGTGTTCTGCTCGAGCAGATGAGCGAAGAAACCCTGGACGAGATCTTGTGCGTCAGCGGACGAATGACCGCGATGGCGAAGAAAACTGTAAAGCGGTGGCCAATAGGCTTCGCAAAATCCGGAGAGTGCCTTTTGAGAGGTTTCTGTTGCGTCCTCGTTCCGCGCGCGCAAGACGACGGTCCAATGCGTCGTTTGAAACGAAGCACCACCCTCCTGCAGTGTTCCAGGAATCGCTTTCGTTCACGCAGGCTCGCTTAGTAAATCTGATTTTGCGAGAAAAATCGCGCGAACTCTCTTCTTTTCACCTTCCTGTAACGAAGTGGAGGTGAATGGTGCGCTTTTGGTGCAATTAAGCGCCGGGGGGAACGCCGCCTTTTGTCAGTATTGGGCGAGAAGCTGGCCTTCGCCGCTTCCGTTCCGGACGGCCAGGGAAATCTCAGACCCTTGCAAACTCGTTTGGCTCAGCCCGGCGGTTCCATGCTCGCTTCCTTCTTGGGCGATGACACCTACGGTTAACACCGCAAACGCCATTGCTACAGCCGCTGCCACTTTCGCTTCGACGGATAGCTTCATGTGTTCTGGACCTGATTGTTCAGCAAGAGTTCTCTCCAGCCGCCGCCGAAATTAAAGTAAGCCATGTTGTGTACCAGGAACATGTCGTGCCTGCGGCGGCGTGCGCCGGTCAATGATCGCAAAGAGTAGCGCAGCCCTTCAAAGAGTGTGATGCAGAGGTTTTTCATAGTGCTGGGGATTTAGGAGGTTAACTGGTTGCTTTCGCATGCTCCTGATTGGAGCAGCCTGCGAAAATGCGAACAAAAGAGGATTGCAATCTTTGGGAAACCTGGCCTGCGCGCTTCGCCCAATAATCAAACCAGCTTAGCGACGCGTCGACGAAGAGCTCCGTGCGGACAACTTCCGAACAGACATTCAATGTCTTGCAGACGTTCACGAACGAGTAAGGCCAGGAAAAATCATTCGTTGTGACCCAATCATGCGCATCGAGATACAGTTCCCGTCGAACTCCTCTGGTCGCAGAACGGAACCGCCGCAAATCGTGGGCGGCCTGTTTCAGCACGCCAAGTGCGAGCTCGTTCTCAGGCGCCGCTGCTGGGGATTCAGGGGCAGGAACAAAGAAATGTCCGCTGCGAGCGTTATCCGATTTCGCATTTGGAAATGCGTCCATGGCCTGGCGCGAAATCCGCGCGGTGGGCTGTTTCGCCCTGTTTTCGACCTCGGGAGAGTTCGGAAACAGAACAAACGGACCACTGAAACCGGTCTTACTAAGTGGATCTTCTACGAGGAGGTTCATGTCAGTTTCGGTTGGTTGACTCGATTGCGTTCTCCTTTTCTAAAGATTTTACGGGCGGACATTTCAAAAAATTTCAAATTTTTTGAGTTTTTTAATCCCCAACCTCAAAAAGCGCTCTGCGAGCATGAGAAAACGGGGCCTGATAACGCCGCCCTGTAACCTTAAGAGAGGGGCCCGGATCCGTCGATCGGGGGCCTCGTTGCGATTTGCTTGTCCGGCACCCAGTGTAAACTGTGTGAGATGACTGACGAGCAACAGGACGAACAGTTTTATCGGGATACAGAAAGCGTCGCCTTTCCGAAGCTGGATGACAGCCAGCTTTCCCTTCTGGAACCTCTGGGCCAACGGCGTGTGGTAAATCGCGGTGAGATCGTCTACAAAGCCGGGGAACGCGATGTCGGCTTGACGATCGTGTTGCGCGGTGAAATCGACGCCTTTGAGACACGGGACGGCACCGAACAGATTCTCGCGACAGCCCGTGATCGCGACTTCATCGGCGACGTCGCGATGTTACAAGGCACGTCCACACTCGCATCGGCGCGGGTAACATCTACAGACGCCGAAATCCTTCATATTCCGGCAGTCGAGCTCCGGCGTGCTTTAGCTGAGGTCCCCGCAGTGAGCAAAACAATTGTCGATGCGTTGATCATGCGGCGGCGCCGCATTAGCCGGGATCGCGAGTTCGCAGGAATGCGCGTTCTGGCGCGGCGCGATGAGCCGCTTGGACACAGGCTCGACGATTTCCTGGATAAGAATCACATTCCGCATCGCCTAGTCGACTTCGAAAGTGACCAGGGAAAGGCACTGAGCGAACGTTTTCACCTGACAACACGCGATTTGCCCGTGCTTATCACTCCAACTGGCGCTCGCTTGCGCCAGCCGTCGTTGCGCGAGGTAGCAAGGGAAGCCGGGTTACTCCGCTCGTTAGCCGCGGAAAATGAAACCGAGGTCCTGTCGGATCTCACAATTGTTGGTGCTGGACCGGCCGGTTTGGCCGCCGCCGTCTATGCCGCCTCTGAAGGATTGAAAACGGTTGTTTTGGAGAGTTACGCTCCCGGTGGTCAGGCGGGTTCATCGTCGTTGATTGAAAACTTCTTTGGATTCCCAACTGGCGTTGGCGGCGGCGAATTAACTTGGCTTGCTCAGCTTCAGGCCTACCGATTCGGCGCGAAATTT
>Ga0114129_10006733_pt1 | contig 16318 bp, 12 predicted proteins | sample RhiMetdeltSRZDD1_FD_80071 | JGI IMG/M metagenome (GOLD analysis project Ga0114129, IMG submission 80071) | Populus rhizosphere microbial communities from Tennessee, USA - Rhizosphere MetaG P. deltoides SRZDD1 (version 2) (version 2) | ecosystem: Host-associated > Plants > Roots > Rhizosphere >... | reverse complement strand
AGGAGTTCACCGCCGCGGTGCGGCGCAACCTGGACTGGCTGCGCTGGTCGCACCCCTCGCCCGAGGACGAGCCCTCCTACGAATGGGGCGTGTGATGCGGTCGAAGCAGGTCTGGATGGACGGCCGCGTGGTTCCGACCGAGCAGGCGACGGTGCCGTTCCTCAACACGGGCCTGCACTACGGCCTCGCCGTGTTCGAAGGCATCCGCGCCTACCGCACCACGTGCGGCCCGGCGGTGTTCCGTTTGCGCGAGCACGTCGAGAGGCTCATGGGCTCGGCGCGGGTGCTGGCCATGCCGCCCATCCGCTGGTCGGAAGCCGATATCGTCGAGGCGGTGCGCGAGACGGTGGCCGCCAACGGCTTCGACGAGTGCTACGTCCGCCCCTTGATCTACGTCTCCGAGGGCGCCTGGAACCTCGACGTCGGCAACGGCAAGGCGGGCGTGGGGATCGCCGTGTGGGAGTGGGGCCCGTACCTGGGAGCGGAGGCGCGCGAGAAGGGCGTGCGGGCCAACGTCTCGTCCTTCGCCCGGCACCATCCCAACGTGATGATGACCAAGGCCAAGATCGCCGGCAACTACGCGAACAGCGCGCTCGCCAAGACCGAGTCGGTGCGGCTCGGCTTCGACGAGGCCATTATGCTCGACCCCTCCGGCTTCGTCGCCGAGTGCACGGGCGAGAACCTGTTCCTCGTCCGCGACGCCGCCATCGTGACGACTCCCACCGCGACGATCCTGGAAGGAATCACGCGCGACAGCATCATCACGCTCGCCCGCGACCTCGGCCACGAGGTGCGCGAGGAGCCGGTGAGCCGCGACCAGCTCTACCTGGCCGACGAGGCGTTCGTGTGCGGCACCGCCGCCGAGGTGGTGGCGCTGCGCGAGATCGACGGCCGGACGATCGGCTCGGGCCGCACCGGTTCCGTCACGCGCGACCTGCAGCAGGCCTTCCACGCCGCGGCCCGCGGCGAGAGCCCGCGCTACGAGAAGTGGCTGACGTTTGTCGGGGACGACCCCGCGAAGCGCCCTGCTCTGGCGACCCCTTTCCCCTCTGGGGAGAGGGTCTAAGACTCCCCCTCACCCAGGCCCTCTCCCCCTCCGGGGGAGAGGGATTGAAGGATGCGCCGCTCCAACGGACGGAGCGCACCTGACATGGCGAGCGTCGGTCGCACTCTGGTGGAATCCATGGCACCATGCGAAGGTGAGGCCTTTCGTCCGTCCAAGACCCGCCCTCCTGGTGCTCGCCCTCCTCGCGACCGGCGCCTGCTCCAGCGCTCTCAACTACGCCGACCCGTCGGGACCCCGCTACGCGGGGCATTTCTCCGGGATCGACGCCGATCCCGCCCTCCGCATCGTGACCTTCAACATCAAGTTCTCGCGCGAGATCGACCGCGCGATCGAGCTGTTGCAGAAGAACCACGACCTGCGGAACCCCGACATCATCGCCCTGCAGGAGATGAACAACGCGGGCGTCGACCGCATCGCCCGCGCCCTCGGCATGAACTACGTCTACTATCCCTCCGCCTTCCACCCGACGGCCTCGGGCGACTTCGGCAACGCCCTGCTCGTCAAGGGAACGATCGAGGCGGACCACAAGATCCTGCTGCCGCACCTCAGCCGCTTTCAGCACCTCGCGCGGGCGGTCGTGGCCGCCGACGTCGTCGTGGACGGGATCCGTCTGCGCGCCTACAGCGTCCATCTGGCGACGCCGTTCGAGATCTCGGGGTCCGAGCGGCGCGACCAGGCGCTCGCGATCGTGGAGGACGCGGCCCGTTACCCCGGGCCGGTGGTGATCGCGGGCGACTTCAACAGCCGGGGCCTCGTGGGCGACGTCTTCGGGCGCGCGGGGTTCCAGTGGGTGACCCGCGACGCCGGCCACACGATCAGCTTCTTCTCGTGGGACCACATCTTCGTGCGCGGCCTCGCGCTCAAGGCGCCCCCCCGGAAGGGCATCGTCCTCAACAACAACGGCGCCAGCGACCACCTGCCTGTGTGGGCGGAGATGCTGCCGCAGGGGGCCGTCGTCCCCGTGGCCACCGGTCCCTAGCTAGGCGCGCCGGCCGGAGGTCGCGACGCGGAAGGCCAGGGCGGCCAGGACGCCCAGAACGAGCAGGAACAGGACCGCAGGGCCGCTCGTCCATCCGCCGGCGTCGCGCGCCAGCGGAACGAACCGGAAGAGCTGGTTCACGACGTAGATCGTGGTCATGGCGGCGAGCACGCCGCATCGGAGGAGGACGACGGTCGGGGGGAAGAAGGCCGCCGCGTTCAGGGCCACGGCCACGGCCACCGGCAGCTCCCCGCTGAGCGACTCGGGAATGCTGATCACGAGCGTCGCGGCCACGGCGGCGAGCCAGTCGGGCATCGCCAGGCGCAGCAAGAGGAGCAGCAGCAGCAGACCCATGCCGATCATCGCCGCATCGACGGAGCTGTAGATCATGGCCGAGCCGACCTCGCGGCTGCCCAGGAGCGATTCCAGCCTGCCCGCTTCGGGCTGCGGTGGGGCCAGCCCGAAGCGGCCCTGCAGTCCATAGGTCAGCGCAATGTACGCGGCCGTGGCCGCCCCCACCGCCATGCCGATGAGGACGTCGCCGGCGACCCGAGCATCGGCGACGTTGCCGGCGAGCACCCGCGCCCACGAGATGAGGGTGTGCGGCCAGCGGCGCCGCACGTACGGCTCGACGGCCAGGTAGAGAACCCAGATCACCAGCGCCATCACCAGGACGATGCCCAGTCCCCGGACGACGAGGCCCATCTCGTCGACCAGGTCGGCGACGTGATGGGCGTACAGCAGCCATCCCAGGAGCCCCGAGACCGCCACGTAGGCCGCGAGGCGGAAGGCGCCCGTGCGGTCGCCGCGCCCGGCGCGCAGGTGGCGCTGCGCGAGCAGGCCGCTGATCGCCAGCAGGCACAGGCAGAGCGCGGCCCCGGCCATCGCCGACGCCCGCATGCCCGGCGTGAACCGGAACGGCTGCATGCGGTCGGGGCGCGTCCAGGGAGCCACGATCTGGAAGAAGATCGGACGGCCGCGATAGGCGGCCGCCTCGAGCCGAACGGGGACGTCGGGTCGATCGGGGTAGGTGCCTTCCCAGGCGGCGCGGGCGTCGCAGTAGAACGGAGGCGTCCAGGCGGGCCCCACCGGCCGGAATCGCGCCTGGTCGAGCCCGGCCTGCGTGAGGAGCGGGGCCCAGTCGACGGCCGACTCCGCCCCCCTCGCCGTTTCCACCTGGGGAGGGACGGAGTAGAAGGCCAGCAGGCGGCCCTGCATGTCGAACCGGGCGCCGGCCATCCCCGAGTCCAGGACCGGTGGGTTGTTCCAGTAGACCCGCCCGGTGAGGCTGCTGGACACGAGGGGCCGCGGGCTCTGCCGGTACCAGAACTGGAGGGCGGGCGGTTGTCCCGCGGCCAGCACCTCCCAGCGACCGGGCGTGCGGTCGTGCTCGGCAATGTATTGGAGGTAGTCGGAGTCGATCGCGAAGCCCACGCGCGCGTCCGCCGGCTTCGCTTCGTAGCCCAGCGTCCGCACCAGCTCGCGGGCGCGGTCCTCGAGCGCGGCCGGGTTCTTGTCGACGGGCACGAGGCGGATCAGGCTGAAGGGCCGCGACAGCATCGCAAAGGCCGCGATCCCGGCGGCGGCGACCAGCAGGCACGTCGCGGCCATGCGCGGGGAGAGGCCCTCGGCCGGCCCGGCCGCCGCCACCAGCTCCGGCGACGGCGTCTCGCCGGCGGCGAGCGCGGCCGCCAGCGGGTCGCCGCCGGGCAGCGAGGCGGCGACGGCCAGCGCGGAGGCCGGACGGAGCCGCGGATCCTTCTCGAGGCAGCGAAGGATCGCCCGCTCCACCGCCGGGTCGAGATCGTCGATCAGGGTCGACGGCCGCGCCGGCTCCTCCTCCTGATGCTGGCGCGCCAGCTCCACTGCGCTCTTCCCCCCGAAGGCGCGCCGACCTGTGAACAGCTCGTAGAGGACGAGGCCGAGCGCGTAGACGTCGCTGCGCACCGTGGCCCCGCTCCCCGCGAGCTGCTCGGGTGACATGTAGGCCGGCGTGCCCGAGCGGACGTCGTCTCCCCGCAGCGACTCGGCCAGCATCGCGAGGCCGAAGTCGGTGATCCGGACCTTGCCCCGCCCGTCGAGCATCACGTTCTCGGGCTTGAGGTCGCGGTGGAGCACCCCCCGGTCGTGGGCGACGGCGAGCCCCGCGCAGAGCTGGCGCGCGATGTCCAAAGCCTTGTCCCGCGGCAGCCGGCCGATGCGCCGCAGCAGCGAGGCGAGGTCCTCGCCGTCGACGTACTCCATGGAAAGGAACGGCTGCCCGTCCGCCTCGCCGACGTCGTACACGCGGCACACCGCGGTGTGCGAGACCTGTCGGGCGAGGCGGACCTCGCCGAACAAGCGCTCCTGGCGATCGGGGTCGTCCTGGAGCTGCTCCGGAAGGAACTTCAGCGCGACCGGCTGGCCGAGCCGAAGATCGTCGGCACGGTACACCTCGCCCATCCCGCCCCGGCCGAGCGGCCCGACGATGCGGTAGCGGCCGGCGAAGAGCGTGCCGCTGACGAAGCGGCCCGGCCTCGCCGACGGCGGAGTGCGGGCGCCCGGGGAGAGCTGCGGATCGCCGCGGCTGCGGGGCGTGGGCGAGGCGGGCCGGGGGGGCGTGCCGCTGCGCGTGGCGTAGGACTCGACCGACGTCCCGCAGCCGGGGCAGACGCTGATCGACTCGGCGATCGGCTCGGCGCACGACGGGCACTGAAGCATTCGGGAGCGGGACGTCGCGACGACGCCGGATTCTAACTCCGGCGCGGCGGATTCTTCACGACGATCCCATTTCTGCCTGGCTTTCGGCCGGCCCGCATCCTATATTCCATACGTGGCTTCCCCCGACACGGTTCCCGCGCGGCTCCTGGGCTTCGGCGCCTTCGAGCTGGACCTCGAAGCCTGCGCTCTGCGGAAGAGCGGACGGCGGATCGCGATGACCCTGCAGCCGCTCTCGGTCCTCGCCGCGCTCGTCGCCCGGCCGGGCGAGGTGATCACCCGCGAGGAGCTGCGGCGCGAGCTGTGGGGCGACGGCACCAACGTCGAGCTGGATGCCCGCCTGGACCGCTGCCTCAGCGTCCTGCGCCGGGTGCTGGGCGATTCGGCCCGCGCGCCGTGCTTGGTCGGGACCGTTCGCCGCCGCGGGTACCGGTTGCTCGTGCCGGTTCTGCGCGTGAGCTCCCCCGCGCCGCCCGTGGCGGCCGCGCCGAGCGTGCCGCCGCCCCGCGCGCGCCCGATGGCGCGCGGCGCGTCCCTCGGCCCGCAGTGACGCCGACGACGCGCCGCGAGTTCGTCGCCGCGCTCGCAGAGTGCGGGCGGCGAAGTCCGTCGAGGGCTGGCCCGCGGCGGCCGACGTCCGGTAGCGGGCCCTACTTCAGGCCGAACTCCCGGGCCCGCAGCTCCTTGATGCGGTCGCGCAGCCGGGCGGCCTCCTCGAACTCCAGCGCCTTGGCCGACTCCCTCATCTGCTTCTCGAGGGCGCGGATCTCCTTGTCGAGGTCCTCGACGGTGCGGTAGCGCTCCTCCGGGCTCTCGGCCACCTCGGGCACGCCCACGTAGTCGGCCTCGTAGACGCTGGACAGCAGCTCGCCGATGTTCTTGCGGATGCTCTCCGGCGTGATGCCGTGCTCCTTGTTGTAGGCCTCCTGGAGCGCCCGGCGGCGGTTGGTCTCGTCCATGGCCGTCTTCATGGAATCCGTGACCTTGTCCGCGTAGAGGATGGCCATGCCCTCGACGTGGCGGGCGGCCCGGCCGATCGTCTGGATGAGCGACCCGCCCGAGCGCAGGAAGCCCTCCTTGTCCGCGTCCAGGATCGCCACCAGCGACACCTCGGGCAGGTCGAGGCCCTCGCGGAGGAGGTTGATGCCGACCAGCACGTCGAACTCGCCCTTGCGCAGGTCGCGCAGGATCCGGACGCGCTCGAGGGTCTCGATGTCCGAGTGCAGGTAGCGCACCCGCACGCCGAGGTCGTGGTAGTACTCGGTGAGGTCCTCCGCCATCCGCTTGGTCAGCGTCGTGACCAGCACGCGCTCGTTGCGCGCCGCCCGGATGCGGATCTCGGCCAGCAGGTCGTCGACCTGCCCCCGGACCGGCCGCACGTCCACCCTCGGGTCCATGAGACCCGTGGGCCGGATCACCTGCTCGACCACGACTCCCCCCGCCTTCTGCAGCTCGTAGGGTCCCGGGGTCGCGGAGACGTAGATGATCTGGCCGAGGCGCTGCTCGAACTCGTCGAAGTTGAGCGGCCGGTTGTCGAGCGCGGACGGGAGCCGGAAGCCGTACTCCACCAGCGTCTGCTTGCGCTGCCGGTCGCCGTGGTACATGCCGCGCACCTGGGGCACGCTCTGGTGGCTCTCGTCGATGACGATGAGCGAGTCCTTGGGCAGGTAGTCGAGCAGCGTGGGCGGCGGCTCGCCCGGCGCCCGGCCCGAGAGATGGCGCGAGTAGTTCTCGATGCCGTGGCAGTGCCCCACCTCGCGCAGCATCTCGAGGTCGAACATCGTGCGCTGATAGACCCGCTGCGCCTCCAGCAGCTTGCCTTCCTTCTCCAGCTCCGCCTTGCGCTCCAGCAGCTCGACCTCGATGGTCTTGAGGGCGTCGCTGAGGCGCGGGCGCGGGGTGACGTAGTGGCTGGAGGGGTAGATGGCCACCTGCGCCAGCCGGGCCAGGCTCTTGCCCGTGAGCGGGTCGAACGACGTGATCGACTCCACCTCGTCGCCGAACAGCTCGATGCGGATCCCGGTCTCCTCGTAGGCGGGAACGATCTCCACCACGTCGCCGCGCACGCGGAAGGTGCCGCGCTTCAGCTCGTAGTCGTTCCGGTCGTAGCGGGCCTCGACGAGCTTGGCCAGGATGTCCCGCCGGTCGAGCGTGTCGCCCTGGCGCACGAAGAGCAGCATCCCGTAGTACGCCTCGGGCGAGCCCAGGCCGTAGATGCACGACACCGAAGCCACGATCACCACGTCCCGCCGCTCGAAGAGGCTCCGCGTGGCGCTCAGCCGCATCCGGTCGATCTCGTCGTTGATGGTGGCTTCCTTGTCGATGTAGGTGTCGGATTGGGGGACGTACGCCTCGGGCTGGTAGTAGTCGTAATACGAGACGAAATATTCCACCGCGTTGTGGGGGAAGAACGCCTTGAACTCCTGGTAGAGCTGGGCGGCGAGGGTCTTGTTGTGGGCCAGGACGAGGGCCGGGCGGTTCACCCGGGCGAGCACGGAGGCCACGCTGAAGGTCTTGCCGCTGCCGGTCACCCCCAGCAGGACCTGGTGCTTGTCGCCGCGCCGCAGCCCGGCTTCCAGCTCGCCGACGGCGGCGGGCTGGTCGCCCTTGGGCTGGAAGTCGCTGACGAGCTGGAACCTGCTGTCCGCGGGGGTCGGGGCCAGACGGGCCTCCTCCGCGCGAATTCGGGGCATTCCTCCCTCCGGGTTTACAATGATGCCACACCGGCCTCAGGGACCGGAGGAAATCATGAACGCCGACAAGAGCACGGTCATCGACGCCCACGCCGACGTCGAGGGGAAGCTCCGGGGCAAGGACGCCCAGATCCTGGGTCGCTTCCAGGGGGAGATCGAGCTCAGCGGCCGGCTCCAGATGGGCGAGGGATCCCGGGCCCAGGCCGTCGTGACCGCGGACGTGGCCGAGATCGGCGGGGAGTTCAAGGGCGAGCTGAAGGTGCGGAGCCTGGTCCTGCTCGAGAAGGGACGCCTGGAAGGCATCGTCGAGGCCCAGACCATCGCCGTCCGCGAGGGCGCCCAGCTCAACGGCTCGGTCAACGTGGGCAGCCCCCTCCGGCACCAGGCGTCCGTCGGCGTCCCGAGCCCGCGGCCGGCCGGGAGCATGCTCGCCGGGTGAACCTCCGCGAGCTGGCCGCGCGCCTCGGATGCACCCTCCGGGGCGACGGCGCCGTGGAAGTGAGCCGGGTCCGTGGGATCGACGACGCCGGGCCCGGGGACATCACCTTCGTTTCGAACCCGCGCTACGCTCCCCGGCTCGCCACCACCCGCGCCTCCGCGGTGATCGTCCGCCCCGAGCTGGACACGCCCCTGCCCAGCCTGCTCGCGGCCAACCCCTACCACGCCTTCGCGCGCGCGGTCGCGCTCCTCCACCCGCAACCGGCGCCCCCCGCGGGCGTCCACCCGACCGCGGTCGTGGACCCCACGGCGGAGCTGGGGGAAGGCGTGCACGTGGGCCCGCTGGCGGTGATCGGGCACCGCGTCCGGGTCGGGGCGCGCACCGTGATCCATCCCCACGTCGTCCTCTACCCGGAGGCGGAGGTCGGAGAGGATTGCCTGCTGCACTCGGGCGTGCACGTGCGCGAGCGCTGCCGCCTCGGCCACCGGGTGATCGTGCAGAACGGCGCCGTCATCGGGGCGGACGGCTTCGGCTTCGCGAAGGACGACGAGGGGCGTTACGTGAAGATCCCCCAGATCGGCGCGGTGGTGATCGACGACGACGTGGAGGTCGGCGCCCTCACCGCCGTGGACCGCGCCAGCCTCGGGCAGACGCGCGTCGGCCGGGGGACGAAGATCGACAACCTCGTCCAGGTCGGGCACTCCGTGACGATCGGCCGCGACAGCGTGCTCGCCGGCCAGGTGGGGATCGCGGGCAGCACGAAGGTCGGCGACCGCGTGACGCTGGCCGGCCAGGTGGGGGTCGTCGGGCACATCACCGTCGGCGACGGCGCCACCGCCACCGCCCAGACCGGCATCGCCGGCTCCGTCGATCCGGGCGCCCTCGTTTCGGGCTCGCCCGCCATCGAGAACCGCTCCTGGCTCAGGTCGTCCGCCGTCTTCGCGAAGCTGCCTGAGCTGCTGAGGCGGGTGCGCGAGCTGGAGCGGCGCGTGGGAGAGCTGGTCGGGAAGTAGCGCGGCTCAGCGGCTCGCCACGGGCACGGGCGCGAAGTAGCCGGTGCGGTGCCGTACCTTCAGCCCGTCGCGGCGGACGTCCACCCTCAGCTTGCGGAAGCGCCCGTCCTGGCGGGGGTTGTCCGAGACGAACCCGATCACGTACTGGGCGGACAGCTCGTCCAGGATCTTCTGGTAGATGAGCCCCAGGTCCTTGGAGGTGGAGGGGGTGAAGAGCTGGCCGCCGGTGATGTCCGCGATCTGCTGGAGGAACGCGCGCGACTGCAGGAGCCGCGTGCTGCCGCTGGGGAACCCGCCCATGATGCCGATGGGGTAGATGGTGACCGCGCTGGAGCGGATCGCCTGCAGGAGGTCCCCGAGCCCGATGGCGCTGCGCGAGTCCTCGCCGTCGGTGAACAGCACCAGCACCTTGCGCCCGTTCGCGTCCTGCACGCGGGCGAGGTACACGGCGATCGCGTCGTAGAGCGCGGTCCAGCCTCCGCCCTTGATCGTCTCGATGCGCTCGATGAGCCCCTGCTGGTTCTCGCTGTCGTACCGCGAGAGCCGGATGTCCTCGTCGAAGAAGATCGTGATGAGGTCGCGGGCCCGGGGGATCGACTCCAGGAAGCGCACCGCCGCCTCCTGCGACAGCTTGAGCATCTTGATCATGCTCTCGCTGGTGTCGAGGAGGAGGCCGAGGTCGAGGGCGAGCGTGTCGTTGTGCCCCGGCTCCACCGCGCGGGCGAAGACCTGCACCACCTGGGGCCGCCCGTCCTCCTGGACCACGAACTCGTCCTGCTTCAGGTCCGAGATGAGCCGGCCCTGGGCGTCCCGCACGGTCAGGGTGACGTTGACGACGTCGGTGCCGGTGGAGAAGACCGGCTGCTTCGCCTTGTCCTGGGCGGCGGCGGGCGCGGCGAGGGCGGCCAGGGCGACGGCCGCGAGGAGGACCAGGGGAACCCCGGGGAAAGGCACGACTCATTCTACTCCCCCGGGCGCGCGCCGGCGGACGCTAGCTGAGCGGCTCGATCACGCGGACGGCCAGCTCGACCTTGTTGAAGGGGGGCATGATGTAGGCGCCCTGGGCCTGCTCCCGCGCGGCGAGCAAGGCCTCCTGCGCGATCGCCACGCCTTCGAGCTGCGCCTTCTCTCCGGAGCCGGCCTTGTTCATGCGCTCGCGGATGTCGTCCGGGATCCTCATCCCGGGCACCTCGTTGTGGAGGAACTCCGCGTTGCGGTGCGAGTACAGGGGAAGGATGCCGATCATGATCGGCACCTCGAGGTGCCGGACCGCCTCGATGAAGCGCTCCACCGTGCGGGGATCGTAGACGGGCTGCGTCATGACGTACTCGGCCCCCGCCTTGACCTTCTCCTCCAGCCGGCGGATCTCCTTGTCCCAGTCCGGCTTGCTCGGGTCGGCGCCGCACCCGATGTGGATGCCGAGCGCGGGCCCGATGAGGTTGCCGGCCAGATCGCAGCCGTGGTTGAGGTGGTCCATGATCCGGATGAGGCCGATCGAGTCCACGTCGTACACGGCGGTCGCGTCGGGGTAGTCGCCCAGCTTGGGAGGGTCGCCGGTGATGGCCAGGATGTTCCGCAGGCCCAGCGCGTAGGCCCCGAGCAGGTCGGACTGGATCCCGAGCAGGTTCCGGTCGCGGCACGTGTAGTGGAGGATCGTGTCGATGCCGACCTTGGTCTGGAGCAGCACGCAGAGCGACTGCGCGCTCATGCGGGCCGAGGCCCGCGGCCCGTCGGCCACGTTGATGGCGTCGACCTCGTTCTCCTTGCAGTACTGCGCGCGGTCGACGATCCGGCCGGGGTCGGCGCCCTTGGGCGGGTCCAGCTCCACCGACACGACGAACTGCTTGCCCAGCTTGCGCGCGAGCGGGCTCTTGTCCTCGCGCGGGACCGGCGCCGGCGCCTCCTTCGCCCGGACGGGCGCCTCCAGCGTCACCGTCTCGCGCGCGGGCTGCACCATGCGCACCGAGCGCACGAGGTTCCGGATGTGGGGCGGAGTGGTCCCGCAGCAGCCCCCCACGAAGCTCACGCCGGCCGAGATGAAGCGGCGGGCGTAGGAGGCCATGTACTCGGGCGTGCAGAGGTAGACGTAGCGGCCGTCGATGAGCGCGGGCGCGCCGGCGTTCGGCATGGCGGACAGCTTCACGCGCGACGCCGCGGCGGCCATGCGCCTCACCGTCTCCAGCATCTGCTGGGGGCCCTGGCTGCAGTTGGCCCCCACCACGGCCACGTCCCACTCCTCCACCGTGCGCACGACGTCCTCCGGCTTGTCGCCGTAGAACGTGGTGCCCTCCTCGTTGAAGGTCAGCGACACGACGATCGGCAGCTCGGACAGGGCCTGGACCGCCGTCACCGCGGCCCGGGCCTGGTCGAGCGACGGCATCGTCTCGACCATGAACAGGTCGACCCCGCCCTCCACCAGCCCCTCCACCTGCTCGCGGTAGGCGGCGACCGCGTCGTCGAACGTGATGTTGCCAATGGGCTCGAGGGGCTTGCCCAGCGGTCCGATCGAGCCCGCGACGAGGGCCTGGCCCTGGGCGGCCGCGCGGGCGATGCGGGCGCCCTCGCGGTTGATCTTCACGACCTGTCCCTCGAACCCGTGGGGGCCGAGCTTGAAGCGATGGGCGCCGAAGGTGTTGGTCTCGACGACGTCCGCGCCGGCCTCCACGTACTCCTGGTGGACGCCCTGCACGAGCCCGGGGTTCGACAGGTTCAGCTCGTCGAAGCAGCGGTTCACGAACACGCCGCGCGCGTAGAGCATCGTGCCCATCGCGCCGTCGCAGACCACGACGCCCTCGCGCACGCGGTCCAGGAACGGCTTCACGCCGGAGGCCTGGGCCTTCGTCTCGCCCATGATCGAGGCAGTGTATCGCGGCCCCGGCGGCGGCGCCACGGCCGCAGCGACCTATGACGTAGACTCGTGTCATGAGCCGGCTGCTCGAGCGCCGTGCGCTCGCGCTGATCTCGATGTGCGCCGCGCCGCTCGTGGGGGGGGCCGCGGGCGGGGAGCCGGCGGTACGGCCCGAGGCGGTGCGCGCGCACGTGGAGTTCCTCGCCAGCGACGCCCTGAACGGCCGCGGCAGCGGCACCCACGACGAGCTGGTGGCCGCCACTTACGCCGCCGCCCAGCTGCGCCAGCTCGGCGTCGAGCCGGCCGGCGACGCCGGAGGCTACATCCAGAACGTCGACCTCGTGAGGCGCGAGCTGGCGGGCCCCCCCGCCGTGATCGTCTCTTCTCCCGGCCAGGACTCGCGCTTCGTCCACGGCCGGGAGGTGATCGTCGGCGCGATGGGGGGCCCGCGGGTCGAGGCGCCGCTCCACAAGCTCGACGCGGCCGGCATCGCGAGGGTGCGCCCGGGATCGGCCGTCTTCCTCGCCCCCGCCGGCGGCGCGGGGAGCGACTCGCGCCCGGCCATCGCGGAGGCGATCGAGCGAGGCGCGGCGATCGTGCTGGTGGCCGCCGACCCGGAGAGCACCGCGCGTTGGGCGTCCCTCGCCGCGAGCATTCCCCGCCTCGCTGCCTTCCTGGCCGCGTTCGGCGCGGCGCCCCTCGAGGACCGTCCGACGGTCGTCCTGCTCGGCGCCGACGCCGCGCGCACCGTCGCCGCGCTCCCCGAGGGCTCACGCGTCCGCGTGGAGGGCGAGCTGAAGCCGCTGGAGCGGGGATCGACCCGCAACGTGGTGGCGCGGCTGCCCGGGAGCGATGCCAAGCGCGCCTCGGAGGCCGTGCTGCTGACCGCGCACATCGACCACCTGGGCGTGGGCGAGCCGGTGGACGGCGACGCGATCTACAACGGGGCGAACGACGACGCCTCGGGGGTGGCCGCCGTCCTGGAGCTGGCGCGGGCGCTGGCGGCCGGCCCGCGTCCGAAGCGCACCGTGCTGTTCGCCCTCTTCGGCAGCGAGGAGCAGGGCGGCTACGGCGCCGCCTACTTCCGCGAGCGGCCGCCCGTCCCCCTCGAGCGCATCGTGGCCGACATCGAGCTCGAGGAGATCGGCCTGCCCGATCCCAAGGTGCCGCCCCACACGCTCTGGCTCACCGGCTGGGAGCGCTCCGACCTCGGACCCACCCTCGCCGGGCACGGCGCCCGGCTGGTGGCCGATCCCCATCCCGAGCAGGACTTCTTCCGCCGCTCGGACAACTACGCCCTCGCGCGCCGGGGCGTGGTCGCGCACACCGTGTCGAGCGGCGCGCTCTACGCGCAGTACCACCGGCCGTCGGACGAGCCGGGCATCCTCGACTACGGCCACATGGCCGACGCGATCGGCTCGCTGGTCGAGCCGATCCGCTGGCTGCTGGACTCGGACTACCGCCCCCGCTGGACGAAAGACGGCAAGCCCTAGCGGCTGAAGGAGTCGTGCAGGAACGCGGCCACGTCCCGGTGGAGCTTGGCCAGCTCCTTCCGGTCGATGTACATCATGTGGCCCCCCTCGTATTCGTGGGTGCGGACGTTCCGGCGCAGGCCCGGGTCGAGACCCATGTGGCTGAGCGTGTACTCGACGGCGAAGTAGGGCGTGGCCAGGTCGTAGTAGCCCTTGGCGACCATCAGCTTCATGTGCGGGTTCTTGGCGAAGGCGCTCCGGAGAGACTCGCTGACGTCGGCGAAGCCGTTGCTCGTTCCCCAGTCCCAGGCGCCGATCCCGCCGCCGAGGACGTGGTAGGTGAGGTCGCTCTTGTAGCCCAGCTCGCCCCGCACGTAGTCGTTGAACATCGCGGTGTAGGGCGGGCGGATCGCGGCCAGGCTCGGGTCGAAGTCGGGGCGCTCGCCGGCGGCGAGGGCGTCGGTCCCCTGGAAGCGGCTGTCGAGGCGGCCGACCGTGCGCTTCTCGTCGCGCAGCAGCTCCTTGTCGAATCGCTGGATCTCGATCCGCAGCTCCGACTGGTCGACGAAGCTCTTGTCGAGACCGGTGTAGCGGGCGAGCGTGTCGACGACGGCCTGCCGCTCGGCACCGGAGAGCCGGTCGCCCTTGGCCAGCGCGAGCGTGTAGTCCCCGAGCGCCCAGCGCTCCACCTCGTCGAGCACCGCCCGCAGGGGCTTCGCCTGAAGGTCGCCGGGCAGCTTCCGGTGGTACCACGCGGTGGCGGCGTAGGTGGGAAGGAAGAGCACGTACGGGAGGTCGTTGCCCTTCGTGAAGCGGGCCGTCTCGAAGTTGAGGATCGTCGAGATGAGGACGATCCCGTTGAAGGCGATGCCCTTCTCGATGAGGTGGCCGGCGAGGCCGGCCGCGCGCGTGGTTCCGTAGCTCTCGCCGACGACGAACAGCGGGGAACCCCAGCGCTGGTATCGGCCGAGATAGAGGCGGATGAACTCCCCCACCGACTCGATGTCGCCCTGCAGGCCCCAGAACTTCCTGCCCAGCTCCGGCTTCGCCGCCCGGCTGTACCCCGTCCCCACCGGGTCGATGAAGACGAGGTCGGTCTGGTCGAGCCAGCTCTCGTCGTTGTCCACCAGCTCGTACGGCGGCGCGGGCATGCGGCCGTCGTCGAGCATCCTCACCCGCTTGGGGCCGATCGCCCCCAGGTGCAGCCACACCGAGGAGGATCCGGGGCCGCCGTTGAACGAGAACATGAGCGGTCGCTGGGCGGCCGGTCCGGTGCGGTCGGCCGTGTACGCCATGAAGAAGATGCGCGCTTCGGTCTCACCCGCCTCGCTCTTGAGCGGCATCATTCCCGCGGTCACGGTGTACTTGACGAGCTTGCCCGCGATGCGCGTCTCGTGGCGCGTGACGACCGGCGCTTCCTCTTTCTCGGGAGGCTTCTCGGGCTTCTCGGCCTTCTCGGCCTTGTCGACCTTCTCGGCCGGGGACGGCGACGGAGACGGGGAAGGCGCCTGGGGTACGAACAGGAGCAGGGCGAGGACGGCGCCGATCATCTTCAAGGGCCCGGCGATTCCGTGCGCGCCTTCTTGAGGACCTCGGGGGCCATCTCGCCGAAGTACTTCACGACCAGCCGGCTCCACGTCGGCGTCCGGCGCAGGTTCTCGATGTAGCCGTCCAGCGCCTTCCGCAGCTCGGCGTCGTCCCTGCGCACGCCGTAGGCGAGGCTCGTCGGGGGACCGAGGAACAGGCCCAACTGCAGGGCGGGGTCGGCGCGCTGGGCGCTGATCGCGTTCTCGACGCCGAGCACGACCGCGCCCACCTGGCCCGATTTCAGGGCTTCGGGCAGCGTGCCGGAGGCAATCGTGCTGTCGACGTTGGCCGGCGGCACGCCGGCGCCGGCGATCGCCTCGGCCAGGCTCGTCCCCTTCACCGTGCCGACCTTCTCCTCGCGCAGCTCGGCGATCGTCCGCACGAGGCGGTGGGGCCGGCGGGTGAGGACGACGTTGCGGGTGGGAAACACCTCCGAGGTGAAGGCGATGAGCTTCTTGCGGCTCTCGGTCACGGTGAAGCGGCCCGCGATGAGGTCGCCCTTCCCGGCCAGCAGCTCCGGGATGAGCGCGTCCCAGCCCGCCACCGGCACCACCTGGAGGCGCACGCGCTGGAGCCTGGCGAAGCCCTCGAGCACCTCCCGGTCGAACCCCGGCGCCGGGCCGGATGCGGGGGCGAAGAACTCGTCCCCGCTGCGCAGGTTCATCACGAGGACGCGCAGGGCGCCGCGGCTCTTGATCTCGGCGAGGTCCGCGGCGGCGGGGACGGGGAGGACGGGCGCCAGGGCCAGGACACCGAGAGCGGCGACGAGCCGGGGCATGGGAGCGCTATTCTAAGGCCCCCGCGGCAAAACTTCGCGGCGGACACGCTCTGGTAAGCTTCTGCGGACGCTCGGGCCCCCGAGCGTCCGCGCCCGGAAAGGAGCTGCACCGTGGCCGACCCACTCGGCGAACCGCCGGTCCTGGAGGACGAGCGCCGCCGCGAGAAGAAGGCGAGGAAGGAGCAGAGGCGTCTCGAGCAGGAGACGCGCAGGATGGAGCCGTGGGAGCGTTACCGGGCCCTGAGCGACGCCATGGACGAGTACTACGAGATGCTCGACCTCGCCAACCGGGAGGCCCGCTTCGCCCTCATCATCGTCGGTGCCCTCAACGCGCTGCTGTTCGTCATCGCGACCCGGTCCAGCCTCGCCTCCTCCGTGCGCCTCGCCCGGCCGTGGGTCGGCCTGGGCCTGGCCGCCTACGGCGGGGTGGCGCTGCACCTGTTCCTCCAGGCCATCGAGGTGCTGCGCCCGCGCAAGTACCACCCTCGGGTGCCGGAGTCGGCCCTGCCTCCCGAGCGCCGGCCGGCGGGCGTGAGGTACTACGAGGACGTCATCCTCCGCGACGTCCAGGGGCATTGCCGCGCCTGGGACGAGGTGAGGATCGCGCAGCTCAACTCGGAGCTGGCCGCCCAGGGGCACAGCCTCGCGCTGAAGGTGAGGGCGAAGCACGACGCGCTGCGGCGGCTCTTCGCGGGGCTGCGGCTGATGACGCTGCTCGCCACCGGCCTGGTGCTGGTGCTGGTCTT
>Ga0114129_10006730_pt1 | contig 16319 bp, 14 predicted proteins | sample RhiMetdeltSRZDD1_FD_80071 | JGI IMG/M metagenome (GOLD analysis project Ga0114129, IMG submission 80071) | Populus rhizosphere microbial communities from Tennessee, USA - Rhizosphere MetaG P. deltoides SRZDD1 (version 2) (version 2) | ecosystem: Host-associated > Plants > Roots > Rhizosphere >... | reverse complement strand
GCGGATGTCCAGGCGTTTTGGGCGGTCGTCCGCCGCGAGTGGGTGATCTTTGTCCGTTATCCATCCTGGATCATCGCATTGTTTATCTGGCCGGTCATCTTCCCGATGGGATACATCCTGACAGCACGCGCGCTTTCAGGTGTGGATGGAAGCGGACTCACCACCTTCCAAAACGCAACAGGCTTGAACGAATATGTTGGTTACATCGCGGTCGGCACCATGATCTGGATGTGGCAGAACATTGTGTTGTGGGCCGTAGGATATTCGCTTCGCAACGAACAACTGCGCGGCACGCTTGAATCCAATTGGCTTTCACCAACCTGGCGATTTTCTTATTTGCTCGGGAGCAGTATCCCACAACTGGTATCCATGCTCATGCTGATGCTGGTCTCGGGTTTGGAATATGCATTTTTATTCCGGGTCCATTTCAGTGGCAGTCTGTGGCTGACATTGCTTGTGATCCTTGCAGCCATCCCATCGGTGTATGGAATTGGTTTTGCATTCGCAAGTCTGGTCATCACACTCAAGGAAGCGAATGCATTTGTATTCCTGGTGCGAGGCATCGTGATGATCTTCTGCGGGATCACCTATCCGCTGGCGATACTGCCGGCCTGGATGCAATCTGTTGCGCAGTGGCTGCCACAGACATACATTATCCACGGCGTGCGAACCGCCGCGCTTTCGACAGAAGGGTTCAGCGCAATCGCCTTTGACCTGAAAATGCTGGCTCTCTTCGGAATCTTCTGGTTGGCAGTTGGATATTTTCTCTTCAACATGATGGAGCGCCGCGCCCGTCAAACAGGTGCGATAGGACAATATTAATCATGCAACTACAACCACTTTCTCAACCTACTTTATCTTCCCATACGCGCGCATTATACGCGCTCATCCGCAAGGACTGGAAGCAGTACTGGCGCTATCCACTCAATGCAGTATCGTCCGTTTTTCAGCCGTTGATCTGGATCGCGCCGGTCTATTTCATGGGACAGGCTTTTAGCGTGAACGGCAAGGCTCTTGGTTTCTCGCAGTATAGCGGAACCACTGACTTCATGTCCTTTATCCTGCTCGGAACTGTCCTCGAAAGTTTCATCAACGCCGTGTTCTGGGGGATGGGATATGCCCTCAAAAATGACATGGACTCAGGTGTGATGGAATCAAACTGGCTGACTCCGATCCCGCGTTTGTTAATTCTCGTCGGGCACTCGGTGACGAATCTGCTTGTCACGGCGATTACTTCATTGGGAATGTTATTACTCGGCGGAATGGTTTTCGGCTTCAATGCTTCGGGCGAGGTCTGGCAAGCCCTGCTGCCAATCCTTCCGATGATGCTTGGACTCTATGGTTTTGGCTTTGCGTTCGCCGCAGTGGTAATGCTGATTCGTGAGGCGAATACTCTTGTGGATGTAAGCAGTTTCCTGGTGCAAATCTTTTCAGGTTCGAACTTCCCTGTGAATGCCCTGCCCCGCTTCCTGTTGCCTGTGGCTTTGGCATTACCTCTCACATATGGGCTTGACTCCGTCCGCGCTCTTTTGATTGGTACAAAAACGATCTTTCCCCTTCAATGGGAGTTGATCTTGCTCGTCATATTCATGTTTGTCATGCTGTGGATTGGGACAACCGCTTTCAAGTCGCTCGAGCGTAGAGTTAGAACATTAGGAACGCTGGGTCAACATTAGGTCTGAAAGATCCGTCAAAATAATTTGATTTCGCCAGACCTTCTGACAAATATCCGATACCTAATTAAGGAGAAAGCATATATGAGCACAAGACCCGGGTACAAAATCACAAGAGGTAAGCCCGCGAGAAAATTGCTTTTTACTCTGGCTGTTTCTGCCCCAATTATTTTCTGGATAGTTGGGTTGCTCGGCTGACGCGCAATTTGAAAGGAGATATTATTATGTTCAACAATCACTTGTTCGATGAAGAGGCCAAAGTGCTCATCAAGCAGCGTATGAAGGAAGCGGAGACCTATAGTCTGCAGAAGCGACTTGGATACGGTGATCCCAGAGCTGCCCGATGGATTTTCGTGCTCATCATACTGACCGCAGCAGTGGCGGTTGGATTTCTGTTCTAAAGTAAGTTTCATTTAAATAAGGCAGCGGGGACGAATCCTTCGATGTGCACACTGATAACACCTTTACTTTCAGTAAGGAGAGAGTGCTTAAAAACAAAGACATAAACTATATGTCACTCTGAGTCCTTCGACTTTGCTCACCATAAACTCCGCGAAGAGTCTCCGTCGCCAGCAGCGGGATTCTCAACGCAGTGCGGTGCCAGTGTCGGTCGTTCAAAATGACATTGTGTTTCTGATGTTGGGTACCCCCTAAGGAAATCATTAATCCAATAGTAGAACAACTGTGCTATAATAAGTACTCCCACACGAAAGGACATGCATGTTCACTCGTCTAAATAAAATCTATCATGAGTTCCCACGCTTGTTCTGGATTGTTGTTGCTGTGAGCTTCGTTGATGGCGTCGGTGGCACGCTCCTTTTTCCATTCTTCGCGCTTTACATTACCCAAAAGTTCGGTGTTGGCATGACGCAGGCCGGCATCCTGCTTGGGATATCATCGTTTTTTGGTTTGATCGGGAGCATGGTTGGTGGCGCGTTGACAGACAAATTTGGGCGGAAGCAATTGATCCTATTCGGCCTGATCTTCAGCGCGGTCAGTACACTTGGATTCGGTTTCGTCAACGATTTTGCTCTCCTGTTCCCTCTTGTCATTGTGGTTGGTTTGCTTTCGAGCGTTGCGCGTCCCGCACAGGAAGCCATGATCGCAGATATTCTGCCGGAAAAGCAGCGGCAGGAAGGTTTTGGCATTTTGCGTGTGGTTGGAAATTTGGCCTGGATCGTCGGTCCAACCATCGGCGGATTCCTTGCAAACATCAATTTCTTCTATTTGTTCGTCATTGATTCAATCATTAGTTGTTTCGTCGCGTTAATTATCTATCGCGCTATTCCTGAAACCAAGCCGGAAATTCATGCACACGAGAAAGGCGAGTCTTTCCTGAAGACCGTCTCTGGATATCGATTTGTGGCGCGTGATTCTGCATTCATGTCATTCATCGTCGCTAATATTCTGATGATGCTTGTTTATCAACAAATGTATGGTTCACTTTCCGTGTATTTACGAGATAACCATGGTATCAATCCGCAGCAATATGGCTTCCTGATGACAACCAGCGCTATCACTGTGGTGCTGTTCCAATTCTGGCTGACACGCCTGATCAAACATCGCCCGCCTTTCCTGATGATGGCTTTTGGAACAATATTTTACGTGATTGGTTTTGTGCTTTTTGGGATCGTCACCACTTTTGTCCTGTTTGTGCTCAATATTGTGATTATTACCATTGGTGAGATGATCGTCGTCCCCACTAGTCAAGCATTGGTTGCAGGATTTGCGCCTGAAAAAATGCGCGGACGTTATATGGCGATAGCCGGTCTTTCCTGGGCAATCCCTGCGACGATTGGTCCCGGAGCAGCTGGTTATATTTTGGATAATTACAATCCGAATCTGCTTTGGTATATTGGCGGAGCCTTGTGCGGACTCTCCGTATTGGCCTACTATTTTCTTCATCTCCGCCTCGGCGCGAGACAGGAATTTGCTCCCGCTAAAGAGGAAGCACTTCCCCTCCCAGCCACAACCGATTAACCAAAAGTCCCGCCTTTCGGCGGGACTTTCTAAAACGGCTCAGGGTGAAGGACTTAGTGATGATGCCCACCCTCGTGGACATGTCCATGTTCCAGCTCTTCGCTGGTCGGCTCGCGTAAATCTATAACTTTCACATTGAAATGCAATTCGTCGCCAGCCAGCGGATGATTAAAGTTCAATCTCACCTTGTCGCCATTAATCGCATCCACACGCGCATAACGAGACTGACCAGAATCATCCCGAACAGTTAATTCTGATCCCTCTTCAATTTGCATATCGGTAGGGAAATCCTTGCGCGGGACATCCATATAGGCCTGCTCATCAAATTCACCGTATGCATCTTCCGGTGCAATCACCACATCCTTGCTCTCACCCACTTTCATGCCCATCATTTCGCGTTCCAAACCAGTGATAATATTGCCGTGACCTACGAGAAACTGCAATGGGTCCTGCCCTTTGGACGAATCAATTTCTTCATTATCCACATGCAATGTATATTCCATAGAAACCACTACATTATTTTGAACTGAATCTTTGTCCATTCTACTTTTATCCTTTCAAAGCCGGGGTCGTATCTACTTCACCGGGAGGTTCGCCCATTGTAATCGCTTTTCCACTTCAACCCCTATTTGTGAGTATAAGAACCTTGTTTGAAACTGTCGTACTCTGTAACCAACAGGTGATTGACATCAAATCAAACAAGAGTAAAATCCTCATAATTTATTAAACATTGGGCCAGGCGTTGATTTTGCGTAGATCAAAGTTTTCAAGCTTCAATCACTTTGAGGAGAGTGGTATGAGCAAAGCATTCGGGCATCTTGTTTCTACAACCTTATCCTGAATCGATGTCTTGAAACACAAGACAATGATAAGGAACGATAAGGCATGAAATGCCTTATGCTCACTTCACTCTGTTCACTACTGTGGTGCAACACTCGATCCCCTCCTTAACGGCGGGGTGTTTTATTTTCCCTAGATTGTCTCAAAATCAAATTTACCGCTGTCCCATTAATAAGTAGACTTTTTCAACTGTTTTGTGAGCCAACAATATGACCTCAAGTTTACTTAATTATGCGGCACTCTGCCGTAGTAGTTGCCAAATGAGGAGAATAATATGAAAAGCAAATTTTTTCGTTCACCATTGCTGGGCGCATTGATCTTCATGCTGATCTTCCTAGCACTGGGTACCTCTCGAGTCGCGCCGGCTTCAGCGCAAGGACCCAACACGGTAACTGTCGGTCATGATTACAGGCACGATGTCTCACCGCCACTACGCGACATCAAGCCCGTAGTTGTTCCTCCCCGGCATGAACACGAGGCAAACATTAATCCCCACATTGATACCGGGCATAAGGATCAGCTCGACCCAGTCGTACAGAGCAGCCCCTTCGCTGCAGCGATGCCAAGTCCGTTGCTTAACTTCAATGGCATTCCCTTCCCAGGTGTTGCCTGCAACTGCGCGCCGCCAGATACCAATGGGGAAGTTGGTCTAACGCAATACGTCCAGATTGTGAATGAAGGCTACCAAGTCTTTAACAAGAGCACGGGAGCATCCGTCTTGGGCCCCGTGAGCATCTCTACGATCTGGGGCGGCTTTGGCGGCGTCTGCGAAACCGCTGGTGGCGGCGACCCGGTTATGCTTTATGACCAACTCGCCAATCGTTGGATCGTCAGCCAGTTCGCGGGGACGAGCGTACCGACCGACGAATGCATCGCAGTTTCGACCACAAGTGATGCCAGCGGCTCATACAATCGCTATGGCTTTCATCTTGGCACAAGCTTTTTTGATTACCCCAAGATTGGTGTCTGGCCCGACGCGTATTATATGGCGATGGACGTGTATAACTCGACTGGCACCCTTCGCCTCGGTCCGCAGCCCTTCGCCTTTAACCGTGCAGCGATGCTTTCCGGGGCTCCAGCATCCTTCATCACTACAGGGATCACTGGAGGAGCTAGCGAAGACCTTTACCTGCCTTCCGACCTAGATGGCTCGACCCTCCCACCCACCGGTGCACCTAACTCATTCGTGGAGTGGCCCGGGAGCGGCACCTACAAGGTCTATCACTTCCATGTGGATTTCGGCACCCCGAATAACTCGACATTTTCGCTCTTCGCCAACCCGGCGGCAGCCGGCTTTACCGTACTCTGTCCCACAACTCGCAACTGCGTGCCACAATCAGGTACGACCTCCCGGCTGGATGCCATCGGTGACCGTTTCATGTTCAGGCTCGCCTACCGCAATTTTGGCGACCATGAAGCAGTGGTAACCAACTACACGGTCAGTTCCGGTGGCGTCGCAGGGATTCGCTGGATCGAGCTGCGGAATGTTACAAATGGACCTGTAACCGTATTCCAGCAAAGCACCTACCAGCCCGATACCACCTGGCGCTGGATGGGCAGCGCGGCGATGGACGGAAGTGGTAACCTCGCCGTCGGATTTAGCGCCTCGAGTTCCTCCATTGTTCCGGGGTTACGCTACGCGGGACGTTTAGCTGGTGATCCAGCTAATACGCTGGCGCAAGGTGAAATGGTTCTCTTCGCCGGCCAAGGCAGCCAGACTGGCACCAGCAATCGCTGGGGCGATTACAGTGACCTGACCATCGACCCGGTGGATGATTGCACTTTCTGGTTTACCAGTGAGTATTATCCGAGCGGCGTGACACAATTCAATTGGCGCACCCGCATCGGTAGCTTCAAGTTCGCAACCTGTGGTGGTGGTCCTACACCGACACCGACCAATACGCCAACGAACACACCCACACCAACCAACACACCAACGGCGACAGCGACCTTACCAGGTATCACGGTCCCCTCTGCACCGCAGAATCTGACGGCTTCACCAGCCAAAGGCAAGGGCGTACAATTATCCTGGTCAGCACCTGCCTCGAACGGAGGCAGCCCGATCACTGGGTACAACATCTATCGTGGTACTGTTTCAGGAGGTGAAACGCTTCTGACTTCCGTCGGCAATGTGACCTCACTCAAAGACACCTCAACCATACGGGGGCAGACGTATTATTACATAGTAAAGGCTGTAAATGCCGTGGGTGAAAGCCCGGCATCGGATGAGGCGAGTGCCGTAGCCAAATAATATAGAGAGAAATAACCAGAAGAAATGCATAAGTCTAAACAAGATGGGCACTGTAGGCGCCCATCTTGTTTCATTTCGTGCTTCCTCCCGTATAATTACGGCATGCATTACGACCTCTGCCTCCCCTGGTATTGGGAATACGATATCGATTTTGTCCAAATGACTGAGTATGCCTGCCACCAAAATGGCTTGACCCTTTGGCAGATCACCCCTGATAACCTGCTTGAATCCATCCATGCCTTGTATAAAGGTGAAAAATCATTTCGCGCGATCCTCGACCGTTCACAATATGACCCACGCTTTGGACCCATCCATCGCTGGTCACGTGAACATCACACGCTCCGTATAAACCCTGCAGAAGTTTCTGCCTGGTCTGAAGATAAAGCCACCATGCACCTCGAATTGATCAGCGCAGGCATTCACACACCATATACGATTCTCCTTGCTCCATTTATCGAACAGCCTGTCATCCCTGAATTTGACTTGGTCCCCCTCGGTCACCAGTTTGTCATCAAGCCATCGAACGAAGGCGGCGGCGAAGGTGTTATCCTTGGCGCTTTTTCCATGGATCAAATTCTGCGCGCCCGCATGCAATTTCCTGAACAAAAATACTTAATCCAGGCAACGATCACACCGCGCACTATTCATGGACAGCCTGCCTGGTTCCGTGTCTTTTACGCCAACCATAAAACATATCCTTGTTGGTGGCATCCGCTCACCCATGTGTTTGCGCTGGTCACACACCACGATGAAAACAGATACGGACTCGCGCCGCTCCGTGAAATTACACAACGCATTGCTTCCATCTGCAAACTGGACTGGTTTTCAACTGAGATCGCCCTCACCCATGAAGAATTCGTTGTTGTGGATTACGTCAACGACGCAATCGATACGCGCGTCCAATCGAAGGCAGTGGATGGCGTACCTGATGAAGTCATACTAGGCATAACAAGTCAATTGGTTTTACTGGTAAAGGAGAAATATGACGAAGCCACGAGCCCGCGATCTGGGGATTCCATTTGAAGGCACAACCGGGAAATACAACGCGATCACAGACGTTCAAGGCGTGACCGTTGGCTATAGCACCGTTATCGAAGGCGATTCAGCAAGAACAGGCGTGACCATTATCCACCCACGTGGACAGGATGATCACGACCCTGTTTTCGCAGCCTGGTTTCCTTTTAACGGCAATGGCGAAATGACCGGCTCTGCCTGGGTGGAAGAAGGTGGATTTCTCGAAGGTCCAATTGGGATCACAAATACACACAGCGTTGGCGTTGTCCGCGATACGATCATTCAATGGCAGGTTACACACAGCACAATCTTTCAAGGCTGGTCTTGCCCACTCGTGACCGAAACAGCCGACGGCTGGCTCAACGATATCAATGCATTTTTTGTGAAACCTGAACACGTGTTGGACGCATTGAGTTCTGCAAAGTCAGGTTCAATTGCGGAAGGCAATGTTGGTGGTGGAACTGGTATGTTATGTTATGAATTCAAGGGTGGCACCGGCACAGCCTCGCGCAAACTCCCTGAAAAACTAGGAGGATGGACAATTGGCGCACTCGCTCAAACAAATTTCGGAAGAAGATTCCAATTGACGGTTGCTGGTGTGCCCGTTGGTCAACATTTGAAAGATAACACGATTTGGACCAGCGGTGAGAATCCGTTCAAACAGGATGACGGTTCGCTTATTGTTATTCTTGCGACCGATGCGCCGCTTCTTCCCCATCAGCTTAAGCGGCTTGCAAAACGTGCGTCACTGGGTATGGCACGGACAGGCTCTCTCGGCGGGAATGGCTCTGGAGATATTTTCCTGGCTTTCTCTACGGCGAATCCCAATGCTGCGCTGGGCGATGAACAGGGTGTCGCGTCGATTAAAGCTCTCAGCAACAATTTTATCGATCCATTGCTGATGACTTCTGTCTACGCAACAGAAGAAGCAATTATTAACTCCGTGATCGCGGCGGAAGATATGATTGGGCATAAGGGAGTCAGCGCCAAAGCACTGCCACATGATAAGTTGCAAGAGCTTATGCAACAATACAATCGAATGCAATAAGTAAAGAGTGTGCAATCTTACCCATTCCTATAGTGTTACGGGGAGTCTTGACACAATATATTACTATTGATATACTCCTATATAGATATATATCTAAAGGAGAATATCTGTGCCACTCTCGCATGCCATTCTCGGCTTTCTTGATTATCAGCCTATGTCGGGCTATGATCTAAAAAAATTCTTTGACCAATCTGTTGCGCATTTCTGGTCCGCAACGCAAAGCCATATCTATAAAGCTCTGGAAAATTTGGAAAGTGAGGGGATGGTGGAATCACAGGTGATTCAACAGGAGGGCAAACCCAATAGAAAACAGTACAAGATTACAGATGCAGGAAGAACCGAACTGCGCCGCTGGGTATCCACTCCCCTGCCCGTTGAAGCGAAGCGCGAGGCATGGTTAATCCAGGTTTTTTTCGCACATAACATTACCAACAAGGAAATTGCGGACTTATTCAAAAACCGGATAGAACGACTGCGTACTAGTCTTTCAGAGTGTCAAATGGCGCAGAAAGCCATTGACGAAAACGCCAGGAAGGTGGGAATGGAACGCCTGCAGAATCTTTGGCAATTGACGCTTGACTACGGTATTCACTACTTCGAAAACGAAATCAACTGGTTGGAAAAAACACTTCCGGTTGTCCGTAATTTGCCGGCACTGACTTCGCCGAAGAAGCAAAAGATGGGTAATGCCTAATCCTGATTCTATCTTCTGCTCTTCAAATTACTCATCCAAGTCATCCAACCCAGACCTTCGCAAATTAAGTAGATCTTATTCAAGGAGACATTCATGTCCTCGATTCTTGAAGTAAAAAATCTGGTGAAAAATTATGGCGATTTCACAGCGGTTAAGGGCATCACCTTTGACATCAAAGAAGGTGAAATCTTCAGTCTGCTTGGTCCTAATGGAGCCGGGAAAACGACAACCATCTCGATGTTATCCACACTGTATGAGCCAACCTCCGGCGATGCTACCATTGCTGGACATTCAATTACAAAAGATCCAATGGCTGTCAAACAGGTGATTGGCGTCATCCCGCAGGAACTTGCCCTTTACGAAGATTTGACAGCCCGCGAAAACCTTATCTTCTGGGGGCAGATGTATGGATTAAGCGGCAAGTCGCTCCAGAGTCGCGTGGATGAAGTGTTGGAACAAATTGGTTTAACAGATAAAGCCAGGAACCGAGTCAAAACCTATTCGGGCGGTATGAAGCGACGTGTCAACATCGGCGTGGGATTGCTCCACAAGCCACGTCTGCTCTTTATGGATGAACCTACTGTCGGCATTGATCCGCAATCACGCCGCGCTATTCTCGACACAGTTAAAGACCTCAACAAGCAGGGGATGACCGTCCTATACACGACCCACTATATGGAGGAAGCCCAGGAACTCTCCGACCGCGTCGGCATCATCGATCATGGCGAACTGATCGCGCTCGGCACACAAAAGGAACTTACGCAACAGGTTGGCGAAACCGAAACGCTGATCCTGCACATCGGTGAAAGCGATGATCCAGAAGCATTGGCGAATTCACTCAAAGGCATTAAGGATGTTTTGGAGGCGAACGTGACGGATCACCAAGTCTCGATCATCACCCCTGAAGCTGAAGATATTCTGGCGGCAGTGGTGAGCAAAGCCAATGAGCGCAGCATCAAGATCCGTTCGATTGATATACGCGAGCCAAATCTCGAAGCGGTGTTTTTGCATCTTACTGGTAGAGCATTGAGAGATTAAAGTCTACGTCATTCTGAGCAATGCGACACTTGCGCTGCACGTGATTTGCCAGGCAAATCATGCAGTGAGAATCTCTCTCATGCCGTTGAGACTCTTCGCCTTGCTCAGAGTGAAATAACAGAGTAATTATGAAAAAACTTTTTCTTATCGGCATCAAAGATCTGAAACTTATCTTCCGCGACCGCGCCGCGCTGATCTTCATGCTCCTTGCGCCATTCCTTCTTACAATTGGCATGGGATTCGTCACCGGTCGCTTTAGCGGAGGTTCTACTGGACTTTCTGATATCCCTGTTGTCATCGTTAATCTGGATAAGCAACAACTTGGGAATGCGTTGGCGGATGTCTTCTCTTCGAAGGAACTCGCCGATTTAATGGATCCCACCGTCTCATCCGATCCCGAAGCGGCTCGCCATTTAATTGACGATGACCAAGCTGCGGCGGCAGTCATCATCCCTGCAGGGTTTACACGTTCAATCATCCCAGCCGAAGGAACAGCATCCAATCAAAATTTTGTCCAACCTGAGCCCGTAAAAATCGAGGTGTATGCGAATCCTTCTCGACCAACCAGCGCGGGAGTTATCAAAGCAATTGTGGATGACTTCTTGTCGCGCGTCGAAGAGGAACGCATAGCGGGCATAACATCCATTACGCAACTGATGCAAACTGGACTTTTGAATCCGCAAAATGCAGATAGCGAAATAAATAAATTATTTGATAATCCTCAACAGACTGAATCAACAGCTATTACTCTCAAAACAAACACAGAGGGCCCAGCGGCGGTTCAGTTCGACATCCTTGCCTACATGGCACCTGGCATGGCGTTGCTCTTTTTAATGTATACCGTTTCCTATGGTGGACGCTCGATCCTTGCTGAACGCTCTCAAGGAACTCTGCCCCGTTTACTTGTTTCGCCAACATCCACGTCAGAAGTATTAGGTGGAAAAGTATTGGGAATCTTTCTCACCGGCGTGGCGCAGGTCGGGATTTTGATTTTGGCAAGCTCCGTTTTCTTTGGCGTGAAATGGGGCGACAAGCTCGGTCTGACAATTCTGATTCTCGCGGCGGTTTTTGGCGCGACGGGTTGGGGTATGTTGATCACAGCATTGGCGCGCGCTCCAGGGCAAGTGGCAAGCATCGGCTCTGCCTTGATGTTGATCTTTGGTATTCTCGGCGGAAGTTTTGTCAACCTTGATCAGATGCCTGGCTACGTGCGGACTCTGAGCAAAATCACACCGAATGCATGGGGCCTGGATGGCTTCACCACGCTGGCTCTAGGCGGCACATTGCCTAATTTGATGCAGCCAATTACTGCGCTGCTTATTATGGGTGCAATTCTATTCGGGGTTGCTGTTGTAGTATTCAATCGTAAAGGGATGGTGCAGAAATGAGAAAGATCTTCGCCATCGCATGGAAAGATGCCATCATCCGATTTGCAAGTTCCTCGGAACTATTATTCTTTATCATTCTTCCGATTGTATTTACATTTTTACTCGCCGGGGGAACTCCTTCAGGGGATGAAGATTCGCGTATAGCGTTATCTGTCGTGGATGAAGCACAGACGCCCATTTCTCAACAGATCATCACTGAATTGGAAAACTCAACCGCTGTTCGACCAGAATTGACAACTCACGGAGAAGCACAAAGTGAATTCGATGACCGACGTGCAGAGGTGGTATTCATCATCCCTGCTGGCATTGATATTAAGTCTCTACAAAGTGGTTCTGCACAAGTGGAATTGTTACAGCAGCCGAACAACATCAACGCAACGGTTGCCGAGCGCGCCGTATTGACCGCGATTCGCCGGGTAAGCAGTTCAGTATCTGCGGCGCAGAATGCTGTCAAACAACGTGCGTCGATTCAGGCCTTCGCTTCTGATAAAGAAAAGCAGGCATACTTTCAAAGTGCGCTTGAATTAGCACAAAAGATTCAAAAAGATGCCCCTGAGCGCGTCAGCGTTGTAACTGGGAACACACAAGATCAAGTGGATTATGATCCACGCGCTAATTCATCGGCGGGGCAGTTGATCACGTGGGTATTCATTCCTTTGTTTGGAATTTCAGCTTTGTTTGCTTACGAACGCCAGCAAGGGACATTACGTCGCCTGCTCACAACGCCTTCAAATAAGGCAACGTTTCTGCTTGGTACAATTTCAGGTCAAGTGGCAATGGCGTTGGTACAGATGTTATTGCTTGTAGGTTTTGGAATTCTTGTGATGAAATTAAACTGGGGGCGGGAGCCACTGGCGCTCTTTGTCATTCTGTTTACGTCGGCCCTGGCTGCAGCCGCGTTTGGGACAACCATGGGAACGTTTATCAAAACTGCAGGTCAGGCGGACGGACTTAGCGTCATGTTCGGGATGGTCTTCGCCTTGATGGGTGGATGCTGGTATCCGATAGAGTTGTTTCCTTCTACAATACAAAATATCGTTAAGATCCTCCCTACCACCTGGGCAATGCAGGGAATGTTGGATCTCGTCTTGCGCGGTGGAGGACTGCGAGATATTCTGCCTGAAGCTGGAGTCCTGCTGGTGTTTGCTGTAATATTCTTTAGCGTAGGCGTTTGGCGGTTCCGCTATGAGTGAGAAAACATTGATATAACTAAATCAAATAAAAGTCCCGCGCGAGGCGGGATTCTTTTAATCGGTAACCAACATCAATTTCGCCATCCGCCCATGTAATTGTCCTACTCCGCGAGCAATGTTCATGAAAGCGGTCCAAAGCAGAACACCACCAAAAATCAGTAATGGGTATGACCATGTGGGAAAGTAATAATGTATATTATTATTCATGATGACACCCATCCCTAAAACCTCCTGCAAAAATGGAATGGCAATGAACGAAATCGAGAAACTCAAAATCGTCACGAACAGAACAAAATAAATTGTACCAAATACAAATTGAACGATCATATAAAGGATGGATAACCATATATGCCTGTCGAGCACTAATAATTTGAGACGTTCCAGCCATTTCAAGTCCTTTTCTGTAAACAAAGGTCGACGTGGCATTCGAACTCCCAGCAACGCTTCTATAATCCTACCCTCAAGCAATGCCAGGCCCTGAATAGAAAGCAAAAAAAGTAGAGCAAACGGCAGGCCGAAGATAAAAATTGAAAATGAAACGGAAAGCGACAATCCGGTGATCGCCCAGGTAAAGTAAAAAACGCCTGTGACAAAGGCGATCAGCATATACAGTAATGCACCCCATGCACGTGTATCAGAATATACACCAAAAAACTTTCCAAGCGCAGTCGTACCTTTGGGCATTTCGCGTGTGAATTGAGGTGTTGTACGTCGTTCAACTTCCTTATAGGCAGAAGCTGTCTCGTCCGGAGAGCCATACTGCTCGATCACCTGCCCCAGTGCTTCCTCTTCAGTAATTTCAGGCTTTTTCTCGCGTAAACTTACCATTGCGGCTCTAAGATGTTCTTCCGCATCTGCAAGTGCATCCTGAATCGTAGCGGGATCACTCCCGTTTAGTTCCGTCTTCAACAAATCCAAATATTCTTCAATAGACTTAATCATGATCATCCTCCTTTGATCGCCCGGTCAACGAATGATTTCATTTGCTTCCATACACGCTGCCAGAGGGCTAGTGTATTACGTCCCTCAGCTGTAATTTCATAATATCGGCGCGGCGGCCCTGAGACTGAAGGCTCCACTTTACTTTCTAGTAGGCCACTATTTTCCAATGAATGAAGCACAGGGTATAGAGCACCCTGCTTCATAAAGGAGGCGTCTCCGCTATACTCCTCGAGCAATTTGGCGATCTGGTAACCATACATTGGCTCAGCATTTTTATCCAATACGCTCAGCAGTACCAGTGACGCAATCCCTGCATTCATTTCTTTCTGGAATTTTTTTGTGAGGGCGGAAGAGTCAACCACTAGACGTCCTTTCAGTACAGCGAAATTAGTACTATTATTAAATTAATAATAGTACTAATTTATGATTACGTCAAGGGTCTCTGTCTATCACCTTTTGAAGGTGAAATATTGGGTTGCTAAAACTTTATTGAATTGGACGCAAAGCGGGTTGTGGTTTTTCTCGTGGTGTTGAGAACAAGGTATCTAGATTCGGAATAGGAATCCAGGAATTGCTCGTGCCGAGGTCCGCATAAGGAGCATAATAAAACTGGAGTTCAGTAGTGCCAAGACGTTGAAACACAAAAAAGATGTATTTTTTATCCGGACTCCAGCGAGCATCGCGGTAACAACAAAGTCCGTTAATCGGATTTATTTTTTGACCTGTACGGTTTTGGCTGTCATATACATATAGATCGCCAAACCCATCATTCCGAATATTATCGTTCAGCAGGAATAAATGATCTCCATCCCAATCATAACTGGTGATGCGCTTCGTACTATCGCTACTAAAATCAATGCGTGTTCCAGGTATCTTGGCAACTCGTACCGGGCCCACAGTTGCACAATTCGGAATATCCACGTTCAGAAGAAAGATTTGATCGGAGCTCACTAATTCAGTATCTACTACATGAGCTGCGATCTGTGTTCCATTCTTTGCCCAAAGCACCTCTCTGAATGCATACTGGTTATAAAAGCAATTTTCCTTACGTGCCAAAAGGCTGAACCTGGTATCTATTTCCCTCAAGGCATCAAGATCAAATGGAAGAATATTCAAGGTGCGTTGGACACTGATTGCTACCAGTCTGCCATTCGGAGATACCTGAAAATCTTCAAGCTCCTCACCTGACACAAAGCACATGACTTGCTGAGGTTGACGAGTTTCAATATCCATCAAATAGACACAGTTGCGCGAAACATATGTCAGACGACCATCAGGTATCCAATGCAGATGAGACTTGGCGGAATTATCGGTACGCACCTGGAGCAGGTTGCTGCCATCGACATCCATTAGATATAGTTGATTTCCCGCAATAAATGCGATCTTGTCTGCCCCTCCAGGAATGGATGGGCCCTCAGGGATGGCTGTGCCAACAGTTGGCGAGATTGTAGGTGTCAGAGTGGGCTCAACTGTAGACGTCAGGGTGGGAGCAACGGTTGGAGGAACAGAAGTCGCCATAGTTGTAGGAGTTGATGCGGCCGGGAAGAGAAAGGGCAATTGTCCGCGGAAGCCGTAGACTCCGCCGGCGATGGCAATCAATAAAATCAGCCCCGCTACAATCCAACCTGCCCGATTGGAGAAACGAGCGGGTGCGGTTTGTCGGTCAACCAAAGCCGGAAATTTTGGAATTGTGTGGTCACCTTCGAATGCGACCTTATTCAATTCCCGCGCCAGCTCAAGAGCGGTAGCGTAGCGTGCATCTCTGTTCTTTGCCATGGCAGTTTTGATGATGACATCCACTTCACCTGGGAGATCAGGACGGATTTTCAGGACATTCGGAACAGGATCATTTACATGCTGGAGAGCAACGCCAATCACTGTATTCCCCCGATAAGGCGGTTCACCCGTTAACATTTCGTAGAGGATGGCGCCGAGTCCGTAAATATCTGCGCGACTATCTACATCCTCGCCACGCGCTTGTTCAGGACTGAGATAGGCGGCTGTGCCCATGGCCTCGTTGGCACTCGCGTCAGTTGCAGAAACAGCCGCTTCGGTAAGTTTTGCGACGCCAAAATCGGAAAGATAAGGATTATTGCTTGCATCAAACAAGACGTTATCGGGCTTGATATCTCGATGGATAATCCCTTTCGAGTGTGCATGATCGAGTGCAGAGGCAAGGCGTTCGATGATCAATGCCGCATCGCGCAGAGAGAATCTTTCCTTTCTGATCATCTCAGAGAGGGATCCACCAGACATAT
>Ga0114129_10006729_pt1 | contig 16320 bp, 9 predicted proteins | sample RhiMetdeltSRZDD1_FD_80071 | JGI IMG/M metagenome (GOLD analysis project Ga0114129, IMG submission 80071) | Populus rhizosphere microbial communities from Tennessee, USA - Rhizosphere MetaG P. deltoides SRZDD1 (version 2) (version 2) | ecosystem: Host-associated > Plants > Roots > Rhizosphere >... | reverse complement strand
GGAGGCAATTGAAACAGCAGCACGCCCAGTTTGGGGCCGAGACCCGACGCCGTCTTGCAGAACACCTGAGTCAGCTCTTCGCACCGCTGCAGCTTCGAATCGTGAGTGATCCGCCGCGGCGCCTTCAGCGTGAACGTGAAGGCCTCGGGTGTGCCCTTTGCCCATCCCTCGAGCAGCGCGGGCGTCGGCATCCGGTAGAACGTGTAATTGACTTCAACGGTCGTGAATCGCTCGGCGTAGTAGGCGAGCATCTTCGACGTGGGGAACTTCTCGGGATAGAACGTTCCGCGCCACTCGGGATAGTTGTAGCCGGACGTGCCGACGTGGAAGGTCATGCGTCGATCCTTCTGAGTGGTTGGTTCCGGACGCAGGCGTCCCACGTACGAACAGTGTCGCGGCAACGCTCGGCGAACGCGTCCGGTCAACCATTATTCATCCAACAACTTAGCACCACGAGTCGTTCTGGCAAGCGGCTCGCTAGTCCCGCCCGGACGGAGTGTCCATGCTGAACGATTTGCGGTTCGCCGCGCGCGTCCTCGCGCGCGCGCCCGGGTTCACGCTTGCCGCGCTGGTCGTCCTCACGCTGGGGATTGGCGCAACGACGACAATGTTTGGAGCGACGAATTCGGTTCTGCTCAGACCGCTGCCGTATCCGGATCCCGATCGGTTGTTCGTGCTCCGTGAGACGAGGCCGGTCGCCGGATTCGAACGCACGGTTCTCTCCGCGAGCGAATATCTGAACTGGGCGCGTGACAGCCGGGTCATCCAGGACGCGACCATAGTGGCGTATCCGGGTCTGGCGGTTGCGATCGACGCCGCTGCCGATCGGCTGCCGGCACTTCGCGTCTCCGCAGACGTTTTCCCGCTGTTTGGTATTGCGCCGGTTGCCGGCCGTGCCTTTACACGCGACGCCGAACTGCCCGGGCACGGCGACGTGCTGCTCATTAGTTATCGGCTCTGGCAGGAGCGCTTCGGTGCGGCTCCCGATGTCATCGGACGAACGGTTCGCCTTGAAGGGCGTCCCTCCACGATCATCGGTGTCCTGCCACCGAAGTTCTCGTTCCTGATCCGCGTGGATCTGATGGTTCCGATGGCGTTGACGCCGGAGCTCGCGGCGCAAGACAACGCGCATTCCTTCGACGTGTTCGCGCGCCTCGCGCCGGGAGTCTCTCGCGAGCAGGCGATCGCCGAGCTGTCGCGCGTCGCGCTCAACGCTCAGGGACCAACGAATCATCTCACCGGTGCCACGCTCGTCCCGCTGAAGGACATGATCGTCGGCGATGCCAGGACGCCCATGCTTGTCATGTTCGGCGCGGTGGGATTCGTCCTGCTGATCGCGTGCGCGAACATCGCCAACCTGCTCCTCGCACGAGGCGCGGCACGCCAGCGCGAGATCGCGATCCGCTGCGCCCTTGGAGCCGGGCGCGGCCGCGTCGTGCGTCAGCTCATTACCGAAAGCCTTCTCTTGTCCACGCTCGGCGGCATCGGCGGAGCCCTTCTCGCGACATGGCTTGCCGAGCTGTTGTCGCGGGCCGCAGCCGCTTCCCTGCCCCGCGCGGACGAAATCCACGTGGACGCAAGGGCGCTGGCATTCGCCGTCCTGATCGCGATCGCGGCGGGGCTGATTTTCGGCCTGGCGCCTGCGTGGCACGCCGCTCGTCTGGACGTGAACGACACGCTGAAACAGGAAGGACGCGGAACGTCAGCAGGACGTCAGCGGGTGCTCAGCGCCTTCGTCGTCGCGGAGATTGCGCTCGCGATGGTTCTCTTCGTCGGCGCGGCACTGCTGCTCGCGACGTTCCAGCATCTGCGCCGTGTCGATCCGGGTTTCGACGCAACCCACGCGCTGGTGGTGCCGGCGTTCCTGCCGGAATGGAAATACGCGACCGCTGAGCATCAGCGCACGTTCTTCCAGCGAGCGGCGCTGGAACTCGCCGCCGTTCCTGGCGTCGCCGCCGTTGGCGCAACGAATGCGCTGCCGCTGTCGGGCGACAATTCGTCCGGCTCGCTGACGATCGAGGGGCAGCCGGCGCCCACACCTGCCACACGGCCCAATGCTGATCGCCGTTCGATCACCCCGGGCTATTTCGACGCGCTGGGCATTCTCGTGGAGGCCGGACGCGCGTTCACGAATGCCGACGATCAGCGCGCACCGCTCGTTGTCATTGTCAGTAGGACCTTCGCCCAGCATTACTGGCCCGGACAGGATGCGATCGGAAAACGATTGAAGCTCGGTCGCTATGAATCTCAGGCTCCCTGGCGGACGGTCGTGGGCATCGTCAACAACGTGCAGCACGGTTCGCTCCAGGGGGAGCCGAGGCCTGTCGTGTACTATCCGCACGCGCAGGACCCGAGCGGCGACATGCAAATCGTCGTGCGGTCCCGCGCTGCACCAGCGAGCATAGCCATGCCGGTTCGGGACGCCATGCGCAGGCTCGATCCGGACCTCCCCGTGACGGAGCTTAGGCCGATGAGCGACCTCGTGCAGCGATCGCTTGAATCCTCCGAGCTCGCGTTCTCTCTGCTCGGCTCGTTTGCAATCATGGCGATTGCGCTCGCCGCCGCGGGGATTTACGGGGTCATGGCGTACGCCGTCGCGCAACGCAAGGTGGAGTTCGGAATCAGGCTTGCGCTCGGCGCGTCGCGCCGCGACCTGCTGACCCTCGTCGGTCGTCAGGGCCTGCAGCTCACGAGCGCCGGGATCGGCATCGGGTTCTTTGGTGCGTGGCTCACGAGCTCGGCGCTGAAGGGCATGATCTTCGGTGTCGGGCCGACCGACCCGACGATCTTCGCCGGAACGGCGGCGCTGCTGGCCGTCATCGCTCTTGGAGCGTGCCTGTTCCCTGCGTTGCGCGCTTTGAAAGCCGACCCCATCACCGCGCTCCGGACGGAATGAAATCATCATGCGTTATGCGATTCGTACTCTTCTGAAAACTCCGGGCTTCACGACGATTGCGCTGGCCACCATCGCGCTCGGCATCGCGGCCAACACGGCGATCTTCAGCGTGGTGAACGCGGTGCTGCTTCGACCGCTGCCATTCCGTGACGAAGCGCGCGTCGTTCGCGTCCGGACCACGACCACAAACGAACCTCGCGGCAACCATTCAGCCGGAGATTTCCTGGACCTCCAGCGCAGCAACCACACGCTCTCGGCGATAGCGGGGTTCCGCGGCGATCTCATCGCGGTGTCCGCCACGACCGGAGAGCCGGTGCAGGTTCCGGGCAGCTACGTCACGAGCGGGTTCTTCGACGTGCTGGGCACTCCGCCGTCCCTCGGGCGCACGTTCACTGCCGCCCAGGACGCCACGCCATCCGAACCGATGGTCGTGCTCGGAGACACTGCCCGCCAGAAGTTCTACGGAACCGACCCGAACGTGATCGGCCAGCGGATTCGATTGAACGGCCGCTCCCACACAATCGTCGGTGTCATGCCGCCTGGCTTTGCATGGCCCGAAGGATCGCAGCTCTGGATTCTGTCCGCCAAGCGCGTGCCTCCATCGCCGATCGACCAGGGCGATCAACCGACGAGCCGCGACATCAGGTATTTCGAAGCAGTTGCGCGAATCGCACCAAACGCGTCGTTCGCGGAGGCCGAGAACGATCTGCGCCTCGTTGCCGCGGCAATCCGGCGGGACCATCCGGATACGAGTGGAAATCGCGACGTCCAGCTCGTGCCCGTCCACGAGGACCTGGTGGGAAACGTGCGCCTCGCACTGGTCGTGCTGCAGGGAGCCGTCGGGCTCGTGCTGCTGATCGCGTGCGCAAACGTGTCGAGCCTCCTGATCGCGCGGGCGACGGGCCGGCGTCGTGAGTTGGCGATTCGAGCCGCGCTGGGCGCAGCGCGCGGGAGGCTGCTGAAGGAGCTTCTGATCGAAAGCTCCGTCCTCGGCGTTGCCGGCGGCCTGGTCGGGCTGCTGGGCGGCACGTGGTTGATTCAGTTGCTGCTGCGGATGCTTCCCGAGGGAGTTCCACGGGCGGATGGGATAAAGCTCGACACCACGGTCGCACTGGTCACGCTTGGCGCGTCGCTCGCCACGGGGATCCTGTTCGGGCTGCTGCCTGCCTGGCAGGCGTCGCGCACGGATGCGATCACGGCGCTGAAGGAAGCGGGAGGTGAGCGCGGGACCGCGCGTGCGCGCGGCCGTTCGATCCTGGTGGTCGCAGAGGTTGCGCTGACGCTGGTGCTGCTCGTCTCGGCGGGCCTCCTCGCCAACAGTTTTCTTCGTCTCCAACGCGTGAATCCCGGCTTCGCGGCGGATCACGTCACCATCGGGACGCTGAGCGTTCCGCAGACGCGCTACCCGACGTCGAAGGAACAGCTCGCACTGTATCGCCGTCTCCTCGACGGTTTGTCGCAGCGTCCCGAGATCCAGGCCGTCGGCGTTGGATTTCCAGGTCCGCTTCGCGGCAGCAACGCGAGCGGAACGTTTTACATCGAAGGCCGTCCGTCGGTGAATCGCGCGGACCAGGCGTTCGCGCATCTTGGTTCGGTGTCGGGCGGCTACTTCGCCGCCATGGGAATCCCGCTCCTCGCAGGCCGAACGTTTACGGAGAGCGATCGCCAGGACGGGGAAGGCGCCGGGATTGTCAGCGTCGCGCTCGCGCGGCGGTATTGGCCCGGGCAGAATCCCATTGGAAAGCGCCTGCGGTTCGAACCCACCGGCCCGTGGGTCACGGTCGTCGGCCTGGTCGGCGATGTGCGTCAACTCGGGCTGCACGAGGAGCCGCCTCCCTTGCTCTACATGCCGTATCAGCAGTTTCCACTTCCATTCACGAATGTGACCGTCAGAAGCGCGCTCGCAGAAGGCGCGGTCACGAGCGTGCTCCGCAGCCAGCTCGCGGCGATCGATCCCGATCTTCCTTTCGGCGATCTCATGACGCTCAAGTCCGTCGTCGATCGATCCGTAGACCAGCCACGATTCCGAACCTTGCTGATCGGAATCTTCGCGATACTCGCGCTCGTGCTCGCTGCGGTCGGCCTCTATGGACTGATCAGCTATTCGGTCACGCAGCGAACGAGGGAGATCGGCATTCGCGTCGCGCTGGGCGCCCAACCGCGACAGGTGCTGGTGCCGGTGCTGCGCGAAGGGGTCCTGCTCGCGCTCGCCGGCGTTGGGGTTGGTCTCGTGGGCGCTCTGGCCGCCACGCGCATCCTCGGCGCCTTTCTCTTCGGCGTCGGGGCGACCGATCCGCTCACCTTCTCCGCGGTGTCGATGGTGCTGCTCGTGGTCGCCTTCGTGGCCAGTTACGTTCCGTCGCGGCGCGCGCTGAGAGTTGATCCGCTCGCGGCGCTGCGCGCTGAGTAGCCGGGATTCTTGCATCATGCTGAACGATCTTCGATATGCCGTTCGTGGTCTCGTGAAAAAGCCGCTCTTCGCGGCGCTCACAGTCGTGACCCTGTCCCTCGGGATCGGAGCAAACGCCGCCATCTTCAGCGTCGTCAACGGCGTGCTGCTGCGGTCGCTGCCGTACCCGCATCCCGAGAGACTGATGCGCGTCTGGACCTACAACCCGCGGCAGGGATTCGACAAGGACGTCGCGCAGTATCCCAACTTCGCGGACTGGCGGTCGCAGAGTCGAACGTTCGAGCAGCTTGCCGCGTACTTCGGGGCGAGCTTGAGCCTGACAGGCGCCGGCGATCCGGCGCAGCTCCGAGGAGCGAGAGTCACCGGATCGTTCTTTCCGACGATGGATGTGGCACCTGCGGTCGGTCGATGGATCGGTGAGCAGGACACGATCCCCGGCCACGAGAAGGTCGTCATCCTCGAACACGGACTGTGGGAACGACGGTTCGGAAGCGATCCAGCGATCGTGGGTCGGACGATTCAATTGAGCGGACAGTCGTACGAAGTGATCGGCATCATGCCGGTCGGCTTTCAGTACCCGGAGACCGCGTCGTTCTGGGTGCCGCTGGCGCCGGCCGGTCAAATCGGGCAATTCATGCAATCGCGTACCGCGTTCTGGCTCGACGTGATCGGCCGGCTGCGTCCGAACGTAACGCAGGCGGCGGCGCAAACCGACATGGACACGATCGCCCGGCGCCTCGAGCAGCAGTATCCCGACTCCAACGGGGGCCAGGGGATCCGTCTCACGTCGCTGCACGACGAAACGGTCGGCGATGTTCGCCGCGGCCTGCTCGTGCTGGTCGGGGCCGTGGGATGCGTGCTGCTGATCGCGTGCGCGAACGTCGCGAACCTGCTGCTGACGCGCGCGACCGGGCGTCAGAAGGAGTTGGCGATCCGCACGGCGCTCGGCGCGCCGCGCCGACGACTCCTCCGACAGCTCTTCACGGAAAGCGTCGTGCTCGCGCTTGGCGGGGCCGCCGCGGGCCTGCTGCTCGCCTCATGGGGCGTTGCCACGCTGCAACAGGCCGCGCCCACGAACATTCCGCGTTTGAGCGCCGTCACGATTGATGCGCGGGTCTTTCTGTTCACGCTGTCCATCGCGCTCGTGACGGGCCTCTTGTTCGGCATCGCGCCAGCCTGGCAAACCACGTCGGCCACGCAGGCGAACGCGCTCAAAGAAGGCGGACGGGCAGGAACTGAGGGAGCCCACGGCAGGCGGATCCGCCACGCCCTGGCCATCGTCGAGATCGCGATTGCGCTCGTGCTGCTGATCGGCGCCGGCCTGCTCGTTCGATCCTTCGCCGCAATCGCACGGACGGATCTTGGGTTCAACGCCCGCAACGTGCTGGTGCTTACGATCGAGCTGCCGCGTCAGAAATATTCCGAAGGTCCGCGCGTCGCGCAATTCTTCGAGCAGTTGAGCGATCGGCTCGCTGCGCTGCCCGGCGTGCGAGCGGTCGGGATCGGCTCCTCGATCCTGCTCAGCCGGCTGCCCCAGTCTTCCACGCTTTCCGTCGAAGGACGGCCGGTCGTCCGTCAGGACGTCAACATTCCCGTCCCGTACGACACCGTGACGAACGGTTACTTTCAAGCGCTCGACATACCGCTCACGCGCGGCCGCACCTTCAGCGCTGAAGACACCTCCACCGCACCCACGCGCGTCATCGTCAACGAGTCCTTCGTGCGCCGGTTCTTTCCCGGTACGGATCCGCTTGGGAAACGGGTGACGTTCGGGGATCCGCAAAGCAAGGATGCGCAGTGGCTGACGATCGTTGGCGTGGTGGCCGATACGCGCCGCGGCGGCGTGGATCGACCGGCATGGGCCGAGCTGTACCTCAACCTCCGTCAAACGCCCGATCGTCGTCTCAACGTGCTGGTGCGAACCGCCACGGATCCACTGAGCATCGCGCGCGCCGCGCAGGAACAAGTATGGGTGCTCGACCCCGGGCAACCGGTCACGAGCGTGAGAACCGTCGAAGAGCTGGTCGCGGGCGCCCAGACGAACCGGCGCTTCACCATGACGATGCTGGGGGTGTTCGCGCTCGTGGCGCTCGTCCTGGCGTCGGTGGGCATTTACGGGGTGATAGCGTATTCGACCGCACAGCGAACCCAGGAGATCGGCATTCGAATGGCGCTCGGCGCAACCCGCGCGACGGTCCTGGGCATGGTCATGATCGATGCCATGCGAATTGCCGGGGTGGGGATTGCCATTGGCATCGCCGCGGCCGTCGGCCTGAGCCGCCTGCTGGCGGGCCTGCTTTACGGCGTAAGCCCCCGCGATCCGTTCACGTTCCTGCTGATCCCCCCGGCACTCCTCGTGGTTGCGGCGCTGGCAAGCTGGCTCCCCGCTCGCCGCGCGCTCCGCGTCGATCCGATGGTCGCCCTCCGGGCGGAATGACGTCGGACACTTGTCGGGCTTTAGGCTTTAGGCTTTAGGCTTTGGGCTTAGGGCCCATAGCCCGACACGCATCAGAGCAGATAAACTTCCTCCATGCTTCCACATCGTCTTTTTGTCGCCGCGATTGCGGCTGCTGCGCTCTCGATCCCGCTGAACGCCCAGGACGGCGCGAAGTCTACGAAGCCTGAATCCCCGAAGGAATTCAAAGCGCTCAAATATCGCAATCTCGGACCCGCGGCCGGCGGGCGCGTGTCGCGCGCGGCCGGCGTGCCGGGGAATCCACTTCTTTACTATGCGGCGACCGCGTCGGGCGGCGTGTGGATGTCGGCCGATGGCGGCACGTCGTGGAAATCAATCTTCGACGATCAGCCCGTCTCGTCGATCGGCTCCATCGCTATCGCGGCGAGCGATCCCAACACCATCTATGTGGGCTCGGGCGAGGCGAACATCCGCGGGAATGTGGCGGCCGGCAACGGGATCTACAAGTCGTCCGACGGCGGGAAGACCTGGACGCATGTATGGGACCAGGAAGGACAGATCGGCACGATGGTCGTGCACCCGCACAACCCCGACATCGCGTTCGCGGCGGTCCTGGGACACGCGTTCGGACCGAATCCAGAGCGCGGCGTCTACCGCACGAAGGATGGCGGCAAGACGTGGCAGCAGGTGCTCAAGAAGGATGCAGACACGGGCGCGTCCGATGTCGCGATGGATCCCACGACTCCGTCAATCCTGTTTGCGGGATTCTGGCAGGCGCGCCGGTTTCCGTGGGACCTGCAGAGCGGTGGTCCTGGAAGCGGACTCTACGTGTCGCGCGACGGCGGAGACACCTGGAAGCAGATCACCGGCCACGGATTGCCTGACGGAATCTGGGGCAAGGTCGGCGTCGCCGTTGCGCCGTCGAATGGCCAGCGCGTCTACGCGCTCATCGAGGCGGAAAAAGGCGGCCTGTTCCGATCCGATGATGGCGGCGAAGAGTGGGAGCTGATCAATCCGTCGCATGCGCTCCGCCAGCGCGCGTGGTACTACTCGACCATCACCGTCAACCCCACGAACCAGGATGACCTCTGGTTCCCGCAGGTGCCGATGCTGCGCTCGATCGACGGCGGCAAGACGATCGAATACGTCAAGGGCCTGCCGCACGGCGACAACCACGACCTCTGGATCGATCCGCGAGATCCAAGGCGGATGATCGCGGCAAACGACGGCGGCGTCCACATCAGCCGCAATGGCGGCGGGACCTGGTTCACGCCGCCGCTCCCGATTTCGCAGTTCTACCATGTGTCGGTCGACAACCGGCGGCCGTACTGGGTCGCGGGGGCGATGCAGGATCTGGGCACTGCACAGGGACCGAGCAATAGCCTGCGGAACAACATTCACCTGACGGACTGGCACGGCGTGGGCGGCGGTGAAGCGGGTCACGTGGTGTCCGACTCGAGCGATCCCAACATCGTGTACGCCGGCGAATACCTCGGCATCATCACCCGCTACGATCACCGCACGCAGGAGTCGCGCAACGTCAGCGCGTGGCCGGAGAATCCATCGGGCCACGGCGGCGAGGACATGAAGTATCGCTTCCAGTGGACCGCCCCCATCGCGCTGTCGCCGCACGACTCGAAGGTGATCTACCACGGCGCGCAGGTCGTGTTCCGAACGCGCGACGGGGGTCAGAGCTGGCAGGTCATCAGCCCCGATCTGACCCGCAACGACAAGTCGAAGCAGAAATGGGCGGGAGGTCCGATTACCGGCGACAACACGGGCGTCGAGACCTACTGCACCGTCTTCGCGATCGCGGAGTCGCCGAAACAGAAAGGACTGATCTGGGCCGGCAGCGACGACGGCCTCGTGCACGTGACGACGGACGATGGGAAGAACTGGAAGAACGTGACATCGGCGATGCCCGGATTCCCCGAGTGGGGCACCGTGAGCACGATCGAGCCGTCTCCCTTCGAGGCCGAGACCGCCTACGTCGTGGTCGACGCGCATCGACTCGACAACGCGCGCCCCTATCTCTACAAGACGACCGACCTCGGCAAATCGTGGAAGCGCCTCGATGGATCGCTGCCGCAGAACGTCTACCTTCACGCCGTCCGGGAAGATCTGAAAAAGCCCGGACAGCTTTATCTCGCAACCGAACGCGGCGTGAGCTACTCGACCGACGCTGGAAAGTCATGGCGGCCACTGCAGTTGAACCTGCCCACTGTCGCGGTGCACGACCTCGTGGTCAAGGACGACAATCTCGTCCTGGCGACCCACGGGCGATCGATCTGGATCCTCGACGACCTGCAGCCGATCCGCGAATACGACGACAAGATCGCCGCCAGCCCCGCACATCTGTTCGCACCCACTGAGGCGGTTCGCTGGCGGTACGGCGCCGGCGCGTGGGGAACGCGGGGCGGCTTATCCAATCCGCCGCGCGGCGCCGCGATCTACTACTCGCTCAAGGACGAGACCAAGGACGAGGTCAAGATCGAGATCGTCGACGCGCAGAATCGCGTGGTGCGTACTCTGAGCAGCACGCCGAAAGAGCCGATGGGCAGCGACGACAACGAGGATCCGGAAGACTTCAAGAAGTCTGCGCTCGCCAAGGCGGCGGGCGTGCAGCGCGCCGTGTGGGACCTTCAGTATGAAGGGGCGCACAAGATCAAGGGAGGCAAGATCGATACGGGAGATCCCGCGGAAGGTCCTCGCGTGGCTCCAGGGACCTACACCGTACGCCTTACGGCGGCGGGCAAAACCGAGACGGCGTCCGTCCGTGTCGTACCCGATCCGCGGGGCGACCTGCCGCAGCAGGATTTGGAAGCGCAGGCAGCATTCGCCGTCCGGGTGCGCGACGATATCTCGAGGCTCACGGATCTGGTCAACGAGCTGAGGTCGGTCCGCGATCAACTCAAGGCCCGGACGACGGCGCTCGAGTCACGCGAGTCCGAGTCCGCCGTGGCCGACCTGATCAAGACCTCAGAGACGGCCATCAAGAAGGCGGAGTCGCTCGAGGACAAGCTGCACAATCCCACGGCGGAAGTCGTCTACGACATCCTCGCGATGCGCGGCGGCACGCGCCTCTACTCGCGTATGAGCCCGCTTCAGCTCTGGGCAGTTGAAGCCGCGGGAGCGCCCACAGCCGGCATGACGCAGGTGCTGGCGGAGCAGGAAAAGGAACTGGCCGGCCTCGAAGCCGAGACGAAAACGTTTCTGTCGGGCGACGTCGCGTCGATCAACCAGCGCGCGACACAGCTGAACGTGCCATTCGTCATAACGAAGTAACCTCAGCGCGGCTCCTCTCTCAGCCTCGACTCGATCCGTCGATCGGGCACGAGCCACATGAGCGCGACGAAGGCGAAGATCCCGTCGGCAATCCAGCGGTGCACGAACGCCAGCGGGATCGCCGCGACATACAAGAGCGCCGACAGCCTGCCTTTGGTGTCGCTGCCCACAGCGTCGGCCAGCGGCGAGTCAGGCCCCTGCGCCCTGATGATCACGTGCTGGAGAATCGTCCACGCGATGGCGGCAAGCAGCATCACCACGCCGTAGGCAGCGGTCGGCAGCGAGTCGAACTGGTTCTGTCCCATCCAGCCGGTCACGAACGGGACGAGCGACAGCCAGAACAGGAGATGCAGGTTCGCCCAGAGCATGCCGCCCGTGACCTGCCTGACCATATGGAACATGTGGTGATGGTTGTTCCAGTAGATGCCCAGATAGATGAAGCTCAACACGTAGCTCAGGAGCACCGGAATTAACGGACGCAGCGCGTCCAGGCTCGCGTGCTCGGGCACCTTGAGCTCCAGCACCATGATGGTGATCAGGATGGCGATGACGCCGTCGCTGAACGCCTCGACACGACTCTTGGTCATCACGTCTGCCCCACCATACGGTCATGAGTGTAATGGCTTCGTGACCGCGCCGCCGAAACACAACAAAACAAAGCGAACAGACGTCTAACTCCGCAGTCGTACGCCGTCTGGACGCGTGCGTATCCGGCCACAGCTGCCCGAATTCGAACAGACAAAGAGGCGCCGATGATGGAAGCCTTGCTGAAGGACTTGAAACACTCACTGCGGATGTTCGTGCAGAGCCCCGCGTTCAGCCTTGCGGCCGTCGCCGCGCTGACACTCGGGATTGGCGCGAACACGGCGATCTTCTCCGTCGTGAACGCGGTGCTCCTCAAGCCGGTGGCGGTGCCGGATCCCGACCGCGTCGTGATCTTCATGAACGTGTCGCCTCGCGGCTCGGGACCCGCGGCCTCGCCGGCCAAGTTCGCCCACTACCGTCAGCAGACCGACATCGTCCAGGACGTCTGCGCGTTCAACACGGGTCTGATGAACTACACGGGCGGCAGCTTCCCCGAGCAGCTCCGGTCCGGGCGCGTGTCGGCCGATTTTTTCAAGCTGGTGGGAGCGCCGGTCCTCCTTGGACGCACGTTCACCGCAGACGAGGATCGGCCCGGCGGTCCTCGCGTGACGGTTATCGGGCGCCGGCTCTGGGAGACCCGGTTCAGCGCCGATCCAAACATCGCCGGCAAGACGATCTCGCTCGGCGGCGAGCCCTACACGATCGTCGGCGTCCTCGGTGATTTCGATTTCCGGGAGTTCGGTCCGACGCCGCAGGTATGGGTGCTCTTCCAGTTCGATCCCAACACGACCGATCAGGGACATTACTTTCAGACGATGGGCCGGCTGAAGCCCGGGGTCACGCTGCACCAGGCGAACGATCGCATGAAAGCGTCGGCAAACGACTACCGCAAGAAGTTTCCCAGTGCGATTGGAGCGCAGCAGTATTTCGGCGTGCAGCCGATCCGCGACGTGATCGTCAGAGGCGACGTCAAGTCGTCGCTGCTCGTGTATGGCGGCGCGGTCAGCTTCGTGCTCCTGATCGCGTGCGCGAACGTCGCGAATCTGCTGCTCGTCCGCGCGACGGCCCGTCGCCGTGAGATCGCCATCCGTGCCGCGATCGGCGGCTCTCGCGGACGGATCGTGCGTCAACTGCTCACGGAAAGCGTTGTGCTGTCGCTCGCCGGCGGGCTGCTCGGATTGTTCGTCGGCTGGGCGGGCATTCGCGCGCTGCTTGCGATCAATACGGCCGGTCTGCCGCGTGTCGGCCAGAACGGCGATCTGGTCAGCCTGGATTGGAGCGTCGTCGCGTTCACGATCCTGGTGTCGTTCGCGACGGGCATCTTCTTTGGCCTGATCCCGGCCCTCCACAGCTCGAAGGCGGATCTGACGTCGACGCTCAAGGAAAGCAGCGGCCGATCGGGAACGGGATTCCGGCAGAACAAGGTTCGATCGATTCTGGTCGTCATCGAAGTGGCGCTGGCGCTGGTGCTCTTGATTGGATCCGCGCTCCTCATCAGAACGGCGGTCGCGCTGGGGCACGTCGATCCCGGATTCGACACGCACAACGTCCTGACGCTGAAGATGTCGCTGAAGGGGGCGCAATACGAGAAAGCCGAAGCGGTCGAACAGGTGGTGAGAAACGGCGTCGAGAAGCTGCGCACGATCCCCGGCGTCGTCGAGGCGAGCGCCACGTGCTGCGTGCCGCTGCAGGGAGGGTATGGCCTCCCCTTCAGGATCGTCGGGCGGCCGCTCGCGGCAGACAGCCAGGGCCCGTACCATGGCGGCGGCGGATGGATGACGATCTCTCCCGGATACTTCGAGGTCTTCAAGATCCCCGTAAGGCGAGGACGAACGTTCAACGAGCGCGACACGAGCACGTCCACGCCGGTTGTCGTCATCAACGAGGCCATGGCGAAGCAATACTGGCCGAAGGCTGATCCGTTGACCGATCGGCTGGTGATCGGCAAGGGGGTGATGCGCGAGTTCGCGTCCGAAGGCGAGCGCCAGATCGTTGGAGTGGTTGCGGACATCAAGAGCAACGGCCTCGACAGCCAGCCGCAGCCGCAGATGTTCATTCCTCAAGCGCAAGTGCCGGATCTGGCGAACGCGTTGAACGTCAGCCTGACGCCAATTTCATGGATCGTGCGGACCCAGGTGCCTCCACAGGGTTTGAGCAATGCGATTCAGGATCAACTGCGGCAGTCGACGGGACTCCCGGTGTCGGACGTGAAGTCGATGGACGAGATCGTGTCGACGTCGGTGTCACGCCAGCGATTCAACATGTGGGTGATGTCCATCTTCGGCGGCTGCGCGCTGATGCTGGCGGCGATCGGAATCTACGGGCTCATGGCGTATTCCGTCGAACAGCGGACCCAGGAAATCGGGATTCGCCTCGCGCTCGGCGCGCAGACCGGGCAGGTCAAGAACATGGTCGTGTTCCAGGGAATGACGCTGGCGATCGTCGGCGTGATCGCCGGACTCGCCGGAGCGTTCGGGCTCGCCCGGCTGATCGCGGCCTTCCTCTTCGGCGTGACCGCCCGGGATCCCTCGGTATTCATTGGCGTGCCCGCGATCCTGACGGCCGTCGCGTTTCTGGCCGTCTGGCTGCCCGCGCGCCGCGCGAGCCAGGTCGACCCTATTGTCGCCTTGCGGTACGAGTGATCCCTGACACTCGTCGGGGCTTGAAATTTGTCCGCCGGCTGCGCGCGGTAGTGGCAAAATGCGCGCATGGCCGGAGCTGCCGTGTCGGTGATTCGGAAAGAACGAAAGGTCGTGCGCCGGTTCCAGGAGGCGGGCGCCACCACACCTGCACAGGCGAAATCCCTCGAAGACCTGGGCATCAAGCGCGGCGTTGGTCTGCGCCGTTTGAGGGAGCGCGCCGCCATCCGCGAGGCGGCGCCGGAGCGCTACTACCTGGACGAAGGAGTCTGGCGCACGATCCAGCGCCAGCGCAAGCGTCAGGCCCTCATCGTGATTATCGTTGTCGGCGCGTTGATCCTCATTGGTCTATTGATCGCGCGCCTGGCGGCGCAGACACCCAGAGAGCGCATCGTGGATCTGGGCCATCCGATCACGGCATCCGATCCGAGCTGGGACGGTAAGCCCGCGTTCGAGCGATCCGTTGTTGCAACGCTCGAGAAAGACGGATACGCCGCGGGAAAGATCGCGGTCGAGGAGCATTTCGGCACGCATCTCGACGCTCCTGCGCATTTCGCGAAAGGCGGATGGACGGTCGATCAAATTCCTCCGGCTCGCCTGTATCGCCCGGGGATCTGCATCAACGTGACCGCGCAGGTCGCGAAGGATCCCGACTATCGCGTGAACCTCGCAGACATCAAGGCGTTCGAAGCGCGTTCCGGCGCTGTCCCCGAAGGGGCCGTCGCGCTCGTTGCCACCGGCTGGGATCGCTACTGGTCGGACCGCTCACACTACATGAACCAGAAAGGGAGCACGAAGCACTTTCCGGGGCTCTCGGTGGAGGCGGTCCGGTACCTGGCGCAGGACAGACGCGTCGCGGGAATCGGCATCGATACGCCCAGCATCGATTACGGACCATCAACCGATTTCGAGGCGCACAAAGTCAGCATGCCGCTGAACGTGTATCACATCGAAAACGCAACAAGGCTGACAACGCTGCCGCCGTCCGGATTCACGGTTCTCGTCGCGCCGATCAACATCGCGGGCGGATCGGGCGGGCCCACGCGGATCTTCGCGCTGCTGAGACAGTGACGCCGGCGACGCCTCACAACAAGGCGCTGACGATGCGGTCCCACTCGGCCTCGAGTGGATCGCGCGCCTCGGGCTGACCGGCACGACGATACCAGTAAGCTGCGTTGCCGAGATCGCCCTCTTTGCGATGCAGATAGGCGTGCACCCATGCGCCGGTGGCGTCGTGGATCTCCTGGGCCGTCTCGTGCGCCGCGTCCCAGTTGCCGCGCGCGTCGTGCCAGAGCGCCATCAGAGCGGGAGACAGCTCTGCGGGCGGTTTCGCACTGGCCGTCGTCTGCTTGAATTCTGCGAGCGTCACGCCCTCATTGTGGATCCGCCGCCAGTTGCTGCACAATCTGTCCCCATGATCGGCCAAGCATTCTGCGCCCTTCTCGCGTTGACGCTCGCGGGGGCGGCGCAAACGACGCAACCACCGGCGGGCGACCAGACCGTCGCGACGCTGACCCAGCTCGAGACGGTGTGGAACGATGCGCATCTGCGAGCCGACGGAGCAGCGTTGGCGAAACTCTTCGCGGACGACCTGACCGTCACGGTTCCAGGGATGCCGGTCATGTCGAAGACGCAGGCGCTCGAGTTTCTTCGGTCCGGCCGCATGAAATTCGATCGCTACGAGACGTCGAACATCCGCGTCCATCTCTTTGGCGACGCGGCCGTCGTCAACGGGCGGCTGCTGAGAACCCGAGCCGTCAACGGTCAGACTGTCACCGACAACTGGCTCTTCACAAAGACGTACGTGCAGCAGGGCGGCACCTGGCAGGTCGTGGCGTTTCACGCATCGAGCAACGACTGATGAAGACATCCAGAACGCTCGTCGCGCTCGTCGCGCTGGCATCGACGTTCGTGTCGGCGGCGGGGCAGACACCCGCGCCGGCACGCACGGCATCACCGCCAGCCATCTTCGCGGCAAACCGGCTCGCGCGTCTTGACGGTCTGCTCCAGCGCTACGTGGACGAGAACCGGATCGCGGGCGCCGTGGCGCTCGTGCTGCGTGACGGACGTCCGGTGTACGAGCGCGCGG
>Ga0114129_10006728_pt1 | contig 16321 bp, 17 predicted proteins | sample RhiMetdeltSRZDD1_FD_80071 | JGI IMG/M metagenome (GOLD analysis project Ga0114129, IMG submission 80071) | Populus rhizosphere microbial communities from Tennessee, USA - Rhizosphere MetaG P. deltoides SRZDD1 (version 2) (version 2) | ecosystem: Host-associated > Plants > Roots > Rhizosphere >... | reverse complement strand
TTGGATATATATTTACCGACAATATCTGTAGCTGAAAATATTAATTGTATGAATAAAGAGCGGAGCTCGCAGACATTTTGACCAATCTCAATAATGTGCATATCAGTTCTTAAACATACCTGTTATATTGGAAGATTATGGACAAGGTCCAAGAATTTCGCTCTCAATTTTGCTTTAGTTCATATTTATACATAATAGATATTGGTTTAGAACGGTTTGAAGTTGTAATATCGGAATCAGACATCTTAGTGCTGCCCTCATGGCAATAATTTCGTTCAATTTTATATCGTCAAATTTAACTTTGCAAAATTAATTTAGTGATTTCAGAATTATTTTTATGGTTAGGACCTACCTACATCAATGGCTCGAATATGATGTGGGGTGAACCATCATTCAGTAACTCAATCACCATTGTTTTCAAGATAGTGCTGGCTTTGGTTATCCCTTCCCTTTTAATTATCGCTCTTGCTATTTTAATTCTATAATTGGGTGACCAATGTTGCCCAATTTTGTACTTCCCTGACATTCTTATAGGGACGACTCTTATGACAGTAACCTCCCTCACTGTTGGCATGTCTGTACTTAAAGGTTGATACCCCCCTTCTTTTTGATACTTGTTCATTAGCGCATTGAGGGCTAGTGTTTTTTCTTTCAGACCTATGACAATAGAAGCATTACCCTTAATCACTACACTAATGTAGAGTGTATCAGCCTGAGAAGCGTCAGTAGGATGGAAGTAGTACGAGGGAAGAAAACAAATTGGTAAATCAACTTCAAACCCTACTTTTGAATTTCTTTTTACGTTCTCGATTTTTTCACCTGAGGGATGAGAATGCATATAAATCGTACCAAAGTCTACGTGTGGAATATCTTCCCCGTTGGGAAAAACCTCAGTACTTGAGGTTCTGGATTCTACGTGAACGAAATTCATAGGTATTATTTGAGGATAGCCTCTTTCGTCAATAGAAGCAATTCTGCCAACTGGTTGGGCGTTAAGAAATTCAATAAGTTTGGTTCTTGATCGAATTTCTAACTTTGGTACTAGACGCATCTAATTTTGTTCGGTAAAACTAGTATAAATATCCAAATCATGCAATTTACCATATTGAAATTGCAGCCCAACCTTATAAGCCAAGTAGATTAAAACTCAATGGTCATCGTTAAAAACTTGATTGGAGCGGCCTCGAAATTGAAGCTTACCCAATCTTCAGTTATTGATTTTTCACTAGAACATTTTCTATAGTTGAATCGTCTAAAATTGTTCTTATCAGCTTAACCCGCTCTTGTTCTCCGATATCGGTAGACGATTGAATTGAATCTATTGCTTTGAGCTTCCAATAATTTTTTACAGCGCTTTCTATCTCCATTTGAGCATGATAAACCACAGTACCTAAAGTCGTTAGGGAAAACTTCCCCTTATTTCTCTTAATCAGACCAACCCGCAATAATCGCCCAGTTCTAGAGTAGTATTGCTTTCTCGTAAGTCCTTTGGAACCTTTGAGTTGTTCACTTTCAATAACCCCTCTTGCAATTGAATCAAACAGATCTAAGGAGCTGTGATCTGCGATTGCCTCTATGATCTTTGCAGGTGAATCTACCTTCATCGATTTTTTAGATAGGTAAGCAGGAGTATAAAGCCATGAGTTCTCCAAATACAGAGAATATGGAAACACAATCTCCAGATTCAAGAAAAAAGTGTGATAGTACCGGTTAATTTTGAGCTAATGCTCCTCTAAAGGTGAACCAATCTCGATATCTAATTCAGCGACCAAAAATGTATAGGATTTTTTCTAATAATGGATAGGCATGTAGCTTTTTTTACGTTAATTCAAAAATTAGCTATGTAAGCAATGCAGTTCGTGCTTTTGTAATAATATCTGGATTAGTTAGGTTTAACGAATAAGCACCATTACATCATTTCTGATGGCATCTTTAAGCCTGAATGAATCAATTGTCAATTTAGGACGGATAAAAGGAATAAACGAAAATGGTCAACATCCAAAATCGGGAACTTGTGCAGGTGAATAACTTGTAGGCCCATTTTGTAACTAATTTGGAGATCTGGGTTACTGGTAGAACAATTATGTCAAAAGATGCGTGTTAGTATTTGTTCATGCATTTTGGAAAGTTGTTGATGTAGAACTTGATCAAAAGACATTTTGATTCATTTTTTTATGTGTATTAATCGTCTGAACAGTTATGATATAGGTATACATAAGTAATATTTCTCGAATTATTTCTCAAATTCATTTTACACTACTTGAAATTCGATTGTAGCACAAATGAGAACTAATATAGCAGACTCCTCAATTTTATTTCATGCATAGGAGAAATACTAATCACAATTCGTTTGTGGACTGTGAGAAAGAAGGTCTGTATAAAGCGATATTTTCTAGAAGAGATGTTCGCTCACAGTTTATTACGCGTGAAATTCCAGATTACATTTTAGCTAAAATATTGAAGGCTGCTCATCATGCGCCTTCAGTTGGATATTCTCAACCTTGGGATTTTATTTTGATCAAGGATCATGCCACCAGGACATTAGTTAGGAATTCCTTTATTAGCGAAAGAGAAAAATCGAAATCGTTACTTCAAGAAGATAGCGATAGGCAGAAATTATATCTCAGTTTGAAACTAGAGGGTATCCTCGATTCAAGTTTGAATATATGCGTAACTTATGATCCCACAAGATTCGGACCCTTTGTTCTTGGGAGAACCTCGATACCTGAAACAGGTGTTTATAGCGTATGCTGTGCAATTCAAAATTTGTGGCTAGCAGCTAGAGTTGAAGGAATTGGAATTGGTTGGGTTAGCATCCTTTCCGTGTCAGACTTGAAAAAAATCCTTTCATTACCTGATCACATATTACCTGTTGCCTATCTCTGCGTTGGATACGTTAGTCAGTTTTATTCTAATCCCGACCTTGAAAGTGCTGGATGGCTAGAAAGGATGGCATTGCGAAAGGTTATACATTATGAAAAATGGAAGGGACCTATAATTGACTCGTGGAACGATATTGGCAATTTGGGTGACAAGATGGAATAATAACTGCGAATGCTAATGGCGTAGATGCTCGTAGTAAGCTACGGAGTACATTTTGAACCTGTCTGAATAGCTTGTGCCCTACCCAAGCGTGAGTAAAATTGTATTATAGGCAAATTTATAATTTTGATTCAAACAAATTAGTTATGACAGGATATTCTGAAAATTTTCTCGAGTCAATGAATGCGGTTCAGGTCCATTCAAAGGTAAATGAAGAAACAGTTGCCTTGATTGTTTTTGGCGCGTGTGAGAACCATGGTGACCATATGCCATTTGGCTCTGATTTTATTTTTCCGATTGAGGTTGCAAAAAGAATTGCGAATAAAGTAGATAACTTGATAGTTTTACCCGCTATCCCGTATGGGGTAAGTACTCATCATAAGGGATTTCAAATGACAGTGAGTCTACAATTTGAGACTGCGGTAAATATCATGTTAGATATCTTTAGCAGCTTAATCGCCAACAATATCAAGAGAATACTTATCGTAAATGGGCATGATGGTAACATTGGTCCCATAGAGTCGGCTGCAAGGTCTGTAAAGAATCTTCACAAGGACGTAATAATATGTTGTCTAGAGTCATGGTGGACATTAATAGGACAACTGGAAAACGGACTGTTTGATGTATGGAAGGGTTTGGGACATGGTGGTGAAGCAGAGACATCCGGGATGCTCGCAGTGCATCCTGAGTTGGTGAATATGGATTTTGCTCCCGGCGAAGTAATTCCAAATCTGCCCTCTAACGTGAGGATCTACTGGAATTTTGATGAGTTGACCAGGACCGGTGCAACAGGATCCCCCAGACACGCAACCGCAGAAAAGGGGAAGAAACTCTTGGAAACGATCGACAAAGTATTAATTTCGTTCCTGCAAGAAATGGAATTAAATCATTGGAATTACGGAATTCGTAAGGATACAAAAGATGATAACAGTCAAGCTGATTGGCGGTAGAATTCTGATAGGACTTAATTATGTTCTTATTATAAGATCACTATTATCGCGTCAATGCGAATGAAATTTTTGATATCCACAATCATAGGTCATAAGTAAACCTTTCATTTTATAATTTTAGTTCTATCGATTAGGTTCTTTCTTGCAGTTCTAATGTATTGCTTATCCAATTCGGTCCCAACGTATTTTACATTCAGGGAGATGCAAGCTAATGCAGTTGTACCTATACCAATGAAAGGATCGTAAACTATCAAGTCTGGTCTGATACCATGTAATAGTATGCAAAGCTTAGGCAATTTTTCGGGAAATACAGCAGGGTGAAGTCTTTTTCTTTGTATTGTGGGATAAGGAATAAACCAAACATTCCCTCTATCTCTCTTATCCTGATTCGCAGACTTCCATCGTCCTATGTTGGTTTTGTCCTGATACGGTACTCCTATAGCTAGTTTATCGAGTAGAGTTCTCCGCGTCTTGGTTAAATGAAAAATAAATTCATGAACATCAGTTAGAAAGCGATTGCTTGTGATTGGTTTAAAATGACCTAAAGATAAATCATGCAAGAATTTATTTTTTTTACCGATATCATCTTTTTCGAACGAAATCGATTTTATCCAATGGATCGTATTCTGTAATTTGTATCCTGCATTCAAAAATTCTCTCAGAACTTCAAATGGTATGAGGGGATCTAATAGCGTTCCGCCAATATTAAGAAAGTAAGATCCGTTATCTCGTAATATAGATAGACTTATACTGGCCACTTTATTTATCCAGTTTAAGTATTCCTCTCTGGTAATATTGTCGGCGTATGAACCATAACTTTTATTTATATTATATGGAGGAGATGTAACAATTACATCGACCAGAAAGTTTTGTCTTTGGGCACGCGTCATGAAATCTAGACAGTTTTCTCGATAAATGGTATTAAGCTTGATACTACGTGTCAATTCACGTCATTTAATCTTAAACAGTAATTTTGATTCCTGTGCAACAATAAATAATATCTCTAAAGTCATTATGGTGGGGATCATTTGCACGAAAATTCCTTTCATCCTTAGAGCCACATTCCTAGATGAATATAAAGCTAATTGTTGGGTATATGTTAGCAGTTTAGTAGGTTCAATTTATTACAACTAGCGTTATGACCTTGTTAAAATTTAAGATTATCTATATAGGCTACCAATAATTTGGATTAGCAAATTGAAAGGTTTCCAATTTGGATTCCACACTTGTGCAATTATTACGGGGAATCTGGTTATCATTTACATTTAATCCCTATGAATCCAGCTCATCCACGGTCAATTATGGTAAACAGAAATTGGAACAGGATTGTAGAGCCTAATGATGGTTTGGATCGGCAGTACTCAGACTTTATCAAGTCAAACAAGATCGAAAAGCTCTAGAACTGAAATAGTACATTTAACTTTCACAACCATCCTAGTTGTAGCTATAGGATTATCTTTTACAAATTAAAGACAACTATAGTGGGGATTAGGGTCCATTACTCTGTCATAACCTCACGTCTAGCGTAGGTCAGTAATTAATTGATTTAGAGCGTATCTAGTTTTATGATCCAGTTTTATGATCCACTTGTTCTGGTCAGAAGTTTAAAGGCAATATTTGGTCCCAATTGCTGGCTAAATGCTAATTTGAGCCATAGCAACGCCAGATTTTCCAAAAGCTTCGCATTTGAAAGAGGTCCGACATCCACCACATTGAACCCAATTTCTAGTGCTAATTTTCCTACTAAGGATTTTGATATTGAATCATCCCCGCAAAGGAAAGCATCAGCTTTCTCTCCACCGAATTGCAGATTTCCTAATGTCTTTGCACCAATCGCGTTAAATGCCTTAACTACCTTAGCCCCTTGAGCCAGTTTTGCAATCTCTTCGGCAGCAGAAGTGAAGGATGGGGTAACAACTATTTTGAGATCCGAACTTAGAGGATTCGTGGGATCGATTATGGTCTTACCCGATAAATTCGGCGCAGCTTTAACGATTTCTAAAGCGACCTCCCAAGGGACAGCTAGGACAATGACCTCTCCAAAATTTATTGCTTCATCTATATTCCCGATTTGTAAATTGATGTCCTGAGAACTGAGAAGTTTTTTAGCTTTAAGACTTTCAGGATTTCGGATTCCAAACATAATTTGATGACCTCGTTTTGCCCACGCTTTTCCCAAGGTGCTCCCTACGTCTCCCGCACCAATGATCCCGATCTTCATTTGGTTAGAATTTGCATATTCTTATATTTCAGTTCTTACATCATTTTCAATACACAAATCTTCTTCATAGTTCTCCCTCCATTCCATGTAACTAAAGGAATATGCACAAAATTTGTAGTAATCATGCATCTGGGGTGATAATATGACCTTCCTTGGACTTAAAATTGATCTCCATTACCGATTTTTATGATAGCTGACGGCTAATAAGGGCTGAACGGATTACACTTCAGGCTCATATGCAAAGGCTTGAGGGGATAAATCATCCTCGCAACCGCAACTAATCATAAATGTATAAAAATGATTTAGAGGTAGTAATAAGTGATAGTAAAGTGGATATGTCTGTTTCATGTTGCAGTTGTGGTAAAAAGATTCAAGATTATCCAGTATATTGCCATATGTGTGATGACTACTTTTGTTCTGATCAATGCCATATGAATCATCATAACAAGCAATGGCAGAGTTTCTAGTAATCATATCAAGCAAGATAGGTATGAGAGCCATTATCTTGAAATGCAGCTTGTCTACATTATTATCGAAAGTCCTGTTCAGCTTTTCTGTTAGGAACTAATTATCATTCAATTCCTATATTGAAAACGATAATAATGACATCCGAAAAAATCCCTAGCTCATAAATCATCCATTACAAATGTATGGTAACACATATTGCATTTGAATTTTTCTTGTCCCGGCTTACCTGATAAAACTTCAAGCTGACTTTTAGTCCTGCATTTTGGACATTTGCCGTAAATCGTCTTTCTGGGCATGTTATATTGTTTCATCAAGTTATTATTTATACTAATGCCATTACTTAAGGAACAGAAAAAGCACAAATTGGTAATTGTGAGTAAGCTATCTAGGCACAATAAATGAATTACAATGAAATGTTATACTGATTCAATATTCGATTTTAAGGAGGTACAGCAGCAGCGGGGTGTATGTTGCATTTGGTTAGATAATAGAATACCGTTCTCTCCATTTGGAAGTTTATACTCTAGTCCTGTACTATTCGTTGTAGTTTTTAGTTAGCTAGTTGTCGTTTGGATCGTGCTGTTGCTGGTATTTCCATAAATTGTTGCCACTGCATTCTTGAGAATATCAAAGTACTTGGTGGGTACTAAGGTCCCGTTATTATTTAGGACTAGGTTAAAACTTGCCGTGTCTGCGCTATTATAGTCCCATTTCCAGAAAGCTGTAGCCCAAACATTAGCCTTCTTGAAAGCAGCAAGAATCTTATCTGCATTGTCTTCGGTTAACTGGCTTAGCCCTGGATTAAGTTTGAATACGCCTCCTTCACCTGGAGTCCTTACAACGTTATTCCATTCACCGATGTAAAGAGGAATGCCAGTTAGATCTCGTGTTTTCAAAAATATATCGAACCTTTGCTTTTGGTAGGCATCTCTATCAGGTACTCCGTAGACACTTATTTTGAATACAACATTCTGTTTATCTGAAGGAGCCATCTTCGCCAAATTCTGAGGAGTGATATTAATTGGGCTTTTCAGATCTACAGGTACATTCATACTATAGGCAATTGTCTTTTTGGTCACATTCCTTAACTCTCCCGTAATGAAGCTATTGTACTTGCCTACTTTGGACCATTGATCGACGCTATCCACATGAGGTTCACTTAGTATTTCGTACCCTAGTGTGCTAGTATGATTATCCACATCGCTAACAATTTTCTTAAGGAACTCGGCCATCAAGGTCCATCCATCTTTTCCTTGACTATCTTTTACTGCTCTATTCCACCAATCGCTCCAAAACGCTCTTGCCGCAGGATCTGGAGAATTGCCTCCGCCACCTTTAACATACTTTGTATTATTTTGGAAAAGCGAGGAAGGAAATCCTGTACCCTTTCTTTCAAGCCATGAAGAAGTATGCCATTGATGATTATCATAAATTACTTTCACGCCATATTTGTCTGCCGCATTGGCCACAGATTGTAATTCTTTCATGAAAGCTTCAGGATTCTTCTCATAGGCTTCCCAATAGAACAAAAATCTCACATGATCCAATCCAGCTTGAGAAATCATCTTAAAACTGTCCTCTATGTAGTTGGGAGGTGCCGAAGGTATCTCATAATTATTCTGTTTAACGTTTACATACGCTCCTTTCATGACCACACCATTTAAGGGCTCTTTAGTCGTAAGCTGAGGTACCTGTGCGTGGGAAATTACTGAAGTATTCGCGCCCAAAATGGCAGCTAAGAGAGTTATAATTAGTATTTTACAAATTAAGCTTATCAATACTTTAAAGCTGTTTAAGGCATTTAATAAACTTACAAGTTCTAATTTGTAATTCTGATTAGAGTATCGTTCTACTTATAGAACATACAACTAGAATAAAAATTCACATGTGGATGAATGGTAGGATTTAAGTAAGCTTCATCTAGAATTCTTTGCGGCACGGATATTGTGATAAATTCATTTACCAGGTAACAAAAAACAGGTACAACAGGCAACATAGGTAGCAGGATATTTTTATAAACTATCGGCACATTATAACAAGAATGCCCCAACATCGAATTAAACTGGAATTTTTATGTATGATTCCATTGTTAGCGGCTTTAAATACAATTGTGTCGCAAACCAATTTACAATCCGATTCTAAAGACGCAGAAATTGCGTATTTTATTTTTTTAGGAGATAGGAGACAAGAATCACAGAGCTTACCATCTGGGCAACGATGTAGGAATTGTTCGTCAGAAAGCTTTATGCTCCAAGAAACGCTACAGGATAATATTACCTACGATAGGCCTGTAGTATGTGAAAAATATGTGTGCGACAATTGTGGTAGAGAGACAGAGTTCTGGAAGTATTTTGACTTGGACGAATCTCCTTAACTTTATTCCTGCGATGAATATCCTCAATTGTATTTCAAGTCCCTGACATTGAACTTGAGAATATTGAACTTCTAATTTTCTAAAATCGATCTTGTTTGGAAGAAAAAGGAATATGCAATTATGGAAGGTAGAGTTTTATGATTCAGTCTACAAAATATATGATAGGAATAATAATTTAACAGGATACTTTTTTCCACATTATCCAAAATCGTCGGAAATAAATGAAGATACTGTGATAATGAATTTACACAATTCTCACAGCGTTGTAAACGGTGCAAGTCTGATGTTACCCATGATTAAATTGGACTTATTAGATATTGAAGATGGTCAAAGTTTGGATGCCGTATTAAACCATCTTACGGACAACATTGGGAGAGCTAAGAAATGGAGAGAATGGTACCTCTCTAATAAAGACAAGTACTATATGCTAGAATGTTTGGTCTATACTGCAAGAGAGGATAGACAGATGCTCAGTATAGTCATAGATCTACGATCTGAGTTTACTTTGGGCACAAAAGAAGTTGCAAACTTCATAGCGCCAATTTTAGACAATTTGTCAGGACAAGGTATGATTTGATTTGACATTTTCAAAACTGTATCTCTTTCCATCTATTGGTAACAATATTATGATAGGATATCAGGAGGGCCAAAAAATAGTTTGATAATCAGTATAATCGAAAAAAAGAAATGACTTCCTAATCAATCCTATCCTTGTTTTTCGAATTTTACTATCCAATGTCTGGATTTTTTTCCCAATATTAAGGTACCAATATAATTTCCCTTCCGATATACCTTAGCATATTCTTTACTACTACCAATTAAGGAAAGTAAGATATTATCCTTTTGATGGTAACCCCCCTCTATTACTTTCATGCTTAATTTATGGCTGGCTTTCACTATAATTCGTCGGGCATCCGACCATTCACCTTTCCAAGATAAAACTTCAAAATTTCCGAAATGAAGTGTGGAAATAGAATACCCTTCTAGCTTACACTCATAGCTTTTACCATTTTTCTTTGAAAAAGTATTCATCCAGTTTGCTGCCTTTTCTCCCATTCCTTCCTCTACACCAAAATTATCAGCACTTGCCAAGTTAACAAATGCATCAGCCTATTATTTTAAGGAATTTATCCATGAGAAATTCAGAGATATATCAGATTGGATGTCTCACTTAAATCAGTGATACTCTAAACTCTTTTTATACTAATACTTCTATGAAGTGTTTCTAATAAGTTGTATTATCATATTTTCTCCAAATACAGCAGAGTTATTCCTACCGAGGTAAACTTCATCCTGCTGATTTGACTGGTACAGATTACGAACCAATCCTGATTAGTTCTAACAATATTAATATAAAGCAAGACTATGGGTATCCATGAGTAAAGTAAACCAGAGCTCGATGCGAGATGGAGAAAATAGATAAGACAAATGGCGGGCATGAACGGATAACCAATAAGAGCTTAACCTGGATTGACATACAGAAACCAACACGTCAAAAATTGAAAATGCTTGAACCGTATTATTCATTCCATGAGTTAAGTATTGAAGACTGTCTTTCAAAAATTCAAATTCCGAAAGTAGATCGTTACGAGGATCATTTGTTCATAATACTTCATTTTCCTACAATTGACAAAGAACAAAGTATCCCGCGCTCTGCTCAATTATCGATATTTACTGGCTCGAACTATTTAGTTACAGTTCAACAAGGAGAATTACAAGCATTAATAGAAATGTTCCAAATATGTAAAACGGATCCAAAGCAGCGAGAATCATTTATGGGAAATTCCCCGGGCTATTTGATTCATAGTATCATAGATTTGCTCGTGGATGATCTACTTCACATATTAATGAAGGTAGAAGGTAATCTTGATGACATAGAAGACCTTGTATTTGATGAAAAAACGGCAGTAGCAACAGAAATTTCAATGCTTCGGAGGGAAATAACAACCCTGAAAAGAATAGTATATCCACTAAAGCGTACCATATTGGAAATCAGTAGGGAAATACAAAGATTCTCAGAAGAGGATCTTACACCTTATTTCGATGATGTTAGAGATCACATTGATAAGGTCATAGAGGCATTAGACGAATCCAAAGAAACTATAGAGATATTCAAAGATACCGATTTTATGCTTAGCACCGAAAAATCGAACAAAATTCTTGCTATCTTGACAATTTTATTCACTTTGTCGATCCCAGCATCAGTCATAGCCGCTTATTATGGGATGAATGTTAATTTACCTGGTGGTATTGAAACTGGCTCAGCTATATTTCTGGGAAAATATACTTCATTCATAATGCTGATTATAGCCGCCCTACTTCCTGCAGGTATTATGATTTACTATTTTAGGAGACAAGGGTGGCTCAGATTTTGAGGCACCGAAATGAGCCACAACTTTTAATTTGGAGTATCCCTGGGACATGCTTAATCAAGAAGCACTATCACCAACAAAGGTACGTAATTTCTGATTTAGACAAATTCTGCCCCGCCATTAAAAATCAAAATATTACTGATAATCATGCAACTTTCTGTCCTTATGAAATTCAATTTTTTTCTCGATGTCTTTATCATGTATTTTAGAGCCATGATCTGTAGCGCACTGATTGTGCATTATACCAATTTCACAAAATTCGCACGATGTTACAAATTCTCGATCTTTGAAGGCAACATCACAGAATTTACAAGTACTACTTTCAACATCGTCACTTGACAAGGGTTTTAACCAAGGTTCACGCCAGAGTAGTACTACCATGTAAACCTTATGTGAAACACCCTTAGTTATTACCATTACGACTAGAGCTTCATTGGAAAACGAACTGTCATATTCAAATGGAGTGTACGCTAGACTTCATTCGCATCTAAATTACGTCCTTCCTTACCTTCTCTAGGTTTTAGGATCGTTATCAATAGATAGTGATAGGTCAGTCGATCATGACTGATATGCCTTACTGTCTGTTAGACGTAGAATATCTTCCGACAATTTTGATGAGTTCTAGTTTTAATTACTCACGGAATGTGATTGTGACTGTGACTGGAGTTATGAATTCAAGTCACACAAAGATTTTCTCAATGAAAAAAATAACTTGGTAAGTATTTCGATACTGAATAGGATTTGACTTACTTTTTAATTTATATTTGGCTTTATGATTCAAATATAAAGGAGAGGGAAATAATAAAAGCAGAAGTACCGAGCTCTACAGTGGAACATGATGAAGGAGTAATAGGTGTAAACAGCACTGAAGCAAACGGACGCGAGCTAAATGATGATGAGTTGAATTTTCTTAAAAATGCAGATAGTGGAGGAGAAAAGGCTGTACAAATCCTGATTCCAAAACATCCTGACTTTATGAGGTCGTTAATTTCAACTGAGGATCTTCATACTAATGATAAAAAAATTCTTTCCTTACTAAGTTTAGATGAAACCTCTCAATATTCGTTCACTGGTATTAAGAGAAAATTGAATGTACATCAGCAAAGTCTGACTAGAGCTCTCACCAGGCTTGAAGATTTGGGTTTTATTGAGAAATCCTTGGCGGGATACAAGTTAAAAAATAGCGAAGATACATCCCAGATATATGACGCAAATGCTAGGCACATATCTTCTTTAATTAAAAATGATGGAATGGTCTTCCAACTTCTTCATGCACGTATTCCGGTGCTAGTTGACATAGAAAAAATTTTCCAAGGACTCAGGGGGAAGTGGTTTGATAAAAATCGGTTTATAGGCTCAACAAAAATAGACAATGGATACGTACTCAAATGGCTAAATGAAAAGGGCCCGTTCGAGCTTATCGTAACTTTAATAGGAAATTATTGTCTAGTCGATACTAATGCTGATTCAGAGGATTTTAAGCTCGAAGCAATGTTTGGTGCCACTAGAATAATTAAAGAGATCACAAAAATAGTTAAAGTAAGATTAGAAGAGTTCAAAATAAATTCCCTAACTGAAAATAATTTGGGTATGACTGAACAGATGAATTAGGAAACATAGAAGTATATCTCAGTTGAATTCGGTAACTAAAGTGTGTGACAGACTTCTTAGAACGTAGTCAATTTATCGGGTTAGTTCGTATATAGTGATGAAAACTAATGACTACAATAGTTGGTATTAAGACAAAAGAAGGTGTAGTATTAGGTTCGGATAGGAGAGCTAGCAAAGGATTCTTCATCGGATCTAAAATAACACAAAAAATAGCAAAAGTGGATGATACTCTTGCAGTAGCGATAGCCGGGCAGTTATCAGATGCAGAATACTTGATCCGGGTTGCAAAGGCCGAACGGAAACTTTTGGAGTTACGTCGAGGTTTTCCACTAAGTGTTAAAGAATCTTCAAGGCTAATTGCAAATATTGCTTACTCTGGTCTTAAGAGCTATCAGCCTTATTTTGTAGAATTGCTGGTAGCTGGTGTGGATGATGAAGGGGGGCACATATTTGCGGCAGACATGAGTGGAGCAATAACAAATGAAGTATTTGCCTCTTCTGGATCTGGGTCGCCAATTGCTTATGGAGTACTCGAAAGTGCGTATCATACAGATATAACAAATGAGCAGGCTAAAGAGATTGCTACAAAGTCTGTAGCTGCAGCTATGGAACGTGATCCTGGTTCGGGTAATGGAATAGATATATTGATAATTCCAAATCTTCCAACATTAACGGTGAAAACAGGGTGAGAGATTAGTGTCAGATAATAGCTACACAAACATTGGTATGTCAGGTGGTAACCGATATCCTTCGTACTATGGACCTGGAGGAAGATTAGTATTCGTAGACAGTGCCCTAGAGGCGGTAAACAAAGGCTCCACAACAATAGGAATTAAGACGCCCGACTTTGCAATACTATCCAGTCAGATCAAGCCCACAAGACCCCTTGTAGAACCATCTGAAAAGATATTTACCATAGATGATAATGTAGGGGCGACCGGATCTGGCTATATTGGAGATATACTACAACTCGTTGATGAGATAAGACTGCATGCTCAGAAGCATAGAGTTAGCTTCGAGACCCCAATAGAAATAGGATCTCTCGCAAGGCATATCAGCTCATATTTACACTCGTTTACAATTTATTCGGTGAGACCTCAGGCTGCGTCTATACTAATAGCTGGCAGAGATCAAACGGGAATACAACTTTACCAGATAGATCCAAGTGGAACTTATTTCAGAGGATCCGCTTTCGCGATAGGACAATCTTCAGAAATTGCTCTAGAGGTAATACAGCAAGGATACAAAGAAAATATGGATATTGAGCAAGCAATTCAACTGAGCAATAACGCTATCGAAAAGGCGCTCGCCGAAAAACCACTGATTGCAACTGGGGTAATCCTAAAAGAGGGTACATTCAAAAAATTATTGATCAACTAAGAAAACACCCCCCCCATACTTGTTGGAATCATATTGGCTCCAAGTAAATGGCAAAAGCCATCTCAAGCGGGGTGACAAATTAACACTTGCCCGAAGTTACAACTTTTTTCTTTAATCCAAAATAACTTAACTCCTATTATGAAGAATGCCGATCTGATGATTCGCTCTATATAAAATTTAGTAACTTACTAGAAAAATATAAACCACGTAGATGGATTTCAAATTTTGAGACGTACTCACAAGCTTCATCTCTAGGTAAAAGAGAAATCTGTACTCGCGAGTAATATGGATGGTCCCGTATTGAAATAACATCGTTGAGGCAAATTTTTTATTTCAATGTATATTCTCATTTTTCTAATGAATGACTTCATGATCACAAGGGAGTTCAACCATGAATCTATTTTGGTTGCTACCTTGGGTGCCTTCTTATCATTAATTGGTTTTTCTATGCTATTTCCTTTGGGGATTTCTAAAATAACTGTTGAAGCGAAAGGATCGTTCGAGCTCCCGTTAGTCCGTCCGGCTGACCTGATCAAGAGTAAAATTGTCCCTGAACACGAAAATGATGATAATTGGACTCAAATTAATCACGATATCTATGGTACTAGAAGTAGTAATCAGACGACTATATCAAAAGACAATGTTGGTAAATTACAAATCAAGTGGGTGCTTTACAATCAATATGAAATCCAGGATCCACCTATTATTGTGGGGCAGAGAGGTTATGTGCAGGACTATGTAGGAAATATAATAGCATTTGATACCTCAAATGGTACCAAGTTATGGAATACACGCCCAGGAAATGGACCTACAATGGGATTAATATTTGATAAAGGTATTATTTTTGCAAGTACTGCCTCAGACTCTAAGATCGTGGCTATAAATGCAACAGACGGAAAGCTGATATGGAAATCGCGAATTTTGGGCGATCCACTTTTAGGATATAGCATCGATGCTGCACCTATGGTGTGGAAGGATTTTGTGATTGCTGGTTCAGGTGGTAGTGGTCTTCCACCTGGTTTGGGAATGGTAAAAGGAAACATTACGGCTCTTAATCGGACAGATGGGAAGATAATATGGAATATCGACACCACTACAGGCGATTGGGTATCGCCTGAAAAAACTCCGCCAAATGGCGGGGCGACAGCATGGTCTGGGGGCTCGCTTGATCCACAATCAGATATTTTGTATGTTCCTCTTGGCAGTGCTTCACCAAATTTTAATGCGAGTACGAGGCTAACACCAAACCTATATTCAAACCAAGTTATGGCAGTAAACGTTACAAATGGTAAAATAATATGGACTACCCCATTCATAGCCCATGGCACAGTTCTAAATGTGAGTGTACCAGATACCCATGATTGGGATACTTCGTGGGGAACTAGTGTCAGTCAAATTACCACCGATAGTAACCAACAAAGAAAGTTTGTAATAGGTCATGACAAGATGGGAAATGTGATCGCAATGGATGCATCGACTGGAAAAGAAATATGGTGGAAAGAGTTGGGTAGACGCTATAATGCTAGTTCAATACCTGCGCCCAATGGTAGCGGCACAATATGGGCATATGGTGTCTATAATTATCATGCAGTTGACAATGACACGGTTTACATACCTGCTACAAATAGAGGTTTGAATTTCTTTACAGATGGAATAAGCGGTCACAAGGTAGCCCCCTCTCATACTATTGAACAAGGATTACGGAATGGAACGATATTTGCATTAGAACTTGCGACAGGTAACGTTAAATGGAAATTTGAAATTAAATTCCCTCCAAGGGTTTCTCCAATAGTCACAGACTCGATATTATTTTGTGGCTATATCCCGTTCACAGATAAGGCCAAGTCCGGTGTGATCTTAGCGTTGGATAAGGAATCTGGAAGGAAGTTGTGGGAATATAATA
>Ga0114129_10006727_pt1 | contig 16321 bp, 16 predicted proteins | sample RhiMetdeltSRZDD1_FD_80071 | JGI IMG/M metagenome (GOLD analysis project Ga0114129, IMG submission 80071) | Populus rhizosphere microbial communities from Tennessee, USA - Rhizosphere MetaG P. deltoides SRZDD1 (version 2) (version 2) | ecosystem: Host-associated > Plants > Roots > Rhizosphere >... | reverse complement strand
GATCGTGCTCGACCTCGCGATCTTCTCCGACCTAGCGAAGCGGGCCGGCATGAGCGGCATCCAGGAATGGCTTTCGTTCTACCTGAAGAGCCCCCAGACCGCGCCCGGGCTCTACCCCGAGCACGACATCTTCATCCAGCTGATGAAGCTCAAGAACACCTTGCGCCACCTGCGCGGCGAAGACCTCATCACGCACCTAGGGCTTGAGTACTACGATTAGCTCCGCCGCCGCTCGGCCTCCAACAGCAACGCGATGATCGTCTTGGCCTCGCGGATCTCGCCACGGCGCAGCATCGCCATCGCTTCGTCGAGCGTGAATCTCGCTGGCTCGATCCGCTCGTCGGCTTCGGGCCGCGGCGGGACCGTCTCGAGCGCAGTGGCGCGATAGAGGTGCATCACCTCGTCGCAGAAGCCGGGCGTCGTCCAGAAGACCAGCAGTGGCTCGAGCGCGCCCGCGCGCAGGCCCACCTCTTCCTCGAGCTCGCGCCGGGCGCCGGCCTCAGGCGACTCGTCGGGGTCGCGGCGACCCGCCGGCAGCTCCCACACCTGGTCGTCGACGGCGTAGCGGTACTGCCGAATCAGTACGATGCTTCCGTCCGCGTGCACCGGGAGCGCAGCGACCGAGCCCGCCTGGCGGACCACCTCGCGGGTGCCATCGACTCCGCCGGGCTCGCTGACCTGGTCGACGTCGAGCGTGACGATGCGGCCCTCGTAGACGCGCCGGTGCTGGCGCACTTGCGCCGAACGGCTGGCTTCTCGCATGCGCGGGATGATAGCAGCGAGCCTAGCCGCGCGCCGCGCGTAGAGCCGACAGCACGCCCTCGAGATCGGGCGGGAGCGGGGCCTCGAAGCGTAGCCGCTCGCCGCTTGCCGGATGCGTGAAAGCGAGACTCGCGGCGTGGAGCGCGGGCCGTTCGAGAAACGCGAGGGCCTGACGCGCGGCGACCTTGCGCGACGCGGGCGTGCGGCTGCCGCCGTAGGTCGCGTCGCCGGCGACGGGATGGCCGATCGAAGCAAGGTGGACGCGGATCTGGTGCGTGCGCCCGGTGTGTATTCGCACCCGCAGCAGCGCGGCTCCATCGAAGCGCTCGGCGAGCGTCCACGAGCTTTGGGCGTCGCGAGCGCGCGGGGCGCGCGTCGACATCCGCTTGCGGTGGAACGGATCGCGTCCGATCGCGGCCGTGATCTCTCCGCTCGCGCGCGCAGGCACGCCGAGCACCAGCGCCAGGTACTCTTTCTCGACCGTGCGGCCCGCGAACTGGCGCACGAGCGCGCGGTGGGTCTCGTCGTCCTTGGCCACCACCAGCAGCCCCGACGTGCCGCGATCGAGGCGGTGCACGATGCCGGGACGCAGCACTCCGCCGATGCCCGACAGGTCCTGCACCCTGGCGAGGAGCGCGTTCACCAAGGTGCCGCTTTGGGCGCCCGATCCAGGGTGAACCACCAGCCCGGCGGGCTTGTCGACCACCAGCAAGGCCCGGTCCTCGTAGACGACGCGGAGCGGGATCTCCTCGGGCTGCGGCTCAGCAGGCGTGGGCGGAGGCACGCTCACCACGGCCGACTGGCCGGCTCGCACGCGCGCGGCAGCCCGGGCCGGTGCTTCATCGAGCCGAACCCGGCCCGTTGCGATCAGCGCCTGGAGCCGCGAGCGCGACAGCGACGGCAGCCTTCGGGCGAGCCAGGCATCGAGGCGCAGGCCGGCTTCGTCCGGTGCGACGACCAGCGCGTGGCCCTCTTCCACCTCAGGCGGCTGCGATCCTGTGGGTGCGCCGGACGCCTGGCAGCAGCAGCGCCGCGCCCAGCAGCAGCACCACCGCGATCAGCTGCGACGTCGAGACGACGCCGCCCAGCCAGGCGCCGCGATCGGGGTCGCCGCGGAGGAACTCGAGTCCGAAGCGCACGGCCGAGTAGAGCGCCACGTAGCTGAGCACGACCTGGCCATGGAAGGTCTTGCGCGGGGCGAGCCAGAGCAGGAAGGCTAAGATCAGGAACGCCGCCGCCGACTCGTAGAGCTGGCTCGGGTGAAGGGGGGTGTCCATCGGCGTGCCGACCGCGCGGGCCGCGTATACGTCCGTGAAAGTGACCGCCCAGGGCAAGGTGGTGGGCTTGCCCCAGCAGCAGCCGGCGGCGAAACAGCCGAGCCTTCCGATCGCCTGGCCCAAGATCACGCCCGGGGCGAGCACGTCGGCCGTCTGCCAGCCCGCGAGCTTGTGGCGGCGAGAGTACCACCAGGCGACCAGCGCGCCGCCGATCAGGCCACCGTAGAAAACACCGCCGCTTTGGAGGATCGACGCGAACTGCCGAGGACTGGTCATGAAGTAGCGCCAGTCGATGAACGCCAGCATCAGCTTGGCTCCGATGAGGCCGGCGATCAGCACCCACACAGCCATGTCGGTCACGCGGCCCGCGTCGAGGCCAGCGCGCCGCGCCTGGCGCGAAACGATCCACAGGCCCGCCAGGAAGGCGACCGCGAGCAAAAAGCCGTAGGTGTGCAAGGTGAAGGGACCGAACGATCGCCCCAGGAGCTCGAACCCGGGGATCGTCAGCAGGCGTGGGAACATGTCAGTCAGTCCTCCCGGCGGGGGTCACGCCGTCGATGCCGGCCGCGGCGCCCGCCGGCTCGGTCTCCGACGTGCGCAAGATGTCGATTATGAGCATTGCCACGCCGATCGTGATGGCGGAATCGGCGGTGTTGAAATCCGGCCACTGGAGCTCGCGCCAGTAGACGTGGACGAAGTCCACCACGTAGCCGAGCCTGAGCCGGTCGATCACGTTGCCGATGGCGCCGCCCAGCACCAGCGCGAGTGCCAGGCGCGGCAGCCGCGCCGCCGTCGGCAGCCGCACGAAGTACGCCGCGATGGCGCCGAGGGCCGCGAGGCTCAGCAGCGACAAGAGCAGCGACTGGTAGGGCAGGTTCCAGTCGGAGAGCAGGCCGAAGGCTGCGCCGTGATTGCGCACGTGGCTGAGGCTCACCAGACCGTCGACGAGCGGGATGTAGTCGTGGAGTCCGATCTGCCGCACCACGAGCGCTTTCGTGAGCTGATCGAGCACCACCACCGCCACGATCAGCAGCAGGTAGGGCAGGCTTCGTTTCACGTTCCCGCCAGGACCTCGTTGCAGCGCTCGCAGACGCCAGGGTGGGCTGGGAGCGTGCCGACGCGGGCCGACCAGGTCCAGCAGCGCTCGCACTTGCGACCGGCCGCGTGCTCGACGCTCACCGAGAGTGGGCCGTCGCAGGCCTCGAGCCGGACCGCGCTCACGATGAACAGGTTGGCGAGGTTGCCGGGGAAGACGCTCGAGAGCGCGTCGTAGGCCCTGAGCCCAGCGAGCGTCGCCTCGGGTGCACGCACCACGACGGCCGCCTCGAGGCTGGCTGCGATCTGCTTGGCCGCGCGCGCCGCTTCGAGCGCCTTCATGACCTCCGCGCGCACCTCGAGCAGCTGCGAGAAGCGCTCGAGTCGCGGCGCGTCGGCCGGCTGCTTCGGCGGGAACAGCCCGAGGTGGACGGACGCCTCGGCGCGGCCCGGGAGCGCCTCCCAGGCCTCGTCGCTCGAGAACGGCAGTACCGGCGCGAGCAACAGCGAGAGATCGGAGGCCAGGCGGTGGAGCACGGTTTGCGCGGAGCGGCGTCGCTGCGACGCGGCGGCGTCGCAGTAGAGCCGGTCCTTCAGAACGTCGAGGTAGAAGGCCGAGAGGTCGGCGGAGGCGTACTGGACCAGCTGGTGGTACACCACGTGGAACTCGCAGCTCGCGTAGGCCTCGAGCACGCGCCCAACCACCTGGCGGTGACGGTCGAGCTGGTAGCGGTCGAGCTCGTCGAGGGCGGCCTCCGCCACGCTGTCCCTCGCGGGCTCGAAGTCGCTGAGGTTCGACAGCAGGTAGCGGATCGTATTGCGGATCTTGCGGTAAGCCTCGGCCACGCGGCGGATCATGTCGTCGGAGATGCGCATGTCCTCGCGGTAATCGACCATGATCGTCCAGAGCCGGAGGATCTCGGCTCCGTAGCTCGCGATCAGCTTGTGGGTGTCGACATCGTTGCCGAGGCTCTTCGAGATCTTTTTACCCTCGCCGTCGACGGCGAAGCCGTGGGTGATCACCTGGTTGTAGGGCGCGCGGCCGCGCGTGGCGACGCCGATCAGCAGCGAGGAGTGGAACCAGCCGCGGTGCTGGTCGCTACCCTCGAGGTAGACGTCGCAGGGCCACGGCAGGTCCGGGCGCGTGCCCAGCACTACCGCGGCCGAGGAGCCGGAGTCGAACCATACGTCGAGGATGTCGCGCTCCTTGTCGAACTCCGTTCCGGAGCAGCCCGGGCAGGTGAAGCCCGCGGGCAAAAGTTCGTTCGCCTCGCGCACGAACCAGGCGTCGGCGCTCTCCTGCTCGAACACTTGCGCCACGTGGCGCAGCAGATCTGGCCGCAAGAGCGCCTTGCCGCAGCCCTTGCAGTAGAAGGCCGGGATCGGCACGCCCCACAGCCGCTGGCGCGAGATGCACCAGTCGGGACGGGTGGCGATCATGTTGTGGATGCGTTCCTCACCCCAACCGGGCAGCCAGCGCGTGGCGGCGATCGCGGCGAGTGCCTGCTCGCGCAAGCTGGGGCGGCCCTCGTCGAGAGCGATGAACCACTGCTCCGTCGCGCGAAAGATGATCGGGTGCTTGCAGCGCCAGCAGATCGGGTACGCGTGCCGGTCCTTGCCTGCCTGGACGAGCGCACCCTTCTCGCGCAAGAGCTCGATCACGTGCGGGTTGGCATCCCACACGCGCTGCTGGGCGAAGTGCTCGACCTCGGGTAGGAAGCGGCCGGCCTCGTCGACCGGGCAGTAGATATCGAGGCCATAGCGGACGCCCGTGAGGTAGTCGTCCCAGCCGTGTCCCGGCGCCGTGTGGACGACCCCGGTGCCTGTGTCGAGCGTGACGTAGTCGGCAAGCACGCCGGGCGAGTCGCGGTCGATCCAGGGATGACGGAACTTGACGTGCTCGAGTGCGGCGCCTTTGACTTCGGCGAGCGGTGTCCCCAGGGTCGCGCCGAAGCGCTTTCCCGCCGCCTCGCCGAGCGCCTTCGCGACGAGCAGCACCTCGTCCCGGCCCTCGACCGGGAAGAAGGCGTAGTCGGCTTCGGGATGGAAGGCGAGGGCGAGATTCGCGGGCAAGGTCCAGGGCGTCGTGGTCCACGCGACGGCGAAGATCGGACGGCCCGACAAGGCGGGGTAAGTTGCGGAAAACCGTGCAGCCTCGCTCGCGGCAAGCGCGAAGCGCACGTCGATCTGCGGGCTCTCGTGGTTCTCGTCGTACTCGACCTCGGCTTCGGCGAGTGCGGTGCGGCACGAGATGCACCAGTGGACCGACTTCTTGGCCTTGTAGACGAGCCCCTTCTCCGCGAAGATCGCCAGCTGCCGCACGATCGTGGCCTGGTAGTCAGGCGACATCGTGAGGTAGGGATCCTCCCACTCGCCCATGACGCCGAGCCTCTCGAACTCCTCGCGCTGGATGCGCATGTACTTGTCGGCGTAGGCTCGGCAAGCTTGACGGAAGGCGACGGGCGACATCGCGCGCTTCTTCGCGCCCAGGTCGCGCTCCACCTTGAGCTCGATCGGCAGGCCGTGACAGTCCCAGCCCGGGCGGTAAGGAGCGTCGTGTCCGGCCATCGAGCGGCTGCGCACGACCACGTCCTTGAGGACCTTGTTGAGCGTCGTGCCGATGTGGATGTGGCCGTTGGCGTAGGGCGGCCCGTCGTGCAACACGAAGCTCGGCCGACCGCTGCGGGCCTTGCGCAGCTGTGCGTAGAGGTTGACCTCCTTCCAGCGCGCCAGCCTCCGCGGCTCCGCCTGGGGCAGGTTCGCCTTCATCGGGAAGTCGGTCTTCGGGAGGTTCAGGGTCGTCCGCAGGTCGGACTCAGTCATTTCAGGCATGGGCCCCGAGGCATGAAAGGCCAAGGTAGCATGTGCGTTACAATCCTCGCAAGCTGCGGCGGGGCTGGGACATGGAAGCGATGCGAAAGCGGATTCGGACGTGGGCACTGCTGCTGGCGCTGGCGCTGCCGATGGGCTCGTGCGGCAGCTCCGGCGAGGAATGCGATACCTGCTCGAGCGACGACGACTGCACGGGCGGCCTCGTCTGCTCGAGCTTCTCCGACGGCAGCAAGCGCTGCGGTACCGGGATGGGGACGAGCTGCAAGGTCCGCTAGAGGCCTAATCGCCGCCCTGCACGTCGGCGGGGGCGCCGTCTCGGCTCGGCACCGTGTCAGGAGCGCGCGCCAAGAACAGGCCAATGGCGCCGGCCGCCATCCCCGCGAGGACCGTAAACGCCGGCCAGATCACGAGCTGGGGGAGGAGCGTCAGCCAGAAGAGCTGCTCCCAGCTTCCTGGCGCGAAGGTCCAGGGTCCCGCCGAGAAAGCCACGGCGACCTCGCTGAGCGGCGAGACGTCGTAGTGGCTGCCGGCCGCGAGACGCGTGGCCAGGACGCCCACCAGCGCCACGAAGCCGCGCACCAGGTACGCATAGCGCAGTAGTTCCTGAAGCAGCGCCGTCGGCCCGCCCTGCTCCACCCGCAACCCCATGGCAAGGTACGCGCCCGCCACCGGAGCGAGCCACGTCACGCCCACGGCCCCCACGAGGAGCGCCGGCGCGGCGCTTTTTTCGAGCAGCAGCCTTACGATCGTGACCAGCCACGCCACCGCCACCGAGCTCAGCAGCGGACGTGGCTTGAGCCAGCGCGCGAGCGGGTCGCTGAAAATCAGGCCCGCGAACCCGAGCAGCAGGCAGACGCCGGTGAGCACGTAATAGTAGAGGCTCGCGGAGGCGGAGGCTCGCGCCGTCAGCGTGGCCGGACCCACCAGCACCAGGGACGTGAGCGCCGACTCGCGCAGACCCTCCGAGCGCAGCGCCGCCACCAGGAACGCGATCCCGGCGAGGCTCGTGGCGATCGACAGCCGTCGCCTGTGGGACGCGGGCAGGGCCGGCCACCAGTGCATGGGTACCGCGAGTACCAGCGCAAGCGCAGCCGTGAGCAGGAGTGAGGTCACGGGGGCTGAAGGTATCATGGCCGCGTGACCCCCGAGCGGGATTCGCTCGCCCGCGAAGCCGAAGACGCCTCGCGCGGCAGCGCCATCAAGCTCGCGGCGGAGATTCTGTCGCGCCTGCTCGGCCTCGCGACCACCCTGCTGCTGATCCGGGGTCTCGGGCCGTCCGACTTCGGCGCGTTCGGACGACTGTCGCTTTACGCCCTGCTGCTCGCCGAGCTCGCCGAGCTCGGGCTGCAGACGCTCGCCTCGCGCGCGCTGGTGGCGGGCGCGCTGTCGCTCGGCGCGCTCGTGCGCGCGCGACTTTTGCTCCTCGCCGGCGTGGCAGGCGGAGCGCTCGCCTGCCTCGGGCTCGCGCCGGTGCTGTCGCCGCTCGTCCTCTGGTTCGCTCTCTCCGGTTGGGGCGAGTTCCTGGGCGTGGCGCTGCGCTGCCGAGGGCGGCGCGTGGCTGAAGCGCTGCTGCTGCTGTGCCTGCGGGGGTTCGGCCTCGTCGCGGCCGCCCTGGCCCTCCGCACGGGAGCCGGGCTCGAGGGGCTCGCCTGGTCGCTCGCGCTCTCGACGACGCCGGCGCTGCTTTTGGGTGCCCTGCTGCTCGGTCGAGCTCCAGCCGGCCCGGTAGCCGCGGCCGCGAGCGTCGGTCGAGTGATGCGCGAGGCCTTGCCGCTCGCGGTCCACGGCGGCCTCGTCCTGCTGAGCCCGCGCGTGGAGTTCCTGGTGCTATCGCTGCTACGGAACGATCGCGAGACGGGCCTGTTCCTCGCCGCGCTGCGCGTTTACGAGTTCTTGAACGTCGTGCCCGCCGCAGTGAGCGCCGGCGCCATGCCGGGGCTGACGCGCGAGGCCGTGCGCGGTCATGGGCTGGTGCGGTCGCGCAGCGCCTGGACGCTCGCGTTCCTTGCTGCACCCGCCGCGGTCGGCCTCGCCCTCGTGGCCCCTGCCGTGGCACGCCTGCTGCTGGGTGCGGGCTACGACGCGGAAGCGTACGCGGGCAGCGGCATCCCGCTGCGGCTGCTGGCACTCGCGCTGCCGGCCCAGTTCTTGAACGGCTTGCTGCTGAGCGCGCTGGTGGCCGCCGGCCGAGCCTCGTGGCTGCCGCGGCTGACGGCGGCCCGCGTGCTGGCGGCCATCGCGATGGCCGTGCCGCTCGTGAGCACATTGGGGGGCACAGGCGCCGCCCTGAGCCTCGTGGTCGCCGAATGGCTGCTGCTGCTGTTCGCGGCCCGCGCGTGTCGCGCGGCCTCGTTCGAGGTCGAGCTGTGGAAGCCGCTCGCCTGGGCGCTCGTGGCGAGCTTGCCGATGGCACTCGCGGTCTTCAGCGTGCGCGGCGATCTGCGGCTGGCGCTACCCCTCGGCGCTCTGGTGCAGCTCGCGGCCATGGCACTCGCACGAAAGATCGCGTCGGGGGCAGAGTCGACGCGCGATCTCCGGTATCCTTGACGCCTCCGGAGGTGCCCCACGGCTTCGGCCCGCGGCGCGGCACGGCGCCAGCCCGTCGTCCTGTATCAGCCCCGGGACGTGGGCGGGATGATGCCGCTCGGCCTGCTGGCGCTCGGATCCTGGCTCGAGGGCCGTCACGTGGTCGTGATCGACGGTCGCTTCGAGCTGGCGCCGGAGGCGCGCGTGGTGGAGCTCGCCAGGAGCGCGCTGCTCCTGGGAGTGAGCGTGCGTACCGGGGAGCCGCTACGCGAGGCGCTGCGCGTGAGCCGGGCCGCGCGGGCTGCGGCGCCTCAGCTGCCGGTGATCTGGGGCGGTCCGCACGTGCTGCTCGATCCCGGGTCGTGCTTCGAGAGCGGAGTCGTGGACGGCTGCGTGCCCGGAGCGGGCGAAGAGCCGCTCCAGGCGGCGGTGACAGTGCTTCGCTCGGGCCGGCCGCTCGCTGCGGCCAAGGGACTGTGTGTGGTGAGCTCCGCCGAGCCGAGCGCAGCCGCGACGCCGCCGACGCGCCTGTGGCCGCGCGCCGACTACTCGCTGCTGGACGTCGAACGCTATTTCGAGGAGCGCGGCGTGCGCCGCCTCGACTACTGCTCGAGCCGAGGTAGCCGTGAGGCTCCCGACTGGCTGGGTCTGCGCCCGGAGCGGGTGGTGGGCGAGTTGGTCGAGCTCGCGGAGCGCTACCGGGCGCGCGAGCTCTGCTTCCAGGACGAGGACTTCTTCGCCGACCCGGCGCGTGTCGACGCAATCGCCGACGGGCTGATCGACGCCGGCGCGCGGCTGGGCTGGCGCGCGGAAGCGAGGCTCGAGGACGCGCTCGAGATCGAGCCCAGCACGCTGCGACGGCTCGTCGAAAGCGGGTGCCAGGGGCTTCAATTGATCGTGGGCGGGGTCGAATGCGAACGCCTGCTCGAGACGGCCGCACGCTTCGGCGCCGCAGGCCTCGGCGGTCGCTTCGTGTTCGAGGTGACCGAGGCGGAAGGCCCCAGGCGCGGCCTGGCGGCGGCGGTTAGGGCCGCGCGCAAGCTGTGCGCGATGGACAGCCGTTTCGTGACGCCGATCAGGCGCCGTCGCGTGCCACCTGGACCGGCCGAGCCCGGCCGCTCACTCGAGGCGTGGGCGGCGCTCGAGAGGGTACCGTGGGCCGATGCCGGGGCCGAGCGCCGGCTGTTGCGTGCGGCGTTCTACTTTGCCGAGGCCCAGCGCACGCCCGGGCAGCGCCTCGGCAAACACCTGCTGCGGGTGCTCGCGCTGTTGCGGGTGAGGCTGGGGTTCTTCGCGCTCGACCTCGAGCGGGTCGCGGTCGAGCTCGCGGCGCTGGTACGGACAGGAAGGGCGCGGCCCGCGGCGGGCGGCGAGTGAGCTCGCGCCGCGGTAGTATGATCTCGGTGGACTGGCGATGAGCGAGCTCCAAGAGATCTTGCAGGCGATGGTCGCGCACAAGGACAAGATCAAGGATCGCCGCGAGCTGCTGCTCGACATGGGGGAGCGCGTGGTGAAGGCCGCCAGCCAGCAGTTCGGCTGCAAGCAGGACGAAGTGGCCGTGCTGATGCTGTCGCTCGACGGAAAGCACCTGCGCTTCATCGCGCCGCGCCGCTTCGCTGAGCTAGGCTCGATCCCGACCAGCAAGCGCGACTCGATCGCCGTTGGCGTGCTGTCGCGGCGTTCGGGCGAGGTGATCAACAACGTGCCGATGGTGAAGCACGTCTCGTTCTTCGAGACGATCAAGCTGCGGGACAAACCGGCCCCGATCCAGAAGATGGTCTCGACGCCGCTCCTGATCCGCGGTCAGCCGGTGGGGGTCGCGGAGATCAGCCGCAAGGGCGAGACGGTGCGCGACGCCGGGCCAGACTTCACCACCGCGGATCTCAAGAAGGCGCAGGAACTCTTCGACGGCATAGCGCCGTTCCTGGCCGAGGCGCGGCCCGCCGACTACTAGGAGAGCCGCTCGACTCGACGCGGCCTCACTCCTCCAGGCCCCGAACGATCCCGCTGTCGTCCACCAGGAACGGCCGGCCAATAGGACCCTGGGGCACCGCCTCGGCGCGGTAGCCGTCGGCCTCGACGGTGACGCGGAACGCGTAGCGCGCCCGCTTGAAGCCGGTGGCGTCGAACGGCACGTCGAGCGCGAAGAGACCTGCGTCGTGGAGCTCACGCAAGGTTCCGTAGCGACCTTGCTTGCGGTGGAATGCCTCCTCGACGGAGTTGACGTAGACGAGCGTGGCGACCGCGGGCCGCTCCGGCATGGTCATCCCGCGCGGGATCTTGGGGCGCTGGCGGAAGCGCGCGGTCGAGGAGGAGCCGCCTCCTCCCGAACGGTACTTCTGGGCGAGCGCCTCACCCGTGGCGCGGCCGTCCGGCTCTTCGCTCGGAAGCTCGTCGAGATGGCCGAAGTCGCCGCCGGCGGGCTCGGGCTCCGCAGGCACGGGGGCCGTGCCGCTGCCCTTGGCCGGAGCGGGAGCGGGTGCCACCGGGTGCTTTGGCTGTGGTGCGCTGCCGCCGCCGAGCTGCGGCGCGGGGCGAGCCGGAGGCTCGATGGGCGGCGGGCTCGTATTCGTCGCGACGGGCGAGGGCACTGCCTCGGCGGGCTGCGTAGCGCTCGAGTCGGCGGGCGCCTCGGGCGAGGGCACGGGCGTGGCCTCGGCGACGGTCGGCCCCACTGGTGCTGGGGCGTTGCGCCGCATCAGGAAGAAGGCTCCGCCCGCGACCAGGGCCACGAGTAGGAGGCCCACGACGCCCAGGCCGACGATCAGTCCGGCCCCGCCACCCTTGCGGCGGGAGGCCGATGCGGCGGGTTGCGGCGCACTCGCGCGTGCGGTTGCAGGTGCCTTCGGCAGGGGCGGCGGTGTGGTGCGCGCCGTGGCCGGAGTCAGGATCGTGGGCGCCACGGAAGGCGCGGCGCCGGCCGTGGCCGCCGCCCCGATCGTGGGAAGGCCCTGGGCCGTGGCGGGCGAGGAAATCGTGGGCACGTCGCCCGGAGGCGCGTCCGGCGGCAAGGTGGGCGTCTCCCGTGCGCGCAAAGTCGGCACGAAGCCCGGCCGCGTGACGGCGAGCAGGTCGTCGGCGAGCTCGCGCCCGCTCTGGTAGCGGGTCTCGGGCGCCTTCGAGAGCGCCTTGGCGATGATGCGCAGCATCTCGTCCGAGACCGTCGGGTCGAGCTCACGCAGCGAGGGCGGCTCCTCGGTGATGATCTTGAAGAGCAGCGCCGTGATCGAGTCGCCGCGGAAGGCTCGCTGGCCCGAGACCATCTCGTACAGGATGCAGCCGACCGAGAAGAGGTCGCTTCGCCCATCGACGACAGCGCCCTTCGCCTGCTCAGGGCTCATGTAGGAGGGCGTCCCGAGCAGGCTACCGGTAACGGTCAGGTGGTCCGCAGAGTCGGTGACCTTGGCGATGCCGAAGTCCGTGACCTTCACGTGGTCGCCTGGCTCGATCATGATGTTGGCGGGCTTGATGTCGCGATGCACGATGCCGTGCTTGTGCGCGGCAGCGAGCGCGTCGGCCACCTGGGCGCCGAGCGCGGCGGCGCGCTCGGTCGCCATCTTGCCGGAGCCCTTGATCACGCGGTCGAGACCCAGGCCGTCGACGTACTCCATCGAGATGTAGCTCATGCCTTCCCAGGTGCCGATGTCGTACAGCATCACCACGTTGGGATGCCGGAGCCGCGCGGCGACCTGGGCTTCCTGCTTGAAGCGCTTCAGCAGGTCCTCGAGCGAGGAGGTCGAGGCGGCGAGGCCCTCGAGGCGGATCGTCTTGATCGCGACCATGCGTCCGAGCTCGCGGTCCTTCGCCTTGTACACGGTGCCGAAGGCGCCGGCTCCGAGCTTCTTCTCGATCTGGTAGCGCCCAGCAATCTCGCTCGGATCGGGGGCGGCGGCCGTATTGGAGGCGCTCACGTCGCTTCGGCTCCTATCCGGGCGGCCAGCCGAGTGGCCGCCCGCCCAAGACGTGCAGATGGATGTGGTAGACGCTATAGCCGGCGTCGTCGCCGCAGTTCAGCACCAGCCGAAAGCCACGCTCGCCGAGCCCCTGTTGCTTCGCGATGTCACGGCCCTGCCGCACCATCGCCCCCACCAGGTCGTCGTCGGCGGAGCCGAGCTCGAGCAGACTCGTGATATGGCGGCGCGGGATCACGAGCAGATGGCTGGGTGCCTGCGGGTTGACGTCGTGGAACGCCAGCAGGCGCTCGTCGGCGTGCACCTGGCGCGAGGGAACCCGACCTTCGACGATCTCGCAAAAGAGGCAGGCCATGCGCCGACGTCATTTTAACCCGCCCCGGGGGAGGGGGGGCGGGATATGCCCCGGGGGGTTAGGGGGGGCGGGATGCCCCCCCTTAAGCAGCCCAGCCGGTCGCGTGTCTGTTGTTCGTTGTCCGTGTCTGTTGTCCGTTCGTTCCCCCCTCACAGCTCGAGCGGCAGCTGCGGCGCCTTTAGCCCCCGCAGCAGCTTGCGTGTGGACGAGGCCACCGCCAGGCCGGCGACCTCCTCGGGCCGTGCCCACAAGAAGCGCTCGGGGTCCTGCGGGACGGGCGGTCGCAGACGTGTCCGGTAGCCCTCGAGCGTGATGCGGCGGTACGTCACGGCATGGCGCGCGCGCACCGCGAGCGGTCCCGGCACGACGCGCAGGCCGTGGCGCTCCTCGAGCTCGCGCGCGAGGTCGGGCCGTCCGCGCGAGTCCAAAGACGTCTGCGGAACTTCCCACATGCGGTCGAGCAGGCGTCCGCACGGCCGCCGCACGAGCAGCACGCGCCCGTCGCGCTCGACCAGCGCAGCGGCCACGGTCACGTCCACGGTCGCTCGCCGAGTGCGCCCCTCCGGCAGCTCGTCCACGATGCCGAGCGCCCTCGCGCGGCAACGCTGGCGCACGGGACAGGCGGGGCAGGCTGGCTTGCGTGGCAGGCAGACGGTCGCGCCCAGCTCCATGAGCGCCTGGTTCCAGTCGCCCGGGCGCGCTGTGTCGAGGAGCTCCTCGGCGCGGTTGTAATAGGGACCGTCCTTGCGGAAGCGCGGTCCGCGCAGGGCCAGCAAGCGCGAGAGCACACGTCGGACGTTGCCGTCGACTACTGGCAACGGGAGGCCGTGCGCGATCGAGAGCACGGCGCTCGCCGTGTAGAGGCCCACCCCCGGGACGGCGAGAGCAGCCTCCAGCGAACGGGGGAACCGGCCGGCGTGGCGCTCGGCCACGTGTTGCGCGCCCCGGTGCAGGTTGCGGGCGCGATGGTAATAGCCGAGTCCGGACCAGGCCGCGAGTACCCCATCCTCGGGCTCCTCAGCGAGCGCTCGCAGCGTGGGGAAGCGCTTCAGGAAGGCGGTGTAGTAGGGGAGCACGCTCCTGACCGTGGTCTGCTGCAGCATGACCTCGGAGACCCAGATCCGGTAGGGATCGGAGGTCAGGCGCCACGGCAGGTCGCGGCGATGGCGGTCGTACCAGGCGAGCAGAGCGGTGCGCAAGGCGGCGCGACCCTTCTCGGCCTGCGAGCGCGGCGCCCCTGGCATGTGCCGGAGTCTAACCGAGCGAAGGGCTGCTGATCGGCTTTTGGCCGCGGACCAGCCGAGGCCGGTCGCTGAGGTCGTTCGCGACGCGCACAGCTTCGAATCCCGCGTCGGCGAAGAGGCCTGCGACCGCGCCCTCGAGTGTCGGGGCGATCTCGACGATCATGAAGCCTCCGGGCCGCAGCCGCTCGCGCGCCTCGGGGACCAGCCGGCGGTACACCGAAAGCGCGTCGCCCGGCGGGAAGAGCGCAAGCTCGGGCTCGTGCTCCCGTACTTCCGGCGCAAGCGTTTCGCGCTCACCCGGGTCGACGTAGGGGGGATTGCTGACGACGAGGTCGAACTGCCCCGCGAGCTCGGACACGGCCTCGAGCAGCTGGCCCAGGTGGAAGGCCACGCGAGCTTCGAGGCCGAGCCGGCGGGCGTTGTCACGAGCCACCTCGAGCGCAGGCGCCGAGATGTCGGTCGCGTGCACTTCCGCGTCACGCCGCTCGGCGGCGAGCGACAGCGCGATGCAGCCGCTGCCCGTCCCCACGTCGACGACCACTGGCCGCTCCGCTCCCCGAAGCAGCTCGAGCGCGGTCTCAACCAGGAGCTCGGTCTCGGGACGCGGGATCAGCACGTCGCGTGTCACCTTGAATTCGTGCTTCCAGAAAGCCTGCGAGCCGATGAGGTGCTGCAGGGGCACGCGTCGCGCCCGTTCGGCAACCAGGCTGCGAAAAGCCCGCTCGGGCTCGCTGCCGATGGCAAGGCCCGGAGAAGCGACGAGCGTCGCGCGCTCCCAGCCCAGGACTTGCCGCAACAGGCGCTCGGCATCCCACTCGGGCGCCGCTATACCCCGGTCTGCGAGCTCGCGCGCAGCCTCCGCGAGGAGCTCGGCGACGGTCATGGGCCGCTCAGGCCTTGAGCTTCTCGGCCTGGTGGTGGGCAATCAAGCCGCCCACGATTTCGTCGAGGTCGCCGTCGAGCACCTCCTGCAGCCGGTGAAGCGTGAGGCCGATGCGGTGGTCGCTCACCCGCGCCTGCTGGAAGTTGTAGGTGCGGATCTTCTCGGAGCGGTCGCCGCTGCCCACCTGGCTCTTGCGGTCGCTCGCGATCGCTCTCTGCTGCTCCTCGAGCGCCACCTCGTACAGGCGCGAGCGCAGCACCTTCATCGCCTTCTCGCGGTTCTTGATCTGGCTCTTCTCGTCCTGGCAGGAGACCACGGTGTTGGTGGGCAGGTGGGTGATGCGCACGGCCGAGTAGGTGGTGTTGACGCTCTGGCCGCCGGGGCCCGACGAGCAGAACGTGTCGACACGCAGATCTTTCGGGTCGATCTTCACGTCGACCTCTTCCGCCTCCGGCAGCACCGCCACCGTGATGGCGGAGGTGTGGATGCGACCCGACCCTTCCGTGACCGGCACGCGCTGGACGCGGTGGACGCCGCTCTCGTAGCGCAGCTTCGAGAACACGCGCTCGCCCTCGACCATCGCGATCACTTCCTTGAGGCCGCCCTGGCCGGTGCGGTTCTGCGAGACCACGTCCACCTTCCAGCCCTGCCGCTCGGCGAAACGTTGGTACATCCGGAACACCTCGGCCGCGAACAGAGCGGCCTCGTCCCCACCCGTGCCGGCCCGGATCTCGAGCAGCACGTTCTTCTCGTCGTTGGGGTCCTTGGGGACGAGCAGCAAGGGAATCTCGGCGTCCAGGGCCGCGCACTTTGCCTCGAGCGAGCGGACCTCCTCGTGCGCCATCTCGCGCAGCTCGGGGTCGCTCTCGGCCTTCACCATCTCCTGGACCTTGGCGAGCTCCTGGAGCGCGTCCTTGTAGGCCCGGTAGCGCTCGACGATCGGAGCGATCTCCTTCGCCTCACGCGCGAGCTTCTGGTAGACGGGCGGGTCCTGGGCCACGGCGGGCTCGGACATCCGGGCCTCGACCGCGGCGAAGCGGGCCTCGATGTCCCTGAGCTTCTGGAAGGTGATCCCGTCCATGAGCCTGGCGCGGGAAGCTTGCGGCCGGCCTCAGGCCTTGGCCGCCGCCTTCCTGGCCGACGCCTGCTTCGTGCCGGAGGGCTTGGTCTCGCCGTACTTGCGGGTGAAGCGCTCGATGCGTCCCGCCGTGTCCATCAGGCGCTGCTTGCCGGTGAAGAACGGGTGGCAGGCCGAGCAGATCTCGAGGCGCAGCTCCTTCTTGGTCGAGCGGGTGGTCCAGGTCGCGCCGCAAGCGCAATGGACGTTGACGACCGCGTAATCGGGATGGATTCCAGCTTTCATGGGACTCCTCAAGGCCGCCCACGGCCACGGCCACAAACAGTCATATTAGCAGCAATCGTCAGCCGATCGCCATCCCGTCCAGGAAGTCCTTGTTGCCCTTGGTCTTCCCGAGCTTGTCGAGGATCAGCTCCAT
>Ga0114129_10006726_pt1 | contig 16322 bp, 15 predicted proteins | sample RhiMetdeltSRZDD1_FD_80071 | JGI IMG/M metagenome (GOLD analysis project Ga0114129, IMG submission 80071) | Populus rhizosphere microbial communities from Tennessee, USA - Rhizosphere MetaG P. deltoides SRZDD1 (version 2) (version 2) | ecosystem: Host-associated > Plants > Roots > Rhizosphere >... | reverse complement strand
CTTCCATCTTGTAGACATCGCTCGGCTCCACGAGCTCAACCTTGCCGCCAAGCTCTTTCAAACGGCCGGCGATGAGATCGGCGAGTTTAGTGAGGCCCTCGAAATCACGGCTACCGGTTTCGATGGATACGAATGTCTTCAAGGATTCGAGGAGAGCGGGTTTTTCTTTCTTGGCCAATGACAATACTGGTTCGTGTGGCTGGGCAAACGATGCCGGTACCCACGCCGTCACAAACAGCACCAGGGCGGTTTGAAGAAAAGCCAGTTTCTTTTTTGATTTCATCGCAATCGCCTCCTTAGTTCGGCGCGAGCCGAGAAGCGAACCGGCCGGAGATCCAAGATCTGGCGACTCCTATGTGGGAAGGAATATTTGATACGGAACCGCGCGTCAACTCAAATGTTGGCGGACAAAGGTACTGAAACCTTCTGGCTAGGTTGGAAAGCCCGGGTTGGGCATCATACAACTACTTCTTGACGAGCTCACTCATCAATATGAGTGTGCATTCTTCCCTCGAGCTAGAGCGTGTGGGACCTAACTCACCTGACGCTTCATCTGAACTGAAGGCGATCAACTTAAATTTCTCTTTTGCTAAAATAACTACGCGGCCAGGCGGTTGGCGCAGATGTTACTCGCGGGCGAAATATCTATCCATGCTGAAAAGCCTGAACTGACCGCGAAGCGGCCGCTTTGACGCAACTTTTAAACTTCTCGATCCTACTGAACCGGCGAGAACTTGATAAGATCAACTTCCCACGTTGCAGTGCTGCCCAATGTCGCCTCGTAATTGTATTTAACGACGCTTTTTGTTTGGGGACTATAGAAATAAGTCCATCTGCCGCACGATTGACCCCCACACCACTCATTGGTTTCTATCTTAAACGTTTGGTACGCACCAGCCGAAGATGTAATATCCTCTATACCGAGAATACTACTTTCGGAGGTGCGTCTTTGAAGTCGATTCGTTCCTCTTACTCGAGTTTTAAACTCTTCAGTCCTTTTCTGGCCGACAATAAGCGGGAACTTAAGGAATCGAGTCTCTCTCATATATAAAATGTTATTCCATGGGCTAGCGGTCGATAGCTCTGATTTTGTAGCTCCGTCCACCTCTAAAAATTTACGTCCCAGAAAACAAATGTTGTGATCACCATTTACTGGTAAGGCTAAAACACCGGAGACATAACCTTGATAGTTTTTGCCCACTGACCTGAATACCCAACACTCTCCTTCTTTGTAGACGGGTGCTTGTGCTTCCTGGCCGAAGACTTCAAAGACGGATATAAGGAATACTCCCGACAGCAAAAAGAGCTGGACCTTTTTCATACCACCTCTTCCTTTTTGTAAGGTCACGATCATTTGATCACTCGGTCTGCTTTCAGCAGCACCCTTTGCGGAATTGTTAATCCGATCTGCTTGGCGGTCTTGAGATTGATCACTAGCTCGAACTTTGTCGGTTGCTCGACAGGAAGATCGGCCGGCTTGGCGCCCTTCAGAATCTTGTCCACGTAGGTAGCAGCGCGGCGAAACAGATCTGCCTCATCCGGTCCATAGGTCATGAGCCCACCTGCCTCAGCAAACTCCTTCAGCTCAGCAATCATCGGCAGCCGCTTCTTGGTTGTGAAATCCGTGATCTCTCTTCTATGATTCCGGGTGAGTCCCTCCGTAAGGATGACCAGCGCTTGAGGATGCGTTTTCGTGATAGCCGAAAATGCAACGGCGAAGTCACCCGGTTCCCTGACCTCGACGGATTGAAGTTGCACCTTCATGTCACGGGCGACGATTTCCGTATTTTTGAATTCGATCCGTTTACCCTTATGGTTAGCATTCCAGAGAATCGCCATACGGGTTGCCTTGGGAACGGTTTCCCTGAGCAGTTCCAACCGTTTGCCGGCAGTCTCAAACGCGAGGATGCTGAGCCCTGTAATGTTACCGCCCGGCCTTGCTAGGCTAGCAACGAAGCCTTGATCAACAGCGTCACCAACAAGCCCCATGACGATTGGGATTGTGCTGGTCGCTTGCTTTGCAGCACTGATCTGTGCCTCGCCAGCCGTCATAATCACCTCGACCTTCAGATGGACCAGTTCTGCAGCGAGCTCTGGGAGCCGCTCAAACCTCCCCTCCGCGTGTCGGTATTCAATGCGGATGTTCTTCCCCTCGACGTAGCCGAGTTCACGCAGGCCTGTTTGAAATGCTTCGAGGCGGGCACGTATCGGACCTTCGCTTTGAGGCTGACCTGACAAGTATCCTATCCGAGGGATTTTCGTCGCCTGCTGCGCTTCGGCGGAAAAAACAGTTGTGAGAAGAATAGTTGCCAGTAGCCAGAGAAGAATTGTTCCAGGCATTCGTCTTCTCCTGCTTATTTCTCCCAACTGGCAACTGATGACTGATTACTGACAACTGTCACTTGAATCATTCTTTCGCCTTACCCCTTACCCTTCACTCCTCACCGAATTACTTTGTCCGCTCTCGCCAGCACGTTTGGTGGAATCGCCAGGCCAATCTGCTTAGCGGTCTTGAGATTGATTACCAGCTCGAACTTGGTCGGCTGCTCCACGGGCAGATCCGCAGGCTTTGCGCCTTTCAGAATCTTGTCCACCAAAACAGCGACACGTCTGTAGGGTTCGTCGCGGTCGTGTCCGTAAGACATTAGGCCGCCATTCTCGACAACAGCTCGCCGAGCGTAAATCGCTGGCAGCCGATGTTTTTCCGCTAGATCAACGATCAATTTTTGATTGGTAGAGCCCAACGGGCTCGATGTCCAGACGAGCGCACCGCTGCGCGCCTTAATTGCTTCCTTAAAAGCAGCGTCATATTTATCGGCACTGCTTACCTCCATAGAATGAAGCTGCAGGTTCAGTTCTCTTGCTGGGAGCTGGCTTTCTTTCCAACTCTGCGCAGAGCTTGATTCCTGTGGATTCCACAACACAGCAACGCGGGAAACCTTGGGAATGGTCTCCTTGAGCAACTCAAGTCGCTTGCCGGCCAATACCGACGCGATGGTGGTAAACCCCGTGATGTTTCCACCAGGCCGCGGCAGGCTATCAACCAGCCCGGTCGCGATGGGATCCGTAACATCTATAAAAACGATCGGGACAGTCTTGGTAGCGTTCTTGGCGGCTACGGCAGCAGGCGTGTTAGGTGCAATGATCACGGCAACTTTAAGACGGACCAACTCATCGGCCAGGCCTGGGAGTCGGTCGAGGTTACCTTCGGCATAGCGATACGCGAAAACTATGTTCTTCCCCTCAACATACCCGAAATTACTAAATTCTCGCTGGAACGACTTTATCGCCGAAACCGCTGATGCCGGACGGACTGCCAGCCAACCAATCGTTGGGATCTTTGATCTTTGCTGCGCCTCGGCGGGCCAAGCAGTTATCAGAAAGACAGTTGCCAGTAGCCAGAGAAAAATCCTTTTACTCATTCGCCATTCTCTTGTTTCTTGCTGACAACTGATTACTGACCACTGGCAACTGTCACCTAATCACTCTGTCCGCTCTCGCCAGCACGTTTGGCGGAACCGCAAGACCGATCTGCTTCGCGGCCTTCAGATTGATGATGAACTCAAACTTCTTCGGTTGCTCAACAGGCAGCTCCGCGGGATTTGCGCCTTTCAATATCTTGTCCACGTAAGTCGCAGCGCGCCAGGTCAAGTCGCGCAAATTAACGCCATAGGACATAAGTCCGCCGGCCTCCACATGTTCCGGTCGTTCGCGCATCACCGGGAGCCGGTTCTTGACCGCGAGTTCTGCAAGCTCTTTTACGTGCGCACCGCGGATGTTGCCGGCGATGATCTCAAGGACCGCGTCAGCCCGTCCCTTTATAGCCGCACGGAATGCGGGTTCGATATCTTTGGTTGTGAGCACGTCGAGGTGTTGAAGTTTCACGCCAAACGCCGTCGCGGTAAGTTCGATCTCTTTCATCACCTCCGCGTTGCCTACGGCCGTTGAAGTCGAGAAGACAGCTACCCGGGAGAGTTTAGGGATCACTTCCTTGAGAATCTCCAGTCGTTTGCCGCTTAACTCAGGGGTAACCTGAGATAACCCCGTAATATTTCCACCAGGACGTGCAAGGCTGGCGACGAATCCGTTGCCAACCGGATCGTCAGAACTTGCCATGACAATTGGAATCGTTGACGTTGCTTCCTTAGCGAGCCGGGTTGTACCTGATCCAGCCGTGACAATGACGTCGACCTTGAGACGCACAAGTTCCTTGGCGAGAGCACTGCCGCGCTCTCGTATGTTGTCCGCGCCGCGCTGTTCGATCACAATATTTTTCCCCTCCACGTAGCCGAGTTCACGCAAGCCTTGGCGCAACGCCTCCACGCGGGCGCGGGCCGAGGTGGTGGAAAGGAACCCGTCAGTTAGCCATCCTATCCGGGGAACTTTCGCCGGCTGCTGCGCCTCGGCGAAAGAGACAGCGATCAGTAAGACAGTTGTCAGTAGCCTGACAAAAATTTTTCCGCTTATTAGTTTTCGCTTCCTCATTTCACTAACAACCGAGAAACTGACCAATCACAACTGTCATCTGATTAGTCGATCCGCCCGGGCCAGCACATTTGGAGGTATGGTCAAGCCGATCTGTTTTGCCGCCTTGAGATTGACGATGAACTCAAACTTCGTCGGCTGCTCGATGGGAATGTCTGCCGGCTTGGCACCCTTTAGGATCTTGTCCACCATCACTGCGGCGCGCCTGAAGGATTCATCCCGGTTGGCCCCATAGGACATCAAGCCACCATTTTCCACAAAATCCCGACGATAGTAGATAGCCGGCAGTCGGTTTCTTGTCGCCAGGGCCACGATCTGTTTTTGATTAACATTCGCCAAAGCGTGTTGGGTCACCGCCAGCGCTTCACTACGCGCCTTGATCGCTTCTTTGAGAGCGCCCTCGTAGCTTGCTGCGCTGTTTACCTCCAGGGAGTGAAGCTGCACGCGCAATTGTCGAGCCGCGTGTTGGCTTTCCGTCCATTGCGAATTAGTTGCGCGACCTTGTGCATCCCACAGCACAGCTATACGAGTGAGCTTGGGAATCGTTTCTTTGAGTAGCTCCAGTCGCTTACCGGCCAACACCTCCGCGATCGTGGTGAACCCAGTGACGTTTCCTCCCGGTCGCGACAGGCTATTCACCAAATCTGACCCGACAGGATCGGATACAGCTCCCATGAATACAACAGGAATAGTCTTTGTAGCGTTCTTGGCGGCGAGTGCGTCGTTAAACCCGCCCGTGACAATTACATCGACTTTGAGCCCGACCAGTTCATTTGCGAGTGCTGGGAGTCTATCGAGTTTACCGTTCGCGAACCGAGACTCGATCGTCACGGTCTTACCGTCAATATATCCTAGGTTACGAAACTCTTGCAGGAATCCCGTCAGACTGGTTGTTGTGCCACGGCTTGTGGGTGAGAGCCAGCCAACTTTAGGAATCCTTGTGGGCTGCTGGGCCCCAGAATCAGCAGGTAGAAAAACGGCAGGCAGCAGGGAGACAAGGACAAAAATTCCACAAACGCCGGTCGCTCTTTTGTGTTTGCTGCTCACTATTCGCTGTTCCCTATCTAACCGTCATTTGATCACTTGATTCGCCCGCTCAAGCACGCGCACTGGAATCGTCAGACCAATTTGTTTCGCTGCTTTGAGGTTAATGATGAATTCAAACTTCGTTGCCTGCTGCACCGGTAGGTCAGCCGGTTTCGTTCCTTTGAGGATCTTGTCTACGTAGTGTGCGGTCCGGCGGAACAGGTCGATGTAGTCGGCCCCGTAGGACATCAGGCCGCCCTCATCGACAAACCCCTTTTCTGCGTAAATAGCCGGGAACCGGTATTTTGTGGCAAGCTCGACGATCCGCTTTCTTTCGGTGAAAAAGCGGCGAGCCGTAACTGTTATAATCGCGTCGACCTTTTTTTGTTTTGCGGTTTGAAAGGCGCTCTCCAAACCTTTGGGGTCGGCTTGAGTCCCGATCTCTTCCAATTTTACCTTCAGGGCCACAGCGGCAGGCCTGAGCTCTTTCAGTTGGAATGATTGTTCAGGCAACCGCAGCAGTCCAACTCCGGTCAGCTTGGGCACCGCGTCCTTGAGTATCTCTAGCCTTTTGGTAATTAGCTCGGACGCGAAACTCGCGTTCCCGGTGACATTGCCTCCCGGCCGGGCCAGACTGGCAACCAAACCTGCAGCCAAGGGGTCGCCAACGGCCACCATAACGATGGGGATGGTAGTAGTGGCGCTCTTGGCCGCTAACGAAGATGGCGTATCTGAGACCACGATCAGATCGACCTTAAGACGAACCAACTCCGCCGCAAGCTCAGGCAGGCGTTCCGTCGTTTGTTCGGCAAATCGGTACTCGATTGCAATATTCTTTCCCTCGATCCAGCCGAGCTTGCTCAGCTCTTGTTTGAACGCATCGAGAAGGACGGCCATTCCGGAAGCCGTGCTAGAATCCAGGAACCCGATGCGGAAGACTTTTCCAGTTTGCTGCGTGTGAACTGGAAAGCTAAGCGCCGAGAACATGGCGCAAAGAGCAAGACAGAAAATTCTTCTATTCATCGTTTCGCTCTTGTGTTTCCACTTACGCCGAAGCCCGTCCTAAGCAAATGTCGAAGGGCCTCACGGCTCACGCCTCACTTAATCACTCTGTCCGCTCTAGCCAAGACATTCGGTGGTATCGTTAATCCGATCTGCTTGGCGGTTTTGAGACTAATTACCAGCTCGAACTTTGTCGGTTGCTCGACCGGAAGGTCACCCGGCTTGGCACCTTTAAGAATCTTATCCACATAGTTCGCTGCGCGCCGGTTTAAGTCCGGACTGTTCGCTCCGTAATACATGAGACCTCCATCGTCTATCCAAGTCACCGTCGGGTGTATTGCCGGCATCCGGGCCTTTTCCAGTAGGGCCGAAATCTTTTTTTGATGAAGGCGAAGAGTGATGAGCGGAGATGGCGATGTAACGAGCGCGCCCACGCGATCCTTCGCCATGGCTCGGAAGGCACCCTCAAAATCTGGAGTGGGAGCTTTTACTTCCACCAATTGAAGTTTGACGCCCAACGCTTGCACGGCCACCTGCACTTTTTTAAACATGGACATGCTGGCCTTGCCCTCCGCATCATTCAGGAAAGCAAACCTTGTAACCTGGGGCACGGTTTCCTTTAACAGATCTACTCGCTTCCCAAGCAACTCTGCGGTCAGGTTGGTCAACCCCGTGACATTGCCGCCGGGCCGGGCGAGACTAGCAACAAGTCCTTCGAGGTCTCCGCAATTAGTGACGACAATGGGGATGGTAGTAGTTGATTTTTTGGCCGCGCGAGCCATCGTGCAGGTATCCGTAACGATAACATCAATCTTGAGCCGGACTACTTCTTCAGCCAAGGCGGCAAATCGCTCAAATCTCCCCTCAGCAAATCTGTATTCGATGGTGACGTTTTTCCCCTCGACGTAATCCAACTCCTGCAAACCTTGGCGGAAGGCGTCAAGACTGACGGGCGGAGCTGCGCGGGAATCGGATGGATGAAGATCGCGCGATAGGTAGCCGATCCTGGGAATTTTGCCCGCCTGCTGCGCCTCGGCGGAAATGCCAAGCACAAAGAGCATCACGCAGAAAACAACGCTGAAGACGCTCTTGCTGGCTCCTGACCGCTGACTCTGGACTACTTTCATCGAATTATTCCGTCGCACAGGTCAGTCTGGTTTTCGAAATGGGATCGTTTTTTCCCAACCGATTTGAACGGCTTGAACGGTTTGAACTATTGGAACATGTCCTGTTATTCAGCGGATCACTTTGTCGGCTCTAGCCAAAACGTTAGGAGGAATGGTTAATCCGATCTGTTTCGCCGCTTTGAGGTTGATCACCAGCTCGAATTTCTTCGGCTGCTCCACAGGAAGATCGGCCGGCTTTGCGCCTTTTAAAATCTTGTCCATGTACGTTGCGGCGCGCCGGTTCAAGTCGATCTCGCTCACACCATAGGTCATAAGCCCGCCCGCTTCCACATGTTCTCGCTCTCCGTACATAACGGGGACGCGGCTCTTTACCGCGAGCTCTGCAAACTCGATTCGGTGAGGATTAAGGACCGCACCCCATACCATCATAAAAACTGCGTCAGCCCGTCCCTTCTTTGCAGCGCGAAATGCGGTCTCGAAATCTTTACGAGTTAGAACATCTAGGTATTGAAGCTTTATTCCGAATGCCCGTGCGGCGTCCTCTGTCTCTCTTAAACTTCGTGCATTGCCCGCGCTGGTGGAGGTCCCGAAGACGGCGACGCGGGAGAGACCAGGGACGATCTCTTTCAGAAGCTCCAGGCGTTTTCCGATCAGCTCCGGGGCAAGGCTTGAGAGTCCGGTAATGTTTCCACCGGGGTTCGCTAAGCTGGCGACGAATCCTTCCGCGACCGGATCCGGGCTCTGCGCCATGACAATCGGAATCGTAGAAGTTGCTTTCTTGGCAGCATGGGTTGCGTTTGCACCGCCTGTGAAGATGACGTCAACATTAAGGCGCACTAGTTCGTCCGCGAGCGCCGGGAGGCGATCGCGTTTTCCCTCTGCATATCGATACTCAATGGCAATGTTTTTCCCCTCTTCATACCCAAGCTCGCGCAGGCCACGCCGGAATGCATCGATGCGAGCTAGATCAGTGGCGGAGGAAGCAGCTAGATACCCTATCCGCGGGACTTTGTTCGGCTGCTGCGCCTGACCAGGAAAGCAAGGCGCTACGAGCGTGGCGCAAAGTACAAGACAAAAGACAGTTTTACCCATGGTCGATGACTTCCGAGAATTCGAATGTTCGAGTAATGCTCTCGATCGGATCGTCCCAACACTCATGACTCCAGTACTCCATCACTCCATGTGTTCATTTGATCACTGTGTCTGCCCGGTACAGCACCGACTGGGGAATTGTAACGCCGACCAGCTTGGCGGTCTTGAGATTGATCACCAACTCGAACTTCGTCGGCTGCTCCACGGGGAGATCGGCTGGCTTCGCGCCTTTTAGAATCTTATCGACGTAGGTCGCTGCTCGCCGATAGAGATCAATATCATTTGCTGAATAAGACATGAGACCGCCAGCTTCTACATACAGGGTATTCTCGTGCATCGATGGCAATCGGTTTTTGATCGCAAGCTCCGCAAGCTGTTTTGCGTAGGGACTGAGCAAGGCATCCGTTATTGAGATTAGCGCGCTCGCTCGATCCTTCTTCGCAGCTTGGAACGCGCCGTCTAGATCGGGAACGGGACCCCGTACCTCCAATGATTGAACTTGTAGCTTTAGTGCGCGGGCCGCCGCCTGATATTCTTTGAAGACGATATCCAGCGCTAAGCCGTTCGCGTCCCAAATGACTCCGACCCGCGATATAGTCGGAACCGCCTCCTTAAGAAGCTCCAGCCGTTTGCCGCTTAACTGGCGCGTGAGTCTGGCGAGGCCGGTGACATTTCCGCCGGGACGGGCCAAGCTGTCGACTATTCCAGCTGCGACCGGATCCGCATTAATGAACATGACGATGGGGATGGTCTGAGTCGCTTGCTTCGCCGCAAGAATCGCCGGTAGAGCTGAAATCACAAGGACATCGACCTTGAGCTCTACAAGCTCCGACACAAGGCTCGGGAAACGCTCGTTCTTTCCCGAAGGGTTGCGATACTCGACCAGGATGTTTTTGCCGTCAATATAACCGAGATCACGCAGTCCCTGGCGGAATACCTCGACCCGAGCTATCTCAGATCCGAGAAACCCTATCCGTGGGATTTTTTTCGCCTGCTGCGCCTCGGCAATGGAAGCAGATGTCAGCCAGAGAGTTGTCAGTAACCAGAACAGAGATTTTGACTTCATAATCTTCGCTCTTGTTTTTAACTAACTGACAACTGATCGCTGACCACTGGCAACTGTCACTTGAATCAATCTTTCGCCTTACCCCTTACCCTTCAGTCCTCACCGAATTACTTTGTCCGCTCTCGCGAGCACAGTCGGCGGAATCGTGACGCCGATCTGCTTGGCGGTTTTCAGATTGATTCTCAACTCGAACTTTGTCGGGGCTTCAACCGGCAGCTCAGCCGGCTTCGCGCCCTTTAGAATCTTATCCACGTAGATGGCAGCGCGGTGGTAGCTAATGTTGGGGTCCGGCCCGTATGACATGAGACCGCCGGCATCCGCCCAGCTATTCCCGCCGGAGACCGACGGTAGACGATTTTTAATTGTTAACTCCGCGGCCTGCTTACGGTCAGCGGAAGAAGCACCGGGCGGAAGCCGGGAGATAAGACCGTTGGCTTGCTCTTTAGTTGCAGATCGAAAAGCGTCCTGCAAATCCTCAGGTCCCCGAAACACTAAGGGGATAAGCTTTACTCCGAGCACTCGCGCAGAAGGGTCCGTTTCTTTTACAAAGAGATCATTCGCTACACTCGCCGTCATCAAGATGACCACGCGATTGAGTCTCGGCACGATCTCTTTCAATAGCTCCAAAAGTTTTCCCCCTAACTCTCCGCTAATACTTGTTAGCCCCGTTACATTTCCCCCAGGCCGAGCCAGGCTAGCGACGAGTCCCGTCCGTACTGGATCGGTAACGCTCGTCATCACAATAGGGATTGTGCTAGTGGCTTTCTTGAGAGCCAGAGCCAATCCCGTGCTATCCGCGACAAGGATGCGCACTTTCAGATGGACTAGCTCAGCGGCGAGATCGGCGGTGCGCTCAGATCTACCCTCCGTCGTCCGATAGACAAAACCGATGTTCTTGCCCTCGACATAGCCGAGGTCGCGCAGTCCTTGGATAAACGCCGGTGAAGGACTAGAGCCAGCGCCGGCCAGATAACCGATCCAGGGAATTTTTCCCGACTGCTGCGCGTGAGCGAGAGAAACAGTTCCCAGCAAGAAAGTTGCCAGTAGCCAGATGAAAATCTTTTTACTCATTCGCTCTTCTCTTGTTGCGGACAACTGGTAACTGACTACTGAGCACTCTCATTTGATTACCTTGTCCGCGCGCGCCAGCACGTTCGGTGGAATCGTGAGGCCGATCTGCTTCGCGGTTCGGAGATTGATCATAAACTCGAACTTGGTCGGCGCTTCCACAGGCAGGTCTGCCGGTTTCGCGCCTTTGAGGATCTTATCCACGTAAATAGCTGCGCGCCGATACTGAAAAGTGACATCTGAGCCGTAAGACATGAGCCCTCCGGCATCCACCCAACTTCGGTTGATAGAGATTGACGGTAGACGACTGCTCGCCGTCAACTCGGCTACGCGCTTGTAATGGGCCGAATAGACAGATGGCTGTAGACGCATCAGAAGACCGTTGGCGCGTTCTTTGGTGATCGTTCGAAATGCGCCTTCAATTTCGTCCGGATTCTGAACCCGCACGTGGATAAGCCGCAATCCCAACGATCGCGCGGCAACGTCCGCCCCTTTTGTAAAGATCGCATCCGTTGACGATGGGCCCCCAAGTGTCGCCAGAACGGCCACACGAGCGAGGCTCGGCGTGATCTCTTTGAGCAGCTCCAAAAGTTTACCTGCTAACTCTGCGCCGACAGCTGTTAACCCCGTTACGTTCGCTCCAGGCCGAGCAAGGCTGGCGACGAGTCCGGTTTGTACGGGATCGGTGCTGCTCATCATCACGATAGGAATCGTGTTGGTGGCCTTTTTGAGAGCCACGGCAGCGCTCGTGACATCTGTGACGATGATATCTAGTTTCAAGCGGACCAACTCCGTGACGATCTCTGGGTAGCGCTCACGTCTACCCTCAGTCGTCCGGTAGACAAACGCGATGTTCTTGCTCTCGGCATAGCCGAGATCGTGCATCCCTTGTACAAAGGCTTGGTTGGGAGAGGAGCCGGCACCGGCCAGATAACCGATCCAGTAGATTTTCTTTTCTTCCTGGGCTTCGGCGCGGACGCAAAGCACAAAGAGCATGACGCAAAGCGCGACGCAGAAGACGCTTTCCCGGATTACTGACCACTGCCTACTGGCTACTCTCACTCTGAGCGACTGTTTAGTCATCTCGTCTCATGGGTTTTCGATTGAAATAGGGTTGTTGTCTTTGTTCCCAAACGATTGGAACTATTGGAACGTGTCAGTTGTTTCACCGTATTACCCTGTCTGCTCTCGCCAGCACGTTGGGCGGAATCGTGAGACCGATTTGCTTCGCGGTTTTGAGATTGATCACCAACTCAAATTTCTTGGGCTGCTCGACGGGAAGATCGGCGGGCTTGGCGCCTTTAAGAATCTTGTCCACATACGTAGCGGTGCGCCGATACAAGTCGTTGATGCTCGCGCCATAGCTCATAAGCCCTCCGTCATCAACATATTCCGGACTGTTGTATATCGCCGGGAGGCGGCGCTTTATCGCGAGATCTGCAATCTGTTTTCGATTGGAATTGAAGACGGATCCTGCCAGCACAAGAACTGCGTCAGCATGCTCTTTGCCTGCGGCTCGGAACGCGGTCTCAATATCCTCGGGACCTAGCACGTCTAGGTATTGAGGCTTCACCCCGAGCGCTGACGACACGAGTTCTGTCTCTTTTAACTGTTGTGCGTTGCCCGGGGTGGTCGAAGTCCCCAAGACGGCCACGCGAGAAAGCTTAGGAACAATCTCCCTCAAAAGCTCCAGTCGTTTTCCGCTCAGATCCGAAACAAGGTTAGACAATCCAGTGATGTTCCCGCCTGGTCGCGCCAGACTGGTGACGAAGCCCGAGCCGACAGGATCGGGATCTTGGGTCATAACAATTGGAATGGTAGAAGTTGTTTCCCGGGCGGCACGGGTTACTGAAGGACCACCCGTGACAATGACGTCTACCTTGAGACGCTTTAGTTCGGCCGCGAGCGCGGGCAGGCGATCGGATTTTCCCTCTGAGGATCGATACTCAACCACAATGTTTTTTCCCTCCACGTACCCAAGCTCACGCAGACCTTGCCGAAATGCCTCGTAACGGGCCGCGTCAGCGAATTGGAAGGCATTTGATAGGAATCCTATCCGGGGAACTTTCCCTGCCGGCTGCTGCGCTGACACAGGAAAGCAAAGCGCAAAGAGCATGGCGCTAAGCGCAAACCCGATGATGCTTTTCCTGACTACTGACCACTGACTACTGACTACGTTCATCGAATCACTCTATCGGCCCTTGCCAGCGCGTTAGGCGGAATTGCTAATCCGATCTGCTTGGCGGTTTTGAGGTTGATCACGAACTCAAATTTTGTGGGTTGCTCCACAGGAAGATCAGCCGCTTTGGTTCCCTTTAAAATTCGATCTACGTAATAAGCGGCGCGCCGGTAATTCTCAGGATCGTTGGCGGCATAGGACATGAGGCCGCCAGCCTCTACGAAGTCACTTCCCTCAAACATTGAAGGCAGTCGGTTCTTTATGGCCAGAGCGGCGATTTGCTTTGGGTAACGATTGAGCAAACTATCAAGAATCGTAATGAGCGCGCTCACGCGCCCCTTGACTGCAGCTTGAAATGCGCCTTCCAAGTCAGCGTCCGGACCTCGTACCCCCAGCGATTGAAGCTGTATCTTTAGAGCGTGCGCCGCAGTCTCATACTCTTTAAAAGCAGTAGCCCTGTCCGTATTCCAAAGGACTCCGACACGCGACATCCCCGGAACCACCTCCCTAAGCATCTCCAGCCGCTTTCCGCTTAACTCTCGGGTAAGTCTGGAGAGCCCAGTGATATTTCCACCCGGGCGGGCCAAGTTGTCGATTAGCCCAGTCGCGACGGGATCCTGAGTTGCCACCATGACGATGGGGATCGTCTTTGTCGCCTGCTTGGCTGCTCGGATCGCTGGTAGAGCTGAAACAACAATCACATCGAGCTTGAGCTGCACAAGTTCGGCGACAAGGCTTGGGATACGATCATTCATTCCCTCATGGTCACGATACTCAATCCGGATGTTTTTGCCCTCAATATAACCGAGGTCTCGCAGCGCTTGCCTGAATGCCTCACGGTTAGGTGACGGAGTGTTGGGATCCCCAACTGATGAAAAAAATCCTATGCGGGGAATTTTCGCCGGCTGCTGCGCCTCGATGCCCGCAACAACAAGCAACATTGCTGCAATCAGAAATGATGACACAGCGGCTTTCTTCATCGCGTAGACCGTCGCGAGCGTTATTTATCACGCGGATGCAAGCAAAGAAAAGCGGTATTTACGAGCGGAAAGCGAAGACATTTCGTTGGGCGGAAAAGACCCAATTGTCCTTGAGATTGAACTCACGACGCTTCAATTCGATCAGAGTGAAATTGAGTTGAAGGAGAATTCAATTCAATCCTGCGGAACGCGACCAAGCTATTTGATCACTTTGTCCGCCCGCGCCAACACATTCGGCGGAATCGTGAGCCCGATTTGTTTCGCGGTTTTCAAATTGATGACCAGCTCAAACTTTGTCGGCTGTTCGATCGGCAAATCGCCGGGCTTGACTCCCTTCAGGATTTTATCCACGTAATTGGCTACTCGCATATAACTGTCCCCGCGGTCTGCGCTGTATGACATCAGCCCACCGGCTTCTCCAAATTCTTTGCTGTTGTACACCGACGGTAACCGGCTCTTTAACGCCAAGTTGACGATCCGTTTTCGGTTAGGGCGCATTAGCGGTCCTCCACCGGCTACGTAGATACCGCCCGGGCGCTGCTTGCCCATCGCTGCAAAATTTTTGTCGAAATCGTCACCCGTTTTTGCCTCCCAAGGCTCAATCGTCAACTTGAGTGTGCGCGCCGGAACCGGGAGATCTTCTTTCAGCTCGCGTAACGCGTCTGAATTGGCCGCGTCGTAGAGAAATGCGACGCGGGCAAGTTTGGGAACGACTTCTTTGAGCAGCTCCAGCCGCTTCCCACCTATTACGTAGGAAAGGTTTGTAACGCCGGTGACGTTGCCGCCGGGATGGGCAAGGCTCGCGACAAACCCATTGCCTATAGGGTCGCCGTCCTGTGCCATTACGATTGGAATCATCAATGTAGCCTGCTTGGCTGGACGGGTTGCTTGTGGACCGCCTGTTACGATGACGAGAACTTTGAGACGCACCAGCTCGGCCGCTAACTCGGGAAGCCGTTCGAGCTTGCCATCGGCGAAACGCAACTCAATGACAATGTTTTTCCCCTCCACATAGCCAAGCTCTCGCAGCCCCTGTCGAAATGGCTCGATACGGATTGCAGCAGACGAAGGAGAGCCGCCCGTTAGGTACCCTATCCGCGGGATTTTCGCCTGTTGCTGCGCCTCGGCTGTCGCGCATAGCGTAAAGAGCACGGCCCACAGCGCAAAGCCGGAGACAATCTTGCTGACGACTGACCTCTGACTACGGACTACTCTCACCGAATCACCTTGTCCGCTCTCGCCAGCACATTCTGGGGAATCGTAACGCCGATCTCTTTTGCCGTCTTGAGATTTATCACCAGCTCGAACTTCGTAGGCCGCTCCACCGGCAGATCGGCGGGTTTGGCTCCCTTCAGGATTTTGTCCACGTAATAAGCCACGCGCCGATAATTGTCCGCGATGTCCGCCCCATAGTACATGAGCCCGCCGGCATCCACAGCGTCTTTCTCGCCGTACATCGACGGTAACCGGCTCTTCAACGCAAAACCCGCGATCTGCTTTACGTTAGCACGTATTAGCGGGCCCGCGGTGATCACATGGAGTCCATCCGGACGCTCCTTATTTAGCGCAGCGAATGCCTTCTCGAAATCATCCGCAGCTCGCACCTCCGAAGGCTGAACAGTCAACCCCAAGGCGCGCGCCGCGACTGTAATATCCTCTTTCATCTCGCGTGCAGTGTCTTGAATGGCCGGATCATAGAGAACCGCGACACGAGCAACTTTAGGAACTGCTTCTTTGAGCAGCTCCAGCCGCTTCCCACCTATTACGTAGGAAAGGTTTGTAATGCCGGTGACGTTGCCGCCAGGACGGGCAAGGCTTTCAACATGGCCCTCCTTGACAGGATCGAGCCCAATGCCCGTCATAACGATGGGAATCGTCCTGGTCGCATTCCTGGCCGCGCGGACCGGCCGGTCCCCTCCTCCTACCACGACGATATCGACCTTGAGACGCACCAGCTCGGCTGCAAGCTCAGGGAAACGATCGAGTTTCCCTTCCGCATATCGGTACTCGATGGCGATGTTCTGTCCTTCGATGTAGCCAAGTTCGCGCAGAGCCGCCCGAAATGGCGCGGAACGGGGGGAATCAGTCGCGGGGTCGGCGCCGGATAGATACCCTATTCGGGCGACTCTCTTCGGCTGCTGCGCCTCGGCGGAAAAAGCAGTTGTGAGAAGGATAGTTGCCAGTAGCCAGATGAAAATCTTTTTACTCATTCGCGCTTCTCTTGTTGCGGACAACTGGTAACTGACTACTGACCACTCTCATTTCATTAACGTATCCGCGCGCGCCAAAGTATTCGG
>Ga0114129_10006725_pt1 | contig 16323 bp, 17 predicted proteins | sample RhiMetdeltSRZDD1_FD_80071 | JGI IMG/M metagenome (GOLD analysis project Ga0114129, IMG submission 80071) | Populus rhizosphere microbial communities from Tennessee, USA - Rhizosphere MetaG P. deltoides SRZDD1 (version 2) (version 2) | ecosystem: Host-associated > Plants > Roots > Rhizosphere >... | reverse complement strand
TCTCGGTTCTCGGTTCCAGGTTCGAGTTCAAGGTTCTTCGTGGAACAGTGAACCTGAGAACCCGGAACCCAGCCCCGTGCTACGATCGCGGCGTGTCAGGTCACTTCACGCTCACCGACGTGGATCGCGTTGCGCATCTTGCGCGGCTCGCGCTCACCGATACGGAAAAGGAACTCTTCGCGCGCCAGCTCGGCGACGTCCTGACGTACGTCGAGCAGTTGCGCAGCGTCGACACCAACGGCATCGCGCCAACATCGCATCCGCTCGGAACGGTGGGTTCGATGCGCGACGACGAGAGGCGCCCATCGCTGTCGCGTGACGAGGTCCTCGCGCAGGCGCCGGAGTCGGCACCCGATACTGGCCTCTTCAAAGTACCACGAGTGCTCGGATCATGACGCTGCCGATGAGTGCGCTCGCCGTTCGAGACGCCGTCCGCTCGCGACAAATTCCCGTTGTCGAAGCGTGTCAGGCGTCGCTCGAGCGAATTGCCGCCGCGGATCCGGAACTAAATGCGTTCCTCAAAGTCGACAACAGCGGCGCCCTCGCGCGAGCGGCAGAGCTCGATCGACGGCATGCGGAATTGTCGCACTTGTCCCTCTTTGGCGTTCCGGTCGCACTGAAGGATAACCTCTGCACGAAAACCCTGCCGACGACAGCCGGTTCGCGCGTGCTCGACGGATACATCCCTCCGTACGATGCCACCGTCGTCGAGCGGCTCGAAGCGGCGGGCGCCGTCATCGTGGGCAAGACCAACTGCGACGAATTCGCGATGGGATCGTCCACGGAGAACTCGGCGTACTACCCCACGCGCAATCCCTGGGCGACCGACCGCACGCCTGGCGGATCGAGCGGAGGTTCGGCGGCAGCGGTCGCCGCCCGACTGGTGCCGGCGGCGCTTGGCTCCGATACCGGTGGATCGATCAGGCAGCCGGCGGCGCTGTGCGGCGTCGTCGGCCTGAAGCCGACTTACGGACGTGTGTCGCGGTTCGGCCTCGTCGCATTCGCCTCGTCGCTCGATCAGATCGGACCAATCACGACAACCGTCGCTGATGCGGCGCTGATCTTATCCGCAATCGCAGGTCACGATCCTCGAGATGCGACATCGTCCACGACGGCAATCGAGGATTACCAGGCGGCTCTCACCGGCGACGCCAAGGGGCTGCGGATCGGCGTGCCACACACGCTGCTCGCCGAGGGCGTGGACGGCGACGTGCTGGGGATGTTCCGCGCGGCGCTGGACGTACTCCGTCAGTCGGGGGCCCAGCTCGTAGACGTCGAGCTCCCGCACAGTCGGCACGCGATTCCGGTGTACTACCTCGTTGCCACTGCCGAGGCGAGCTCGAACCTCGCACGGTACGACGGTGTCCGGTACGGCTATCGGGCGCGGGACGCGACGAGCCTGGGTGAAATGTACGACCGCACGCGCGAAGGCGGTTTCGGGCCCGAGGTGAAGCGTCGAATCATCCTCGGGACGTACGTGCTGAGCGCGGGCTATTACGATGCGTACTATCTGAAGGCACAGCAGGTGCGGACGCTCATTCGTCGCGATTACGAGACCGCACTTGGATCTGTCGACGTTGTGGCGATGCCGACGTCGCCGACGCCGGCGTTTCGTCTTGGCGAACGGATATCGGATCCGCTGCAGATGTATCTCGTCGACGTGTTCACCGTCAGCGCAAACCTGGCGGGCCTGCCCGGATTGACCGTGCCGTGCGGGTTCACCCGCGACAAGCTACCCGTTGGTCTGCAGTTGATTGGCAGAACGATGGGTGAGGCGACGCTGCTTCGTGCGGGCGACGCGTTCGAGCGCGCAACGTCGTTCGCGCGTGAGCAACCGGTGCTGCGCCTCGAGCACCGCTTCGGGGCTGCGGGGCAGGCGTGATCGCACGGCTCACCCGAGCGGTCACGCGCGGAACGAGTCGGGAAATGTCCGCAATCAGCTGATCACTGCCGGGTGCTTGCTCCCAGGCACGAGCATCCAGACGCAGAAGGCGATCAGGAGCAGCGGTATCAGCGGCAGTGCGACGGCAATCCCGATAATCACGACGCCGGCGACTGCCACAATCGCGAGAATGGGCCCTGCAAGGAGCATCAGCAGGCCCCCGACGATCATCTTCAGCAGCAGGAACGGCAACCACAGGATCCAGAAAACAAGGCGAAGAGGGAACAGCAGAATCCAGAACACCAGGCGGGCGAGAAATGCCAGTGCTGTGAAGACGAGAAAGACCGCGACGAGCACCAAGGCAAGCACTGCCAGCGCCATCAGCACGATCATCCCATTCTCTCAGTCCGCACAAGGAACACGTTACGTACCCTTACGGCCTGTGGGATCGAGAAGTTCCGGCCGCGACCCCCTCCGCGCGCTATCTGCGTGCGGTGGAGGTGGATTCAGCTGATCGACGATGCCGCGGGGCGCGTCGGGTGGAAGGTACTGTTGTGGAGTGCCGAGCGCCTCGTCCAGGCTGCGGATGACGCGTGAACCGCGCCCGCGATGACGAAGTTTGGAGAGACCGAAGAGGGTGCAGAACCCGATGAATACCACGAGCAGCACCGTGGTGCTGATCAGGAAACCCTGCACTGCCCCGAGCGCACCCGGCAGAAACTGACGCACATCATCAACTGTTCATGACTTGACCGGTTTCACCCTGCCCGGTCCGTCGTAGTTCGTTGGAAGCACGTACTGGATCAGGCCGCTGCGGACCTCCTCCATCGCGACGCGTTCGAGCTTGTGCGGCGTCGTGGACGTCCGCTCGAGCCGCGCCAGCGCGCCGCGTCGGAGCTGTTTGGCGCGCTGAGCAGCGACGTCGACGAAAAGGAATCGGCTCGTGATCGGCGCAGTCTCGTTCGCGTCGGCCTGCGCAGCATTCGCCTGATCTGACGGCTCAACGTTCTGGGGCATGATCGCCACAGAATAGCTGAAATCAGCCGGTCACTTCCACCTGGATCGTCACGTCTTCCGCGCCGCGCTCATGAACGCCAGTCCAGACGCGATTGATGCGATCGTGCGTCGACGCCAGCTCCCGCATCATCTCCCACGAGTTTGCCGCCATGGCGATCCTCCATGTCATGAGGGGTGTCAACGTGATCGCGCAGGGGCGGTCTGCGAACCGCCCCTTTCGCCGTAACCGAAGTTCGTCGTGATTAGTCGGCGTTGACCGCGATCTGCTTCGGCTTCGCTTCCTCGCGCTGCGGCAGCCGAATCGTCAGCACGCCGTCTTTGTACGCCGCGCTGATACGGGACGCGTCAACGGTCGCCGGCAGGGTGAACGAACGGCTGAAGCTGCCGTACTGACGCTCCATCCGCTGGAAGTTCTCGCGCTTCGTCACGCTCTCGACCTTGCGCTCACCCTTCAGCGTCAGCACGTTGTTCTCGAACGTCACGTTGATGTCCTCCCGCTTGAGATCGGGCAGGTCAGCCTTGAGAACAACCTCGTGCTCATCGGTCTCGTAGATATCGACGCTCGGCACCCAACCGCGACCGAAGCCCTCACCATAGAACTCACTGAACATTCGGTTGAGCCGGTCCACTTCCAGCCCAGCCAGCTCTCTGACCGGATCCCATCGAACCAATGCCATTGCTTTGTCCTCCTGTGCCCGGGCCATCGATCGTTTAGATACATGCGCTGGCCCGAAAAGAATGCCGACAGAAGATAATTTAGGCCAAAGATTAGTATTTGTCAAGCATATATTATGCGCGTCTTACGCTCATATATTTCAGCCCGAGGTTAGCGCGGATGGTTCGAACGCCCCTACATCGGTGATCAGGGTCGTTACGCACGCCCACGGGATGAGCTCGAAGTATGGGTTTCTCCGCCGAATTCCAACCGGCGCTTCGCGCCAGATTTCGTCGGCCGGACCGTCACGAGTGGCCAGCGAATCAAACACGCTGCGCGGGAGGCGTTTCTCGCGACCGGCCAGAACGTAAACGGGAACGCCGCACGCCGAAGCTCGAGTGCAAAGCGCCGCTGTCCCTACCTTATTGATGAAGTGCTCCGGACCCATCGCGTCAGCCCCGACCAGAACGACATCGGCAGCCGGCACCGCCGCGGACACGCCGGCGTCAGTGTAGAGGTCAACTTCTACGCCGGCGTCGTTCAAGCGCGCGGCAAGCGCCCTGCCTTCGAGTGCCGGTCGCGATTCCGCACAGCAGACGACAACCGGCTCGCGACGCGCGACCTCGAGGATGGTTTGTTCCACGGCGGCGCTGCTGGAGCAGGTCACGAGACGAACCGGCAACCGGGCGCGCTCTGGCGTACGAAGGAGGATCAGCGAACTCGCCTCCCGACTGATCCGGCCAGGCGCTCGCGTCACCTCTCGTCTGAAGCCAGCAATCTCGGCCAGGGGATCGCTGGCGAGTCGCAATCGCTCGGACATGGTCCAGAATCCCGCCATCGACGGCTGCGCCCGCCTCAACGCGTCGGAAACGTCGAGCAACTCGTCGGGGCGGCTTGCACCGACGTCCTGCAGCAGCTCCAGAGCGCGCATCAGGAGGGCGGTCGCGCTCGAGCTCACGTCGTCGCCAATCGCGTCAATCCGGGCACGGAATTCGTTGTCCATACGTTGTCACTCGATGCGCGTCAGACCGCTGTCGGACGCCCAGCTGGTAGAATACGGGTGCCGTGGCCCGAATCTTTCTGGAACATCCCGACGTCGGCGAGGATCTGTGGCACTGGTTCACCGAACATCGTCACGACTTGGACGCGATGGGCGAGTGCAGTCCACCCATGGACGTGCTCGAAACCGCGAGCGCGGTCGAGATCGTGATGGACCTTCCCGGGGTTTCGCTTCCGGCGGTGAAAGTCGTCTTCTCTCAGGGCCTGCTCGTCGTCGGCGGAGCAAAGCCGCCGACTCGTTGTCAGCACCACCAGGCTGCGTTCCATCTGGCAGAGCGAAGCTTCGGACGATTCGCGCGCGGGATCCGGTTGACAGGCGCGTTCGAGACGACCCAGGCGACCGCCGTCCTGACTGCCGGCGAGCTCCACATCATCCTCCCACGCCTCGAAGAGCGGCGCGGGAAGGACGTGCACATCCCCGTGAAGGGCGAGTAGCAGCGGCGCTGGGCTACGCTCCACCATTCGATGCAGATCCTGTTCGTCGGTGACATCTTCGGCAAGCCCGGACGCGAGGCCGCTCGGCGCGCCATTCCTGCGCTCGTCGACCAGCGCGGCATCGATTTCGTCATCGCCAACGTGGAGAACTCGGCCGCGGGTTTTGGCGTCACCGGAGACATCGCGGAGATGATCCTCGGCTTCGGCGTCGACGTCATGACTTCGGGCAATCACGTCTGGGACAAAAAAGAGGTGCTCGAGTACATGCCGGGACAGCCGAAGCTGCTCCGACCGGCGAACTACCCGGCTGGCGTTCCCGGCCGAGGCAGTCACATCGGTCGGACGCGCACCGGAGAGCCAATCGGGGTCCTCAATTTGATGGGGCGTGTGTTCATGACGCCGCTCGATGATCCGTTCGCGGTCGCGCTGCGCGAGATCGAAAACCTTCGCGCCAAAGCGCGCGTCATCTTCGTCGACTTTCATGCAGAGGCGTCGTCGGAGAAGGCGGCGCTGGGATGGCACCTCGATGGCCGCGTCACCGCGGTCGTCGGCACGCACACACACGTGCAGACCGCGGACGAGCGCCTCTTGCCCAAAGGTACGGCGTACGTTACGGACGTCGGCATGACAGGTCCGCACGACAGCATCATCGGTGTTACGGTCGACGCCGCGCTCGGCCGGTTCGTGAACGGGTTGCCGGCCAAGTTCGAACCGGCAACCAGCCCCGCGCACCTGAACGCGGTAATCGTCACCGCCGACCCCGCGAGCGGGCGCGCAACAGGAATCGAACGCATCAATCTGTCAGCCCGGGAAGTAGAAATGCTCGGTGAGCGTCGCGCGGCCGCGACGCGAAGATGAGCCGACGATGAGCGATCTGTTCTCGGAGCCGTTCGAAGAAGAACGAGAGCCGCAGAAGGAGGACCTCGCGCCGAGGAAGGCGGTGCGTCGCGTGCTCAGCGTCTCCGAGCTGACAGCGGCAATCCGCGGCGTCCTCGAATCGAGCCTCGGGGACATCTGGGTGGAAGGTGAGATCTCGAATTGCCGAATCTGGAACACCGGTCACGTCTACTTCACGCTGAAGGACGATACCGCTCAAATCAGGGCGGTGATGTTTCGATCGGCCGTCCGGTATCTGAAGTTCAAGATTGAGGACGGTCAACACGTCATCGCGCGCGGCCGCCTTGGTGTCTACGAACCCAAGGGAGAATACCAGCTCATGTGCGAGCACATGCAGCCTCAGGGGCTCGGTGCGCTGCAGCTCGCGTTCGAGCAGTTGAAAAAGAAGCTGAAGGCCGAAGGCCTGTTCGATCCCGCTCGCAAGCGTGCGCTGCCGGCACTGCCGCGCAAGATTGGCGTCGTCACCTCGCTCGACGGTGCTGCTCTCCGCGACATCATCAAGGTGCTCCGACGTCGTCATCCGAACGCGCATCTCGTGATCAGGCCCGCACGGGTCCAGGGAGAAACCGCATCGCAGGAGATCGCGCAGGGCATCCGGGCGATCGGAAAGATCCCGGGCGTCGACGTCGTGATCGCCGCACGCGGCGGAGGATCGGCGGAGGATCTCTGGGCCTTCAACGAAGAAAGCGTTGCTCGCGCAATCGTGAGCAGCCCGGTTCCGGTCATCAGCGCCGTCGGTCACGAGGTGGACTTCACGATCGCGGACTTCGTGGCGGACGTTCGCGCGCCCACGCCGTCTGCCGCCGCGGAGCTCGTCGTCGCCGCCAAGGACGATTTCTGCGGCCGCATCGACGGGCTCACTCAACGCTTGCAGTCCGCGATGATCGCCAACGTGCAGCAGCGGAAGACGCGCGTGCACGCGTTGACGTCGCGGCGCGGTCTGGCAGGATGGCCGGGCCGCGTAGCGCTGCGCGGCCGTCACGTTGCTGAACTGACGTTCCGGTTCCGCCGGGCTGCTGCCGCACAGGTCCATCGCCACGAGCGCGTCTATCGGGCGCTTCGCCTGCGGCTTGAAGCGCGCGACCTGCGACGCCGTCTCGCGGCCATTCACGGGCGGCTCGATACCGTCGACGGACGCATGCAGGCGGCCATTCGACGTCAGCAGGATCGCGCGCAGTCCGCTCTTGGCGTCCTCGCCAGCCGGCTGGAGACGCTCAGCCCGCTCGCAGTCCTGTCGCGCGGTTACGCCGTATGCTGGAACGCCGACCGCACCGCGATCGTTCGCGAAGCGGCGTCTCTTGCAGCCGGCGATCACGTCCGCGTCACGTTGCACCAAGGCGAGGTGGCGTGCGAAGTTCTAACCGTCGAGGCTCCATCCCGCGAGTCGTGAACCTTGAATCTTGAAGCAGCATGGATCCGACCATCAAGGACTTCGAATCGGCGCTGAACGAACTCGAGACGATTGTGAAGACGCTCGAACAGGGCGATCTCCCGCTCGAGAAGTCGCTCGAGCTGTTCGAACGTGGGGTGCAGCTTTCCCGTTTCTGTCACACGAAGCTCGAAGCAGCCGAACGCCGCATCGAGATCCTGAACGAGCGCGGCGAAGTGCGGCCGGCGCCAGAGGATCTCGGCCTCGACGGCGGAGGCGCCGGACAGCGGTGACCGTAACGCCTGACCTGCTTGCCGTCTGGCTCGAAGAGCGGCGACAGACAGTTGAGCGAGCGCTCGAGCAGTTCCTTCCTGCCAGTCCCCGGGTCCCGTCGATTGTTGCGGAGTCCATGCGTTACAGCCTCTTCGCCGGGGGCAAACGACTGCGGCCGATGCTCACGCTGGCCAGCGCAGAAGCATGCGGCGAGCTTCGCGGTCTCGACGCCGGGGACGCCGACCGGCTCGCGCTCCCGGCAGCCTGTGCGCTGGAGATGATTCACACGTACTCGCTCGTCCACGACGACCTGCCGGCGATGGACAACGACACGTTGCGCCGCGGCAAGCCGACGGCCCATGTCGTCTATGGCGAAGGTTTCGCAATTCTCTCGGGCGACGCACTCCTTACGGAAGCGTTCTGGCTGCTCGCGCGTGAGCCGGTTTCGCCGGACGGGCGCGCCAGCGAGCACGATTCGCGCAAGCTCCGAGTGATTGAGCTCATCGCTCACGCGGCCGGCGCTGCCGGGATGGTAGGGGGTCAAGCAACCGATCTCGAGGCGGCAGCAGCCGGAGCCGCGCGTCTCGACGACGAAGACCTCCGAGGCATGCACGCGCGCAAGACGGGCGCGCTCATTCGCGCGTCGGCGCTGGCCGGTGCGATCATGGTCGGGGCTGACGATCCGCTGCTGAACGCGATCGGTATGTACGGCGCGCACGTCGGCCTGGCGTTTCAGATCGTGGACGACATCCTCGACGTCGAAGGCGCCGCCGCGAAACTCGGCAAGACAGCCGGCAAGGATGCGGCCGCCGGCAAGCCCACCTATCCCGCCCTCTATGGCATCGAGGAGTCCCGCCGACTCGCGCTCGAGAGCGCTGACCGCGCAGTCGCGGCGGTGACCGCGGCGGGCGTTGGTGGTCAGCTGACGGCAATCGCACGCTGGGTCGTCTCTCGCAGCCATTGAAAAACAGACGTCGGCTCGATCTGCTGCTCGTCGATCGCGGCCTTGCCGCTTCGCGAGATCGCGCACGTGCGCTCATCCTTGCCGGTCAGGTGCGGGTCGCCGGTCACGCGGTGACAAAGGCAGGAACTGCCGTCGACCCGGATGCCACCGTTACACTGCTCGCCGACGATCATCCCTACGTCAGCCGCGGTGGCGTGAAACTGGCCTACGCGCTGGATCACTTTCACATCGCCGTCGATGGGTACCTCGCTTTCGACATCGGCGCGTCTACCGGGGGATTCACTGACGTCCTGCTGCGACGCGGCGCCGCACGAGTGGTCGCGCTGGACGTCGGCCATGGACAGCTCGATTGGAAGCTGCGGAACGATCCGCGTGTGGTCGTCATCGAGCGCGTCAACGCGCGAACGCTGACACGCGATCAGCTGCCGCCGGATGCGCAGACATTCGACATCATCACCATTGACGTGTCGTTCATCTCGCTGAAGCACATCCTCCCGGTAATTCCCCCGCTCCTCGAAGAGGACGGGGACGTCATCGCGCTGGTGAAGCCGCAGTTCGAGGCGGGCCGCTCCGAGGTCCTGAAGGGCGGAATCGTGCGAGACGACGCGGTGCGCCGGCGCGTGCTCGACGAAGTTGTGGCGCGCGCAGATGCGCTAGGATTGGTGCGCGCCGGCACGACGGACTCACCGATCGCCGGCGTGGAAGGCAACCGCGAGATGCTCCTTCATCTGCGACGCGCACCGGTCACCAGGTCGAGTGCACAGGCGTCTGAGCGATGACACAGATACAACGAGTCGGCCTGGTCGCGAAACATCACCTCGATGCGGCAGCGGGCGTCCTGGCGGAACTCGCGGGCTGGCTCGAAGCGCGGAATCTGAAGGCCGTCTTCGAGACCGACACGGCTGCCCTTGTCGGTCTTCCGCCCGGCCGGCCAACGTCGAGCCGCGACGAACTGCCGAGGAACTGCGACCTCGTCGTCGTGCTCGGCGGCGACGGGACGTTCATCGGGATGGCCGGCCGTATCGCGCAATCGGGCTCGAGCGTCCCAATTCTCGGCGTGAACTTTGGCAGCCTCGGGTTCCTCACGGAGATCCCGCTCGGGGAGCTCTTCGAGTCGCTCGAAGCGGTGCTCGAAGGCGAGGCGCAGATCGACAAGCGGGTCATGCTGCGTGCCCGTACGCTGCGTGGCGACGGCGTCTACGCCGACCGCCTCGTGCTCAACGACGTCGTCATCACCAAGGCGGCGCTCTCTCGCATCATCGATTTGTCCGTGTCGATCGGCGAGCAGCCGGTGATGCGCGTCCGCGCGGACGGTCTGATCGTCGCGACCCCGACCGGATCGACGGCGTACAACCTCGCGGCTGGGGGACCGATCGTGCACCCCTCGATGGACGCCTTGCTGTTGACGCCGATCGCGCCGCACATGCTGACGAACAGACCCGTCGTGGTTCCCGGATCGTCGGAGGTCCGCGTTCAGCCGACGATGGATGGCGCAAACGATGAAGTGTTCGCGACATTCGACGGCCAGTTCGGTCACCCGCTCGAGACTGAGGACATCGTCGAGATTCGCCGCGCGGAACGAGCCCTGAACGTCGTCCGTGCCCCGAAGCGATCCTATTTCGAGCTGTTACGGCAAAAGCTGAAGTGGGGGGAACGATGATCAGGGATTAGTGATTCGACTGCCGGCGCTTGTCGCGGAAGTATTGGACCTGATACTGCTGCACGTTGCGGTTGTGCTCGTCGAGCGTCGTCGCGAAAGCGTGCGAGCCGTCGTTGCGGCTGACGAAATACAAATAGGTGACGGCGGCCGGGTGCGCGGCGGCTTCGAGAGATGCCAGCCCCGGCGATGCTATCGGTCCCGGCGGGAGCCCTGGATAACGGTAAGTGTTGTACGGTGAATCGACTTTCAGATCCTCCCGCGTGAGATTCCCGTTGTACCGACCGGCGCGCTCGAGCGCATAGATGACCGTCGGGTCGCACTGGAGTCCCATCCCGATCTTCAGCCGATTCGTGTAGACGGCTGCAATGAGCGGGCGTTCTTCGGGCTTGCCGGTTTCCTTCTCGACGATCGACGCGAGCGTGACCAGCTCACGGATGCTCACGCCGCGAGCGGCAGCGCCGGCGCGCAACTCGGGCGTGAGCGCTCTCTCGAACTGCCCGATCATTCGCGCGACGAGCTGGTCGGCGGTCGCGCTTCGGGGGAGCGCATACGTATCCGGGAAGAGATAGCCCTCGAGGTCACGCGCGTCGGGATCGAACGAATGTATTCGCGCTCCTTGCGATGCCGCTTCGACGAAGGTCGACGCCGGTCCGAATCCCTTCTCTTCGAAGATCGACGCCATCTCGCGGATCGTCAGACCTTCGCGAAACGTGATCGGCCTTAGGTAGACGTCGCCACGCGCGATCTTGTCGACCACTTCCGCTGGCGTCATCGGCCGATCGAATCGATATTCGCCGGCCTGCAGACGTCGTCCGGCGCCGCTGAGCCAGACGGCGATTCGGAATGTAGTGGGACTGCGCACGACGCCGGCGTCAGCAAGTCGCCGCGCCATCAGCTTCGAGCCGCTTCCCTGCGGAATCTCCACGTAGGTTTCCGCGTCGGCGTACCCTTTGAAGGGGCGATGGAGGGAAACGTAGAACCAGCTGCCGGCGCCGAGACCGATCAAGACGATCGCGACGAAAGCGAGCAGCAGCCGCTTCACGACTGGCGATCCCCCCACTCGCCGGTCGCCGTCGCACGGCTGTCGAGATAATCCTGGAGAATGATCGCGGCGGCCGTGGCATCCAGGGAAGCCTTTCGCTTGCGCCAGTCCTTCTCGGATCGCGCCAGCAAGCCGTCGGCTTCCCGGCTGGTCAGGCGTTCATCCTGAAGGACCAGCGCCACGCCGATCACCGGCTCCAGGTCGGCTGCGAGTGCTTTGACCTCGTTCGTCTGCTCGTTCGGTTCGCCACCAAGCCGCCGCGGAAGCCCGAGGACAACCGCTTCCAGTCCATCGCCCTCCTCGCGCAGCCTTTGAATCTCGCTCGCCAGCACGTTGGCGATGTCGGTATGCGTGCCCGAATTGGCGATTGTCTTCCATGGGCGCGCCAGTAACCCCGTTGCGTCGGAAATCGCCAGCCCGATCCGACGTCGTCCGTAATCGATCCCCAGAACCCGCACGAATCCAGCGTACACCGAAGGGGCGGAGAGCGGGGCTTCAGCTCCGCGTGTGAGACGCCGACGCACAGCTAAAGCTGCGCACTCCGGCTGAAGCCAGACGCTATAATCTGGCTTCTCGTGACTTCAGCACTTCGTCGCGTACTCGCGCTCGTGATCCTGTGCGCCACGACGCTGACGCTGTCGGCGGCATGCGCGAACCGCCGCGGACCCGGACGTTTTTCACAGAAGCTGGTCGTGCTTGGGTTCGATGGCATGGATCCCGCGCTCGTCGAGCGATGGATGAAGGCGGGTCACCTTCCCAACCTGTCGAAGATCGCGTCGCAAGGCGGGGTCTACTCGCTCGGGACTACGCACTCCCCCGAGTCGCCGACAGCGTGGGCCTCGTTCGCGACGGGCGTCAATCCCGGCAAGCACAACATCTACGATTTCCTGGTCCGCGATACTTCGACGTACTTCCCCGATCTTGGAATGGTTCGGCGCGAGCCGCCACGCTTCCTGTTCGATTACATTCCGGTCGCAAAGCCAAAGGTGCTGCCGCTTCGGGGAGGCACGTCGTTCTGGGTTACGGCTGGTCAGGCCGGCGTACGATCGAGTGTGCTGACGGTTCCTGTGACTTTTCCGCCGGAGAATGTTCCGAACGGCGAGCTCCTGTCAGGTCTGCCCCTGCCCGACATCCGCGGGACGATGGGGACGTTCTCGTACTTCGCGACTGACCTGAGCCGGTACGAGGAAGGAAACACCGAGATGGGCGGCATCCTGAAGCGGCTCGTCGTCGATCACGACGTCGCGCAGACGGAGCTCGTCGGCCCACCCAATCCGATCATCCGCAAGCAGATTCAAGCGGTCCGGCAGAAGGGACTGTCACTCACGGACGCAGACCGCGCCGCGCTCGCCGAGTTGCAGGCCCGGGAGGACGTGCGGATCCCATTCACGATTCGCTGGCACCGCGCGGAGAAAACTGCGACCGTGGAAATCGAAGGACAGTCGATCCTCCTCGAGCCCGGCAAGATGAGCCGCTGGATCGACCTGGATTTCCGGGTGAACTTCTTCGTCCGTCTGCACGGCATGATGCAGTTCCTGCTGCTGGATGCGGGCAGCGAGCTGCAGCTTTACGGGTCGCCGGTGAACTGGAAGCCGGACAATCCGCCCGTCCCGATGTCGTCGCCCGCATCCTTCTCCGCGGAACTGTTCGAACGTCTCGGCTACTACCGCACGCTCGGTTGGGCCGAAGCAACCTGGCCGCTGAACGAGGGTCGTATGGACGAAGGGACGTTCATGGAGGATCTCTACAAAGCGTTCGACGACCGCGCTCAGGTGATCCTGAACCGCCTCGACGCGCACGACTGGGACGTGCTCGTTGGCGTGATCGAATCGACGGATCGCGTCCAGCACATGATGTGGCGGCTCGTCGACCCGAAGCATCCGATGTACGACCAGATGCTGGCGGCGAAGTTCGGCGACTCGATTCTCCGCGTCTACCGGCGCGCGGATCTCTTCGTTGGCGAAGTGGTCGACCGACTGGAACCGGGCACGCAGCTCCTGATCGTCTCGGATCACGGGTTTCATTCCTGGAGAAAGGCAGTCAACCTGAACACCTGGCTCGTGCAGCAGGGCTACATGACGCTCCAGGGGCAGCAGCCGGGAGAAAAGAAGCTCGACGACCTGTTTGGCGGCGGCACGTTCTGGGAGAACGTCGACTGGGCAGGGACCCGCGCGTACGCGATGGGTCTGGGCCAGATCTACTTCAACCTTCGCGGACGTGAGGCTCGCGGCATCGTGAGTCCGGGCGCCGAAGCGAAACAACTGGCGGACGAACTCAGTGCCACCCTGCTGACGATGAAGGATCCGGACGACGGGTCGCCGATCGTTCGCGCGGTCTACAAGCGTGACGACGTCTACAGCGGTGAGTATCTGCAGAACGCGTCCGAGCTCCAGGTCGGCATGGAGGATGGCTACCGTGTATCCTGGCAGACGACGTTGGGTGGATCGCCTCAGGGGATCGTCTATCCGAACATGAAGAAATGGAGCGGCGACCACGGTGGGTACGATTTTGCAACGACGGCCGGCGTCCTAATTTCGAGTCGGCGCATTACCGCCCCATCACCATCCATCATCGATATCGCACCGACGGTCCTCAAGTACTTCGGTCTGCCGATTCCAAAAGAGATCGATGGGAAGCCGCTCTTCTGAAACGCGGATTAACGCGGATTCCGCGGATGGGAGTACGCGGGTAGATCACGCGGATCATGGACCAACCCTCGTGAGTTGTGCGGTGAAGGCACGAAGAGTGCGCCCATGGCAGACAGCAGCGCTGACGGTCGTCGGGATGGCGCTCTCGGTCGTTGCAGCGTCGCCACGCCAGACGGGAACGCCACCGACGCGCCAGCGGGCTGAGGTGGCGAGCGAGCGGGCGGCCGAGCGAATCCGCGCCCTCCAGCGCGAAGCGGAGTCGCTCGCGGCCCGCGAAGGCGAGTTGCTCGTCGATCTGCGGAAACTCGAGGTCCAGCGCCAGCTCAAGACCGAGGAGCTCGCGCAGATCGCGCGCGATCGGGCTGCTACGCAACGGCGGCTGGAAGAGTCGACGCAAAAGGCTGCCGAATTGAGCAACTTGGCACACGCCGAGCAGCCGGACATCCAGGCGCGGCTGGTTCGGATTTACAAGTTGGGCCAGGTAGGTTATTGGCGATTGCTGCTCGACATCGATGATCTGCGATCGCTCGGCCGCGCATACCGGACGGCGGCGGCCCTTACGAAGATTGATCGCGATCGCGTGAGCGCGCACGCGCGCACGCTGGACGAGCTCAAACAGGAGCGCGCGGCGCTCGAAGCGCGATCTCGGGAAATCCAGTCACTTCAGGAACGTGCGAAAACCGCGCGGGCGGCACTCGACAAGGCGGTCGCCGCGCGAACAGCACTGGTGGCCTCGATCGACGCACGCCGCGACCTCAACGCGCAGCTCACCAGCGAGCTGCAGGCGGCGCAGCAACGTCTGCAGGTGTCGGTCAGCCAGCTCGATGCCTCCTCGCCTGCCGTGTCGCTGCCGTTGCGACCGTTTCAGGGCGCGCTCCCATGGCCGGTGCGCGGACGTCCCGTAGCATCCTTTGGTAAGCCGCTCGCGGGCCGCCCCGGGACGACCTCCAACGGTATCGAGATCGCGGTGACCGAAGGACAGCTCGTGAGGGCCGTGCATGAAGGCACAGTCGTTTTTGCAGATCAGTTCACCGGGTACGGGAACCTGGTGATTGTCGAGCACAGCGACCGCGCGTACTCGCTCTACGGTCATCTGTCCTCGATGCTCGTGTCAAAGGGCACTCGCGTGGAGGCGCAAGCGTCCATCGGTATGTCGGGGACGAACCCCAGCGGCAACCCTGCGCTCTACTTCGAGTTGCGGGTCGACGGCAAACCCGTCGATCCTTTACAATGGCTGGTGCGCAGGCCTGAAGAGTAAACGCGGATTTCCGCGGACCTGCGAATTCATGCGGATCTGAAAGAACCATCCGCACAACGAAAATAGACCTTGGACCTTATGAGCCTGAAAACACGCCTCTCTGTGCTCGTCATCTCCACGCCCGTGTTGGCGTTCGTTCTCGTCGGCGGATTGATGGGCAAGGAGGCGTCAGGCGACGAGAAGTTTCAGCATCTGCGCGTGTTCGACGACGTGGTCGGGCTCGTGCTGAACAACTACGTGGAAGAGGTGAAGGTCGACCGAGTGATGGAAGGCGCCATGCGCGGGCTCGCGGATGGACTCGATCCGGATAGCGCGTACCTGACCGCCAAGCAGGTTCGCAGCGTCGAGAACCGCGAAACGCTGCCGGAAGGTGAGGTGGGTATCGAACTGACGCGGCAGTACTACCTGAGGGTGATCGCCGCGCGCGACGGTTCAGCGGCCGCCAGGGCCGGATTGCAGACCGGCGACTACGTTCGGGCGATCGACGGGAAGCCGACGCGCGACATGTCCGTGTTCGAGGGTATTCGCCTGCTGCGCGGGCAGCCAGGCTCGAAGGTCACGCTGACGATCATCCGTGGCAATGCTGCGGATCCCCACGAGATCCCGCTCGTACGCGAGAAGCCGACCGGCGCCCTCGTGACGAGCAAGCTGCTGAACGGGGACACGGGGTACATTCGGATCTCCTCGTTCCGCGAGAATGTCGCCCCCGAAGTGCGCAAGCACGCAGCGGAGCTCGCCAAGAGCGGCGCGAAGGCAATCATCGTGGACGTTCGACGCACTGCCGAGGGCCCGATTGAGAACGGAATCGCCGCAGCTCGCCTGTTCGTCAAGTCGGGACCGCTCGCGATCAAGGCAGGGCGCGAGGAAGCAGCGCGCGAGACGATTGCCGCACGCGCGGGAGACGGCGAGATCGATCTGCCCGTCATGTGCCTCGTGACGACCGGTACCTCAGGCGCCGCAGAGCTCTTCGCCGCAGCGCTCGACGGAAACAAACGGGCGGAGTTGATTGGCGAACGCACCCTCGGCCGCGCCGGCGTCCAGAAATTGATCAAGCTGCCTGAGAACCGTGGGCTGTGGCTCACGTACAGCCGATACCTCACGCCCGACGGCAAGGCGATTCACCCGCCTGCGGGGCTGGTGATCAACATCGGCGGGACGACCGTC
>Ga0114129_10006723_pt1 | contig 16326 bp, 11 predicted proteins | sample RhiMetdeltSRZDD1_FD_80071 | JGI IMG/M metagenome (GOLD analysis project Ga0114129, IMG submission 80071) | Populus rhizosphere microbial communities from Tennessee, USA - Rhizosphere MetaG P. deltoides SRZDD1 (version 2) (version 2) | ecosystem: Host-associated > Plants > Roots > Rhizosphere >... | reverse complement strand
CGCGATGGCGTGGGCCTGGAGCGCGAATGCCGTCTCGTCGGTGCTGAGGAACGGTGGCACGCGTGTGAGGCGCACCGTGTAGAGCACCGCCGACGCAATCACGACGGCGGCGATGACCAGTGTGCGAGGCCGAGTGTTCATTGACGAAGCGCGCGATTATATCGTCCAGCCACGTCACGCGTGGCCACCGCCAGCGCGACAGGAAACAGGATGCGATTCTGACTCGATAACCGTATCGCCTACAATCAGGCGCGAAACGGAGGTCAGCCAGTGCCGGAGGTTCACCTGCCCCATCTCGACGACGAAGAACACGCCGATAGCGGAGTGTCGACAGACGCGCACGCACTCGAGCGTCCCGAATCGGCGGGCGTGATGCGACGGTCGAAATCGCTGGTCAAGATCGGTCTTGAGGTGCTGTTGATCAGCACCGGCGTGTTTCTCGGGCTGATGGGCGAGCAGTGGCGCGAGCGCGCCCGGCACCGCGAGCTCGCCGAGGAGACGCTGCGACGATGCCGCGAGGAGATCGTGATGAACCGAAAGGCCATCGCCGCCGTCAAGGATTACCACGTCACCACGAAGAAAGCCCTCGACGATTTCATCGGGGCTACTCCCAAAGCGCGCGATGAAGAGAACGTCCAGCTCCTTGGCCTGCAGCCAGCCTCGTTCGAGCGCAGCGCCTGGGACCTGGCGCTCGCGACCCAGTCGCTGGCGTACATCGATCCGCAGCTCGCCTTCGGTCTCTCACGCATCTACACGCTTCAGCAGGGGTACTCGGACCTGTCGCGCGGCATCCTGCAGGCTCTCTATGTGCGCTCGCCGGATCAGGATCTCGCCGGATACTTCCGTGCGATTGCGACGTACTACGGCGATATCGTCCTTCTCGAGCCGAAGCTGCTCGAGTTGTACGCCGACATCCTCCCGCGGATCGATCGGGCGCTCGGCGAATCGCATCCGGTGCAGCGCGCCGAGCCGTAATCCGTCCGTGCCGTGGGTGCCGAGGCTGGCCGTCGCCTCGCCGAGCCGATCGCCTTCGAAGCCTCTGCGCGGATGACCAGGATTCCAACGGAACATAATGCTCACACTCGAGGCCTCATGTGGGCAGGATTACGAGCGCCCGGTAGAACGCCATGAACTGCGCGAGGGCCAGGCCGAGCGTCACAGCGACCGCGGCGCGCCCCCATCGCGGTTCTCTCGTCACACAGCCGCGGGCGCCCAACGTGCAGAGGATGGTGCCGAAGAGCGGGAGGCTCAGCGCCTTCTGGATCGCGCCGGGCTCGGAGAAGCTGGCCGGCACGAGCGGTGATGCGACGAACCCGACCGCGACGATCCAGAGCAGAGCCGACTCCCGGGTTGGTTGCGGTCGCTGCGGTCGCGCGAGCTCGTAGACGGCCACGCCCAGGAACATACCCAGCGGCATCAGAAACGTTCCGGCTGACGCTGGTCCCTCGGCGCTATAGAGCAGGCGCGTCGGGTTGAAAAAGTTCCAGTAGATCGACGCCCATTCGGCGAGCGAGTTGTAGTTCATCAGCCTGAGCGCCAGCGACCATGGATTGCGCACGTACGCCAGGTGCAGGAACCAGCGACCGAAGGTGTCGACGTACGAGTCGGGGTGCATCAGAAACCAGAGCGCGATCGGCAGTGCAACTGCGGCCGCAGTGCCGGCAGCTCGCAAAGTATCTCGAACGGTGAGCAAGCCTGCCCGGCCGAGACCGGTCACGGCAGCCGCTCCAGCGATCACGGCGAGGAGTGCCCCGGAAGGTTGTGCGTACGCGCACATCGCCAGTGCCGCCGCGCCGACTGCCAGCGACCGGCGGGAGCCGTTCTCAGCGAAGCGAGTGATCGCGATGAGGAAGAGCAGGAGCGGTGGGATGATCCATACTCCGTCGAGCGCGCCGCTTCTCGCGGAATTTGCGTACGCCGGATTCGACATGAGAAGGAGCGCCGCGATGGAGGCGAGCGACCGCTGGCGGAACAAGTCAGCCGCGAACACGTAGGTGAGGACGACGCCCAGCGCACCAAACACGGCGGCCGACACGCGCCCCGGCTGCTCGGCACGCCGGAGAGTCGCAATCGCGAGCGTGGTATACGCGGGTACGGGCGGGAGCCACACCTCCGACGAGATCCGGACGAACACCGGCAGAAATCTCCCGGCGTCGTCATGTCCACCTCGAGCCGACAGCAGATCGATTGCCGCCTTCAGCGGTTTTTCGCTCGCGGTTTGCGGCGGTGTCTGCGCCCGGTACGAGTACAACCCGAACGCCAGCGTCGCCAGAAGCGCGCCGGCGGCGACATCCAGACGCTGTCGGGTCGAAGCCACGCGGGTTCAGTTCCTCTTCAGGACAGCGGCGGCTGGTCCACCGGACACACCGTTCACGACGTGCACGAGCGAACAGCCCACCGTCGACTTGATCTGGTCGAGCCGCGGATCGTTCGCATCGAATACGAGCAGGCTGCCGGCCGGAATCTCGTTGGGGTTGATCGGCAAGCTGAAATGTCGCGTTCGCGTCCACAAATCATCGCGATGCCGTTCGAGGAGATAGAACTCCCATTGATACGCGTGCGGTGATCCGACGTCTTCGCTCAAGTACACCAGCGGCACTCTTGACGCCCGGTCGCTCGAAATCACGTACTCGGTGACGCCCTCCAGATTCATCGTGTCGAACCGCCAGGCGGACGCCATCTGATATCCAGTCAGGTAGTACTTGGCGAACCCGACGAACTGGAATGGAACCGAAACGAGCAGCGCGACACCGAAGACACGGGCGGCCCGGCTGCGTCCCTCGAACAATCGCTCGAAGCCGATCGTGCAGAGCATAGCGGCAAACGGCACGACCAGCAGGTCGCGGGGCGTGTAGAACCTCGGATCCTGCGGCATGGCCAGGACGATCGGCAGCGGGGCGAAGAAGAACCCGAACACCAGCAGGTCGCGCCTGGGATCGCCGCGACGCTGGAGAACGCTCCAGATCCCGAGTGGCAGCAACACGGCGGCGGCCACCGCGAGCACGCCGCCGCGACGCGTGGCGAACATCGGATTCGATCCGCCCGAAAAGAACAGATACGACGGCCCCAGATATCCCCAGTAGACGTTGATTCGTTCCGCGATCCGCCAGCCAGTCTCGACCTTATAGTGCGAGAACATCTCCGCCGGGAGCGATGGGTTTGTGAACAGAGCCGGAACGATGACCACGAGCGGGAGCGCGAAGCCAGCGAGGAGCCATCCATACGCCCGCAGTGGCGCGCCGAGCCGACGAAACACGAGGCACGTGGCCGCGACGTAGCCCGGCATCACGATCCACGACGAGATGTGGGTGAATAGTCCGACACCGAGGAGCAGCCCGATCGCGGCGGGCAGCCACGAGGCCGCCGATTCCACGTACACGCTGAGGCACAGCAGCCATGCGAGCGCGATCGGCAACTGGCAGAAATAATCGAACGCCCGCCTCGCAAAGATGTAGTGAGCCGGTGTGAGCGCGAGTATCCCACTCGCGACGACGGCGTACCATCCATTCGAAAACACCTTCCGCGCGACGAAGTAGACCAGCATCACGTTGACGATTGCCAGGATCGTCGTCGGCACCCGTAGTGCCCAGGCCGTCGGCGGCGCGAACCGGAAGACGGCCGCGACAAGATAGAAAAGCGCCGGTTGCCACCAGGTCTCGGAATCGGTGAGCGCCGGGTTCAGCGGATCGGTGATGTGGAAAAACAGCGGCAAGCGGTTGCCGGCGAGATCTGTTCCGCGCGTCGCGATCGCGTGTCCGTGAAGAGCGAAGCGGGCCTCATCGACGGCGACCACCAGTGGCACCGAATCGAGCGCGTGGAAATACAGGGCGCAAGTGCCCGCAAGCACCGCGCACATGGCGATCGGAACGAGCCAGCGGACGCGGCTCAAGGCCCGAAATCTTATCATCCGCTCGACGAGGGTATGCCGGAGCCGCCGCTCCTTCCTCTTCGCGGAGGTCTCGCGCGCGGAACTCGAGTGGACTCTGGTCCGGCTCAAGCCGGACACTACAGGCGCTTGACCAGAGGCGTAAGCGCACGAAGTCGAGGTTCGCGCAGGTACAACCCGAGCCAGGCCATCGCGCCAAGAACCACTGGAAAGAGAAACCATGGGTCCTGCGCGCGCACCTGCGTGGCAGTGGCGCCGCCCAGATAACCGGTGACGAGGATGCAGCCGAGCACCGACGTCCGCGGCCACAGCATCAGGACGGTGCTCGCGAGCAGCACCAACCCGATCCACGGCGCGAGCGACGCCGCGTAGCGAATTTCGTCATCCCTTCCACGTACGGTGCGAAGCCGGCGAGCCTTGCGCCGCCGTCGACGAGGAGGAACAGACCCGGAAATCCGACGAGGATCCAGCCAGCTCGACGCATCGCCGGATCAGCCACGTGTTGGACCCGCCCCGGAATTCTGCGGCTGAATCATCGGCCGGACTTCGGTCTCTCCCTCCCAGCCCTTCCAGTGCTCGCGGTGGAGCTCCATGAAGCGCCCGGCCCATTCGGTCGCTTCTTTCTTCGACGGCACGTTGAAGATCGCGTAGCCGCTGACGACTTCGTGGCCCGAGCCAAATGGTCCGTCGCTGATGGAGATCTGTCCGCGCTCGAGCCGAATGCGCGCACCCGCGGACGTCGGGAGGAGGCCGCCGGTGTCGACGAGCACGCCGGCTTGCGCGGCCTCGGCGCCAAGCCTGGCGATCGCTTGAAACAACTCAGGTGGTGGGGGACCGAATTTCGAATTCTCGTTGGATTTGATCAGGGTCATGAATCGCATCGCGTCGTACGCTCCTGACCCATCGTTGCCTCAAGGCAGCGCCGCTGTCTTGTATAAATACGACAACTGCTTCTTCGCTTGCGCGATCTCCGCCGGCGTCTGGCCGATCAGGTGCTTCAACGATCGCGTCAGGTGCGGCTGATCGAAATAGCCGGCCAAGTGAACGACTTCGAGAATCGGGAGGCCCTGTCGGAGCAGATTCGTGGCGTATCGCGCCCGCTTGATCGTGCGATAGGTCGCGTGGGGGATGCCGGTCGCCCGCGCGAAATGACGCTGCGCCGACCGGCGCGACAGCAGCTCCGGCTCGCCGCGAACGAGCGCGTCGACTGACTGGTCGCGCACGATGAGGCCTCTTTTAACGAGCCGCGCGACGAATGTCTCCGCATTCTCGAATGTCGGGTACTCCCACGCCGAGCTTTCCAGCCAGAACGAGTGCATGGTTGCGCCAGGCAGCGTCACATCTCTGCGGTCGCGGACGGTGGCCGGGAGAAACCGCGGGAGGAACGCGCCAGGCTTGAAGCGAATGCCGACCCAGTCGCCGTCCGCCGGACAGTCGGCGGTCGTCGCCCTCGTCTCGGGACCGCGGACGGTGAGAAAGGTCTGGCCTCGAAGACGCGTGATGGCCAGCTCGCAATTTCCCTCGGCGATGGAGAGCATTTGCCCGGCTCGCTCGCTGCGGGCGGTCCAGATGCGCTCGACGAGCGGCGAATCCGACAGCCGATCCTCGAGGGACAGAAACATCGCCGACATGGCTGTCGGTTCCGGCGGGGCATCGGCGAATCCACCGCTCTTTGACATCATGGCGAATTATTTCGTCAGGCAGTCGCGCGAATCAACATCTGCGCGTGACGTGGCTGTTATGCGAGAAACGCGGCGGCGGTCACGGTCGTGAAGTAGTGGTCGGCGTTCCTGTTGGTCCAGTGAAACCATCACAGTGGCGCGCCGGATCCCCTCGTGGCGCACGTCGAGTGAAAACGTGCGGTAGATCATCGACCGCGCCGATCCGCGTCCGAGCGCGACCCATTCCGTACAGGACGCGTGGCCGTGGAGCAGGGGGATGCTGCGGCCGCGACCGGCTCCGTCGACGCCGACAACATCCACGCGACCGTTCCGAGGGCAACGAGACATGCGGTTCGCATCCGCAGAAGATACGAGATCGGATGCGTCGCGCGAGGCGTCTCGAGTGTCCGCTACGGCGCCTGCTGCGTGATGGTGATCGCCGTCCCGGTGATCGTCAGGGTCGCGACGCGCACCGGCCCGGTGTTCTGTGCGAGAGCAAACACCACGGTACCGTTGCCGGCGCCTGAGGCGCCCTGCGAGATCGTCATGAAGCTGGCGTTGCTCGTCGCGGTCCACGTGCACGAGTTGGGCGTCGTCACAGAGATGGACGCCGTGCCTCCTGAAGCCGGGAATGTCGTCGTGGTGACGCCGGTGATGATCTGGCACCCGGACGGCCCCGTCGTGGAGCTCGAGGTCTTGTTGCTGCACGCGACGGCGAAGAGCAACGCGAAGATCGAGAATGTCGCAAGCGTTCGTCGAAGAAGATGGCAGATGTTCATGCCGTAAACTGGAAGCACAGATCGCACCAGTTCACGGGCAATTCAGCTCGACCGGCTCGCAGTTGACGAGGTGGCGTGCAGAGGCGGCGTCCGACTGTTCCAGACGTCCGTCATGGCGCGCGTGGCCGTCGAGTTTCCCACCGCGCGGGCTGAAAGAGGCTGCTAAGATGCGTGGCCACAGCCCCACATGATCGGTCGTTCCCTCGGTCGCTACACCATCGAATCGAAGCTGGGCGAGGGCGGCATGGGTGTCGTCTTCAAGGCTCGCGACACGCAGCTCGAGCGCGCAGTCGCGATCAAGATTCTTCCGCTCGGGAAAGTCGCCGATCCCGACCGCAAGCGTCGCTTCGTTCAGGAAGCCAAGGCCGCCAGCGCCCTGAACCATCCGCACATCATCACCATCTACGACATCGGCTCCGACGGGGATACCGACTTCATCGTGATGGAGTACCTGGCCGGCACCACGCTGGATCATCTCATTCCGGCGAATGGTCTGCCGCCGAAGCGGGCACTCGCCATTGCGATCGCCATCGCCGATGCCTTGGCGAAGGCGCATGAAGCGGGCATCATCCATCGCGATCTGAAGCCCTCCAACGTCATGATCACGGAGGCCGGCGGCGTCAAGGTTCTCGACTTCGGCGTCGCCAAGCTGCTCGAGCCGGTGGAAGCATCCGCCGAGACGAAGACCGTTGCTGCCGTCACCGAGGAAGGGACCACGATCGGCACGCCCGGTTACATGTCGCCGGAACAGGCGGAGGGTCGCAGGCTCGATGGCCGGTCCGACATCTTCAGCTTTGGTGCGGTGCTCTACGAGATGGTGACGGGCCGCAAGGCCTTCAGCGGCGACTCCCGGCTCTCGGTGCTGGCGAAGATCCTCAACGAGGAGCCGGCCCCGCCGAGTCGTTTCACCGCGGCAGTACCGCCGGAGCTGGAAAAAACGATTCTGCGTTGCCTGCGCAAGGATCCGGCGCGTCGCTATCAGACCATGGCCGATCTGAAGGTCGCGCTCGATGATCTGGAGCTCGAGTCGAGCAGCACGGCACAGAGCCCGGTTCCGGTGCGCTCATCCTCGTGGCGACGATGGGCTCCGGCTGCATTCGTCGCGCTCGCAGCGGTTGCGGCGACCGGGGCGTATTTCGCGACACGGTCGTGGCGCGCAACGCCGTCAGCCGAGCCTCTGCAGGCAGTCCCATTGACATCGCTGTCGGGAGTGGTGCGCTTTCCATCGCTGTCTCCCGATGGCAACCACGTCGTCTTCACGTGGACCGGCGCGAAACAGGACAATCCCGATGTCTACGTGCAGCAGATCGGCGCAGGTTCTCCGCTACGGCTGACGACCGACCCCGGCAACGACTACAGCCCCAGCTGGTCGCCCGACGGGCGCACGATTGCGTTCCTTCGTCGGTCGCCGTCCGGAGGCAAGAGTGAAGTGCGGCTGGTTGCGCCGTTGGGAGGACCGGAGCGGAAGGTCGCGGACATCCAGCCAGGACGGCCGCTCCGGCCACCGACGCTCGCATGGTGTCCGGATTCCGCCTGCGTGCTCGTCAGCGATTCCCTGGGCGAGAGACAGCCCGACGCGGTGTTCGTGGTTTCTCGCGACACCGGCGAGAAACGGCAGTTGACGTTCCCGAAAGGGGAGGTCGCCGATGCCGATCCGGCAATTTCACCCGATGGCCGTTCCGTTGTGTTTCGCCGGGATTCCACGCCGTTCAGCGGCGAGTTTTATCGTCTCGCCTTGAAGAGCCAGATGGTTGCCGATGGCGAACCGGTGCGTCTGACGACGACGCTCAGCGCAGGCAAGCCGGCGTGGACGACTGACGGCCGCGAGATTCTTTTTGCGGCGCGCGGCGCGCTGTGGAGGCTCGACGCGCTCAAAGGTGGTACGCCGACGCGGCTGCCGTTTGTCGGTCAGGACGGTGGGAGCCCGGTGGTCTCGCGCACGTCTGACGGACGGCAACGGCTGGTGTACGTGCATAGTTTCGCGGATGGGAATGTGTGGCGCGTCGACACGTCCGCGGCAGGCGCACCGGCATCCTCGCCGCCCGTTTCCGCGATCGCCTCCACCAGGCTCGATCATCTTCCCAACCTCTCGCCCAACGGGCTTCAAGTGGTCTTCATGTCGAACCGCTCGGGTGAACACGAGGTCTGGACTGCCGCTCCCGACGGATCGAACGCCGTCCAGGTCACAGCGCTCGCCGTCAATCCCGGCTATCCACGCTGGTCTCCCGACGGCAAAAAGATCGCCTTCCACGGCGATCCAGACGCCCGGCCTGACGTGCTCGTGGTGCCGGCGGGTGGCGGCAAGCCGCAAATCCTGACGAAGAACATGGACCCTGGTGCCTTTCCCAGCTTTTCCCGAGACGGCCAGTGGCTGTACTTCAGCAACAAAGACGCGCGCATCTGGAAGATGCCCGCATCTGGCGGCGCCGCGGTTCAAGTCACGAACGACGTGGGAGCGATTGCCATCGAGTCGCTGGATGGCCGCGATCTGTATTACGTCGAGGCGGCGGACCGGCCGAGCGCCGTGTGGCGTCTGCCCCTCGCCGGCGGAGCGCCCGTCAAGGTGCTGGACGGTGTGGTCCTTGGTCTGTTCGACGTGGTCGACGGAGGCATCTACTACATCGATCGAGCGTCGGGGGAGACGGGTGGCTTCTACACGGATCGATCGCGTAGCGAGACACGACTGCAGTACTTCGATTTTTCGACGCATCGATCGACGACCGTGGCCCGCAACCTCGGAACGGTGGGCCCAGGGCTCAGCGCGTCTCGAGACGGCCGCACGATCTTCTTCTCGCGTTTTGACTCGTCAGTGGACGAGCTGATGCTGGTCGACAACTTTCGTTGAGGCGCGAAGCCCTCTGCATAGTAGTATTTGCGGAGAGTCAAGGGACTCGATCTATGCCGATGCGACGCGCGCGGGGGCTGTGGCTCGCCGCGATCCTCTGCGTGACCAGCCTGAGCGCAGCCGGCACAGACGCGCCGCTGGCGGACGCGGTCCAGCACCGCGACGCGCAGGCGGTGCGATCGCTCCTCTCGAACCGCGTCGACGTCAATGCGCGGCAGGCCGATGGCGCAACGGCCTTGCACTGGGCGGCCTACCTGGACGATGCGGAGACGGCCGCACTCCTCATCCAGGCCGGCGCGAACGTCGACATCCCTAACAACTACGGCATGACGCCGCTGGCTCTCGCAGCCGCGAACGGCAGCGCCGTCGTCATCGCTCAGTTGCTGAAGGCGGGAGCGGACCCGAATCGTGGCGTGCGCGCCGGCGAGACGCCGCTGATGCTCGCCGCACGAACCGAGAGCGCCGACGCCGTGAATGCATTGCTCGATGCGGGCGCACAGGTCGACGCGAAGGAAACGTGGAATGGACAGACGGCGCTGATGTGGGCGGCCGCCGCGGGCCATGGACCGGTGGTGCAGGCGCTGATCGATCGTGGCGCCAACATCAGCGGTCGCTCCAATGGCGGGACGACGCCTCTCCTCTTCGCCGCGCGGCATGGCGACACGCGGTCGGTCCGCGCGCTGCTCGCCGCGGGCGCGGACGTGAAAGAAAAACGACCGGACGGCGCGACGGCGTTGCTCGTCGCGGTCATCAACGGGCACGCGGATCTCGTGGATCTCCTGCTCGACAAGGGCGCCGACCCGAACGTCGAGGGCGGCTCGACCGAGCTGACCGTGCAAGGCGTTCGTGCGCGTCCGATGGAGCTCAAATACCGCAAGCTCACGAACAACGAGCGCGATTCCGAGGGTGTCACGCGAGGCAACATTTTCGGAAAGCCGCTGCACGCCGCCGTTCACGTCGCCAACTGGCACATCAGCGATCAATTCATCATCGTCAAACTCGATCGGCTCCGGGTCGTCAAGGCGCTGCTCGCTCATGGTGCGGACGTCAATGGACGCATCAGCATCGAGGAACCCCGATGGTCCGGTGCGAGATATCGCAGGCATCTCGCGGGAGCCACCGCGTTTCTTCTCGCGGCGAAGTCGGCGGACGTCGAGGTCATGCGCCTGCTGCTCGCCCACGGCGCCGACCCGACGATTCCGACCGAAGAGAACATCACGCCGCTGATGGCGGCTGCCGGAATCGCGTGGGCCTCGAATCAGGATCGCGCGTCGGAGAGCCAGGTCCTCGAGGCGGTCAAGCTGCTCGTGGATGAACTCCACGCCGACGTCAACATCGTCAGCGACCTCGGAGAGACCGCGATGCATGCCGCGGCGTATCGAGGCGCAAACAGCGTCGTGCAGTATCTGTTCGACAAGGGCGCGAAGCTCGACGTCGTCGCCAAGGATGGACGTACGCCGTTGATCGTGGCCGACGGCGTCGAGTACGGAAACTCGTTTGCTTCCCAGCCGCAGACCGCGGCGCTGCTGCGGAAGCTCGGCGCCAAAGAGATGAAGTGCCCGCCGCCCTGCGCCGCGGCGATTCCGGAAAAGGATTTCCGATGAGAGTGGCGGTGGCGCTGTGCTGCATCGCGGTCGTCGCGCACAGCGCCCAGAGGACTGGCGCGCAGTCCGCAGCGGCGGATGCAACGTCGCCACGGGCGATGTTCGATAAGTACTGCGTCACCTGCCACAACCAGCGACTGAAGACTGCTGGCCTCCAGCTCGACACGTTGGACGTCGCGAAGCTCGGCGATCACGCCGACGCGTGGGAGAAAGTCGTCCGCAAGATCCGAACCGGGGCGATGCCGCCGGTCGGCCGTCCGCGTCCCGACAAAGGACTCGCGGAGACGGTCGCGTCGTGGCTCGAGAATGGTCTCGATCGGGCCGCGCTCGAGCGCCCCAACCCGGGCCGCCCTACGCTGCATCGTCTCAACCGCGTGGAATACCGCAACGCGATCAGGGACATGCTCGCGCTCGAGATCGATCCGAGCTCGTTGCTGCCGGCAGACAATGCCGCGTACGGCTTCGACAACAACGCCGACGCGCTGTCGTTGTCGCCGCTGCTGACAGAGCGCTATCTCGGAGCCGCCGCGAAAATCAGCCAGATGGCATTGGGCCACATCCGAGGATCCGAGTCGCCGGAAACGATCTTCGTGCCGAGCGACCGCAACCAGGGCAGCCGCGCCGGCGAGGAGCTGCCGTGGGGATCGCGCGGCGGGTTGGCCACTCGCTACGAGTTCCCGGTCGATGGCGAGTACCTGTTCCAGCTGAGACTGAGAGAGAGCGGCGCGGATGGCGGCATCATGGGGATTACCGCGGAACCGCACCAACTCGACGTCAGCCTCGATCGGGCGCGGGTGTGGACGACGACGGTCGGCGGACCCGAGATCGTGAAGGAGCGCGGCGAGGACCGCACGAAGAAGGTCCATGAGGCGCTTCAGTTCCGTGTCCCGGTCAAGGCTGGCGCTCACCTGGTCCAGGTGTACTTCGTCCAGAAAACCTCGACGTTCGTCGAAGATCTCTTCGACCCGTATCTGCGGCGCGATCCGTATCGAGCCACCAACGGCGAACCCGGCATCTCGAGCGTGACCATTACCGCTCCCACCGGATCCGGGACGGCGGTGGCGAGCGAATCGCCCAGCCGCCATCGACTGTTCGTCTGCCAGCCCGCGTCGGCGCGCGACGAAGCCTGCGCGAGGAAAATCATCGCGACGCTTGCGAGGCGGGCGTTCCGTCATCCGGTCACGGACGATGACCTTCAGATCCCGCTGGCCCGCTATCGCGAAGGCGCGCGCGACGGCAGCACGGAGTCGGGCCTGGACCTGGCGATCCGCAGCATTCTCGTAAGCCCAAGGTTTCTGTTCCGATTCGAGGGACAACCCGAGACGGCGGCTCCGAATGCCGCGTATCGCATATCCGACCTGGAGCTGGCATCGCGATTGTCGTTCTTTCTGTGGAGCAGCGTCCCGGATGACGAGCTCCTCAGCGTCGCCGAGAAGAGGACGCTCCACGATCCGGGCGTCCTCGATCAGCAAGTGAAACGGATGCTGGCGGACCGCCGCTCCGAGGCACTGGTGAGCGATTTCGCCGGCCAGTGGCTGCACATCCGCAATGTCTCCACGCTGAGGCCCAGCCCTGAGCTGTTCTTTCACTTCGACGACAACCTGCGTCAGGACTTCGAGCGCGAGACGGCGCTCTTCTTCGACAGCATCATTCGCGAAAACCGCAGCGTGCTCGACCTGCTCGACGCCGACTACACGTTCGTGAACGAGCGGCTCGCGAAGCACTACGGGATTCCGGGTGTGTACGGCGATCGCTTCAGGCGGGTGTCGCTGCCTCCCGACAGCGTGCGCCGCGGTCTGCTCGGGCAAGGAACGATCCTGACCGATACGTCGCGCGCGAACCGGACCTCCCCAGTGATACGAGGCAAGTGGATTCTGGAGAACATTTTCGGCACGCCGCCGCCTCCGCCGCTGCCGAACGTGCCCGAGCTCAAGGAAGAGAGGAACCCGGCGAAAGTGCTGCCGATGCGCGAGCAGATGGCGCGGCACCGCGCCAATCCGGTCTGCGCGAGCTGTCACGCGCAGATGGACGAGTTGGGCTTCGCGCTCGAGAATTTCGACGCCATCGGCGAGTGGCGGACGATCGATGCCGCCGGCGCGCCGATCAACGCGTCAGCGACACTTCCCGACGGGACGACATTCAACGGTCCGGTGGAGCTGCGCAGAGTGCTGTTGAAGCACTCCGATGATTTTCTGACCACGGTCACCGAGAAGCTGTTGACCTACGCGCTCGGGCGAGGACTGGATGCAGCGGATGCGCCGGCGGTGCGGCAGATCAAGCGGGACGCGGCGCCGGCGAAGTATCGCTTTGCCTCGCTCGTCCGGGCGATCGTCGCGAGCACGCCATTTCAGATGCGCATGGCGCAAGAGCGCACGAATTGAAGTGAAACGGGAGCAGGTGTCCACATGGTGATGACGAAGATGGCGTTGCCGCGGCGAACGTTCATTCGCGGACTCGGTGCGACCGTGGCACTGCCGCTTCTCGACGCCATGGTGCCGGCCATGTCGGCGGTGTCGAAGTCGGCGCCTCGGTTCGCGGCGATCTACTGCGGCAACGGCGCCAATATGAACGACTGGACCCCGGCCAACGACGGCGCCGGGTTCGAGTTCTCACCAATCCTGAAGCCACTCGAGGCGTTTCGTGACCGAACGGTCGTCTTCACCGGACTGGACAACTTCCCGGCGACCGACCAAGGCGACTCGGGTGGACAGCATCCGCGCGCCGCACCGGCCTTCATGAGCTGCGTGCACCCCAAACAGACGGAAGGCGCCGACGTGCAGGCGGGCACGACGATCGATCAGCTGATCGCCGAACAGATCTGCCGCGACTCGAAGCTCTCCTCGCTGGAGCTCGCCATCGATCGCAACGACGTCGTGGGCGCCTGCGATCACGGGTACGCCTGCGCGTACATGAACTCGATGTCGTGGAAGACGCCGACGATACCGCTGCCGGCTGAGACGAATCCGCGATTTGTCTTCGAGCGGATGTTCGGCACCGGCGACACGCCGGCGGCGCGCGCTGCGCGAACCCGCGAGGACCGCAGCATTCTCGACGGCGTGACGCAGGAGATCGCGCACCTTCGCGCGATGTTGGGCCGGCGCGACGGCGTGAAGCTGACCGAGTACCTCGACGCGATCCGCGACGTCGAACAGCGCATCGCGAGAAGTGAATCGTCGAACGGCGATGTCGCGGTGCCGGCGCGGCCCGTCGGTGTGCCGGACACGTTCAAGGAATACGCCGAGCTGATGTTCGACCTGCAGGTGCTCGCGTTTCAGGCGGACATCACGCGTGTCAGCTCCTTCATGATGGCGCGCGAGAACATCAACCGCTCGTATGCCGAAATTGGATTGCCCGAGTCGCACCATTCCATGTCGCACCACAGCAACAACCCCGACAAGATGGCGCTGTACTCGAAGCTGAACACGTATCACGTCGAAACGCTCGCATACTTCGTCAAGAAGCTGCAGGCGATTCCTGACGGCGACGGCACGCTGCTCGATCACACGCTCGTGCTCTATGGCAGCGGCATGAGCGACGGCAACACACACAACAACTTCAACGTCCCGGTCGTCATCGTCGGCGGAGGTGACCAGCAGCTGAAAGGGAATCGCCATCTGCGCTACCCGAAGGGCACACCGCTGGCGAATCTGTCATTGAGCCTGCTCGACAAGTTCGGCGTGCGTGTCGAGCGCTTTGGAGACAGCACCGGCAAACTGAATTTGTTGTCGGGCCTCTGACGCGCGTCGCCGTCGATTCGTCGCGCCCGCTACGACGGATCTTTTTCTGCTGCTTCAGCAGGGATTGGCGCCGGCTGCTCGTTATCTCCAACCCAGGCCGCAGCAGCAGAATCCGACCTATTGGGCAATCCCCGTAGAAAGGTAAAGGTGAGGAACCCAATGAAGCCGGGTTCCCCGACAGCTAGTTCGTCGTCGCTTTCGGCGTGCTCTGGCCGATCGCCGTCTTCAGGTCGTCGAGCGTTGCGACGCCCGGGCCGTGGAGCGCCGCGATCTGGCGCACGTCGAGCTTCAGCCGCTGGATGTTCTCGTACAGGTTGACCGCGAACGGGCTCGGCGGCGACGGCGGCGGCGTGTTCGCCGCGGGCGGCGCCCACGCATCCACCTCAATCAGGATCTTCTCCGCAGGCAGGTACACCATCGCAAACGCGTCGTTGTGGCCGTTGCCGACAATGGGATAGATCTCGATCGAACGCTTGCCGTCGGTCAGCACGTGCTTGTCGGAGAACGTCTCGAAGGTCGCGGTCTTGTTCGCCTGCGACATCTTGTCGGGATTGAGAGTCCGCGGCGCCGCCCATGCCTTTTCGTAGTACGCCTTGTTCATCGCATGCGTGACGATCGTCGCGCCCTCGGCCACGTAGGTGCGCACGCCGCCCGAGTGGTCGAAGTGCACGTGCGTGTTGACGAGGTATTTGATCGGCTTGTTGGGGATCGTCTCCTTGACCTTCGCGATCACCGCGGTCGATCGCGCCTCGTCCTGCGGTCCCTCGACGACGACGATGTGATCGCGTTGATCGATGGCGACGCTGTGATGGCTGCCGCCTCTGATGTAGTAGACGCCGTTCGCGAGCTTTTCCGCAGTCACGGTCACCGGCGGCGGCGTGAAGCTGCGCACCTGATCCGGTACCGGCAGATCGACCGCCGGATTCTTGGTGACCGCCGAGACGGTGATGTCCAGCACCGGATATCCGCCCTGCGTGCGAACAATCCTGGCCGGGAACTGCACGCCGTTGAAGTCGCGATAATTCGAGTACGCGATTTCAACCGGTGTGTCGCCGAGTACCGGGTTGTCGATCCAGGTCTGCACGCGCTCGACCTGGTTCTGCGCGTTGATCCGGCCGACGTACTTGTGATTCCCGGCCATCGTGAACGTAATCTCTGAGCCGCCATTGGAGGGCTGGGACGTCGCATTGTTCGCGGCGGCAGCTTTGAGGAAGCCGTGCGGCGTCGTCCAGATCTCCATCGTTCGTTCCTCTACAGCCGCCGGCTGCGGCTGCGGCGCGGGCGCGGTGTCCGGAGCGGCACCCGGCGGCGCGGCCATGGTCCACGCGTGCGTGCCGCTCACGATCTGCACCGGGCGCTGCTGGACCGGCGCCGGACGCGCACGGTTGGGCTCGACGACCTGGATGCGTTCCATCTGCACGCGCGCGGCGGGCGCGTCGTAGTTGACGCTCGCGGTGAAGCTGGTGACGTTGAACTCCGGCCACGGCAGCGTCGGGTTCGGCGCCTGGCCGAACTGGAACCACTTGCCGGTTCCCTTGTACTCGATTGACTTCAGCTCGCTGGCGCCAAGCGCTGCGGCTGCGGCTTGCAGCGTGCCTGGCTCCTGGGTTGCGCATGCACCGACGTCGAGCGCCACAAGAAGGCCGAGGGAGACAACGACTGACCTGCGCATGGCCCCTCCTATGTTTATGAAATCCTGATGCGCACTCTTATACATCGCGCGGGAACTGCCTTGCCACTCGAATTCCTCGGAGCCCTGCTGGCAGGCGATGAGCTCAGCTGTGAAACGGCCCTTCGAGAGGTTTCTTCGGTTT
>Ga0114129_10006722_pt1 | contig 16326 bp, 20 predicted proteins | sample RhiMetdeltSRZDD1_FD_80071 | JGI IMG/M metagenome (GOLD analysis project Ga0114129, IMG submission 80071) | Populus rhizosphere microbial communities from Tennessee, USA - Rhizosphere MetaG P. deltoides SRZDD1 (version 2) (version 2) | ecosystem: Host-associated > Plants > Roots > Rhizosphere >... | reverse complement strand
CAGGTCTCGTGTCCGTCGTCCGCGGTATGGATGAAGTCGGTCCCGGGAAGAACGGTTTCTCCCCGCAGGGCCCGCGCGCTGGGGTAGTCAGCCTGTCGCAGCAACTGCCCATCGGCATCGTAGCATCGCCAGCGCCCCTGCTGGCCTGGGTCGCGGGAAGGCATGACGTCGTTCCATAAGCTTCCGAGCAGACCGCCGCGCGACAGAAATCGTGGCTCACGATCGACCAGTCCCACGCCGATCGGAAGCTGCTGGAGGACGGCTACGAGCCGTGCCTCGCTTTCGCGTAAGCGCTCGTCTGCCCGCTTGCGCTCAGTGACGTCGAGTGCGACCCCGAGAAATCCGACGGCCCGCCCTCCCTGGAACGTCGTCTGGCCGCGGGTTGCAACCCAGCGTTCCACGCCGTCCCATCCGATGACGCGATATTCAGTTTCGTACACCCCATCCCCGTTCGGATCGATGCACCTGGTAATGGCGGCATCGACGCGCGCCAGGTCGTCCGGGTGTATGCGCTCACGCCACACGGCGTGGTCGACATGTGCGTCCGGCGGCAGGCCCCAGATGGCTCTGATGCGCGCGTCCCATTCCAGGGCGTTGGTCTGTGGGTCCCACGCGTAAAGTCCCAAACCCAGCAAATCGACTGCCGCCTGCAGCCGCTTCTCGCTTTGGCGAAGGGCCTCTTCCGCGCGCTGATCAAGGCGATCGCTTTGCTCCGGTGGTTCGCTCATATTGCGCTCCATCCCCGGACCGGCATTTGCGCAGTGACAGTGCTATGCCCTGCAGAAAAAACGGTACAAAATGTACCTTATATATTTGTGGTTTGCACGCTCGGCTGGAACACTGTGCTGTTCAGCCGCGCTCAGCGAGAGCCATGTCTCACACTTCGCGCGAGTGTGGAATTGTCAGTACTGACAGGAACAGAAATGTTCTCAAATTGAGATGACATTGTCGCGCAAAGCCAACGCGACCGCGTGGGTGCGGTTCAGCGCGCCGAACTTGCGGGTCGCCGCCTGTGTGTGCTCGTGCGCGGTGCGCTCGGCGATCGAAACCAACTCACTGATGTCCCAGGCGGATTTTCCCGCAGCGACCCAGGTCAGGACTTCCTGCTCGCGGGCGGTGAGAGCCCCTCGTGTGGCTTGGCATGTCTCGCGCAGGTCCGACAGCGTTTCCAGCGACATCATGTGTAGTCCCGGTTTGTTTCGCCGCGTGAGTTCAGGCCGCGAGCCGGACATCGCGACCATTGCACGGGTGCCGGACACCCCCGGGAATGGGCACGATGAAACCGGAAACCGAAGTCCGCGCGCAGTCGCACCAACTCGGCGGCGCGCGGATAGCGTTGGCCGTCGAAGGTGATCTCTCGCCATTCAAACGGCCGCACCGCACGCCGCAGATGGCGAACGATCGGGTCATAGTGCATGTAGTCGGTGTAGATGCGCGTCCATTCCTCTGACAAGTGTTTGCCAAGCACGACATCCTCAAAGGGTTGGTAAAACACCAGATTCTCGAATCCGTGCCGGGCGACCGCCTGGTGCATCGACGGGATTACTGCGGAGGGCGATCCGAGGCGCTTGAGCGCCTGAATGAAGTGCAGCGCCTCGATTCCATGAGAAAAGGATTGCGGCATTTGCCTGTCTCCTCTTCGCAACACCGCCCCAAGGCCAGGTGCTGGTCTCCCCAGGCCATCGCAGCGGAGGGAGCTTAGTTCCCCTTACACTTGCAATGTTCCTGGTGAGTTCGCCAGCACCTCCAGTACGCCATCTAGGACATATTGTACCGCCAACGCGGCTTGTACCGCCAACGCGGCGAGAATAATGCCAAAAACATGACCGACGACGTTGATGCCCGTCACACCCAGCCGATCCAGGAGGGGAATTGGAGACAAAACCCAGGATGAACAGCAGCAAAGCGCTCACGATCGTGTGGAAAATGAAATCGCCTTCCGCTCGCCCCATCAGGAGAATGATCGACGTGATCGCGCCCGGTCCGGCAATAAGCGGGACGGCCAATGGAAAAATGGCGACGTCGGCACTGTCTTCCGCCTCGTCGGTCTCGGCGGCCGTCATCGAGCGAATGCCGCTTTGTCGTGCAAAGACCATGTCAACCGAGAGCAAGAGCAACAAAAGGCCGCCGGCAATACGGAAAGCCGGCATGCTGATGCCAAGAAAGCGGAGGACTATGTGTCCGGCGAGAGCCAGCACGACCAGCGTGATTGCCGCCGCCGCAATCGATCTTATCGCAGTGCGACGCCGTTGCTCGTTCGTTTGCCGGTGCGTAAGCGCCACGAATAACGGCAGCATTCCGACCGGATCGATGATGACCAGAAAGGTTATGAAGACCGTCGCGGCAAATTCGAACGTGTTTGTGGAGCAACCTCGTTTCCAAGAGCAATGCAGAAAGGGATGAGTTTTGCCGCGTCAGTCGACCAAAATTGCGGCCGGCATTGAGAATTGGCAGCACTGACGTCCGACTGGACGATCCTACGAGAGCGTCTCGTCGATTGCACCAACCGGTCTCAGCCGCACGCCCGCCGAGCTTGCGTTTGGTAAGCCGGACGAGTTTATCATTCCCGTTCTGCGGGGCTGCAAATTCGAACAGCCATGAGCCAGTCCTGCCAAATCATTGGATCGGCGGGCGACCCGTCCGCCCATCTGGAGCCACCAAGGATGAATGCGATGTCCTCGGGCGGCTTACCTTGGCGCTCCCAGACAGTCTCAAGGAAGAGGCGCATCGCATCGAAACCCTCGAGCACCGTAATTGTATCCGTCGGCTTGGGCTCAGCGGTTGTCTCAACCATGTAACGCCTCCCTCATCAATCCTGCCCTCAACGGTTGGACTTCATCGCCCATTGTATGGGAAGGACCTCCACGACCGACGCTGGATCGTGATCCGGTTATGGCGCGAGGCTGGGATCGATAACGTACCGCGACAAACGGTGCGTTGATAGCAATCAGTATTTCGCTTGCAGTGGAATTCGGCGGGCAGCACCGGCGATTTTGATGGACATCAATGTTCATCCGGTCGTGTTTCAATAGGCAGTATTTTCCACCCTAGCCGGCAGGGATCCCCGTGGGAGCTAACATTCGTCTTCGGATCGGCGGAAGCAAACGCGGCGTGGCTGGTCCTTTGAATGGGCTGCCGATTGAAGCCAAAGTCCGGCTGCGGAAAAAGCCGCAACCGAAATGGATTGCGCCAATGTTGGCGACACTCACGGACGAACGCTTTTCGCGCGAGGGATGGCTGTTCGAGCCGAAGTGGGATGGCGAGCGCTGCCTGGCTTTTCATTGTGGAGGCCAATTGAGCCTGTTCTCGCGGAACCGGATCTTACTGAATGGCAGATATCCGGAGATTACGACAGCGTTTCACCAACAGGAGGCCAAGTCCTTCATCGCTGACGGTGAGATCGTCACGTTTCAGAACGGGATCACCAGCTTTGCGAAACTTCAAGCACGCATGCAGGTCACGAATCCGTCCGCCGAACTGATCCGCAGAGTTCCGGTCTGGTTTTATCTCTTCGATTTGCTCTATCTCGACCGCTACGACACACGGGACGTTCCGCTGCGATACCGGAAGGAGCTTCTTCGAAAGATGTTCGAGTTCACAGGCTGTTTGCAGTTCACGGAACACCGCGAGACGGAGGGCGAAGCCCATTATCGCGATGCGTGCCACAAAGGATGGGAGGGGGTGATCGCCAAGGATGCAAACAGCGTGTACGTCTCCGGGAGAACGCGCGATTGGCTGAAGTTCAAGTGCAGCCAAGGACAAGAATTCGTCATCGGGGGCTATACGGAGCCGCGCGGGAGTCGGATCGGTTTTGGCGCATTGCTGCTGGGCTATTACCGCGGCCGAAGGCTCGTCTACGCGGGCAAGGTTGGCACCGGCTTCGACCATGACACGCTGCGCCGGCTCGGGAAGAAACTTGCCGGACTCGAAACGCCGATCGGCCCCTTCGAGGAGAATGGCCTGCCGCGCAGTGGCGTCCATTGGGTGAAACCAAGATTGGTCGCTCAAATCGCCTTCACCGAATGGACGCACGACAACAAATTGCGACACCCTCGATTCCTCGGGCTTCGGGAGGACAAGAAACCGGAAGAGGTCGTGCGTGAGCGCTGACGCAACAGGATTGTCTGGCTGCAAACGCCTTACCTGGGACCGTGACCTTATTTCTCCCGGATTAGTTCTCAAGCTCGGGAGCGGTGGGTGAGTGTCTGGGATGTCACTCGAAGACTATCGCAGGAAGAGAGAGTTCTCGGAAACGCCGGAGCCGATGGGGCGAGCGCGGCGCAGCAGCCGTAAGCGAATCTTTGTCGTTCAAAAGCACGACGCCAGCCGCCTGCACTATGACTTCCGTTTAGCGATCAATGGGGTTCTCATATCTTGGGCGGTGCCCAAGGGTCCTTCGATGAATCCAGCCGAAAAGCATCTGGCCATACGCACGGAGGACCATCCGCTCGAATACGCCGAATTCGAGGGAGTGATACCGGCCGGCCAATACGGCGCCGGAACGGTGATGGTCTGGGATACGGGTACATACGAACCGTCAAATGGCATTCCACCCGACAAGCAGCTTGTTCAGGGCAAAATCGACGTCGAGCTCCATGGCAGCAAGCTGCGCGGCGGCTTCACGTTGGTCCGCACTGGAAAGCGGTCGCGCGCTTCCAGCGGCAAGGAGCGCTGGCTGCTGATCAAGCGCCGCGACGAGCATGCCAATCCATCATGGAACATCGAAAGCCCTCGCTTCGATCGCTCGGTACTCACGGGCCGCAGGCTGAACGAGATAGCAAGAGGCGCTCCGAAAAAACATCCCGTCGCGCACACGCGGCTGCTTGATAAGGCCTAGCTGTCAACGAAGAAACGAGAGACGCGGGCTGCGCCATTGGGCGATCCGCGACGTGGGTTCAGTGAGCAAGCAAGAGAGGGATTGGTGCCTTGTGTAGCAGTTCGTACGTTGCACCGCCCAGCAGAAACTCGCGCAAACGAGAGTGTCCATAGCCGCCCATCACAATGAGATCGGCTTGCAGCCGCCGCGCCTCCGCGACGAGCGTTTTGCCCACATCATGGTCTTGCAGTCGTGCGTGATGCAACGTGGCTTTGATGTGATGGTGTTTGAGATGTTCCACCGCATCTTTGCCCAGAACAGCTTGTCCTTCCGTCGGCGGCTCGTCATCCACGACGACCACCACCGCCGCTTTCGCCTTATGCAGATATGGCCTCGCTTCCGCTAGCGCGCGCGCCGATTCGCGCGAGCCGTTCCAAGCAACCAGAACACGATCGAACGTGACCTTGGCTGGCTTTCGCCCGGGCACCAGAAAAATATGCCGGCCTGAGCCGAACAAGACGCCTTCCACGAGATGCTCGGGTTCGCTCAATGCACCATTGGGGCGCAGCGCCACAAAAGCATCGGCTGTACGCGCCTCGCGCGCGGCGACGTCACCGACTGCTTCTTTCAGGATATCGAACCGACGCAGTTGCATCGGCTTCTGTAGACGTGCCAAGCGCTCGGTCAGGCGCGCTTCGATCCTGTCGGCGGCCGCCCGCGCTTTCTCGAGCAGCTCCGCTGCTCGAGCTGCGCCGACGCCGTCCTCTGGTACAATCAGCATCGGCAAGATATTGAGAAATAGTCCCGTGATTTGGCTGTGGAACGCTTCAGCGATCTGATTGGCGGCCGCGAGCCGCGCGTCGTCGGCGGCGCTCCCATCAACCGGAACCATCACATCCTTGATCATTGCTCCTCTCCGGCCGTTGCTCGGGTCTAAATGCGCGTCAAGCTCGCGCCAATCCTGCTCGCATCACGAATAGCTTCGACAGGTTCCGCCGAGCAGCCTGCACAGGGCCGCGCAGCTGTCATTGACAACTATCAATACCGACGGGATACCCACCCAATCCGGGTTGGGCCGAGGCCGAGCAGGTCAAATCGTGAGCCGGGGCGCAGTCATCCCACTCGAAGCGAGCAGGGCGCGGGCAATCTGCACCGGACTCACCGGCTTTTCGCATGCAACAATATTGCTAAAGGGCGCGGGAATGGCGGTCTCGCCATAGGCGGTCGCAAACACGAACGGCGTGCCGCGCTTGATCAATGCTTCGGCGATGGGGAAGCACGTTTCGCCGCGCAGCTTGATATCGATCACGGCTCCATCGAGACGCTCCGCTAGCTCGATGATTTCCAGCGCGTCGCGAACGGTAGATACCGGGCCCGCGATAGAGGCCCCCATTTCCTCGAAGGTCGCCTCCAGATGGGCGGCAGTGAGGACATCGTCTTCGACAATCAGCACGTTGAGGCCGGCTATCCCGCCGTCGCTGTTCGCGCGAATTCGGTCGGCCTTCGCACTTGCGTTCCATTTTCGAGCAGTTCGCGATCCGCCACGCAACGGATCGCGCGCGGAGCTATCAGACCGGGAATGGCGCGAGATCGCAGCGAGCGTCTGTCCCGACCTCGAAGCGGTTTGCCTTCGCGTGAAAAGTGAATTCGACAACGGATGCGCACCAATTCCGCTTGCTCGCTGCGGAAGCCTCACATCCAAATAAGCACAAATCGGGCGCCGCGGCCCTCGGGCTGTCCCTAAGGAGATTGCTGCGCGGCAGTAAGTAGACTGCCCCAGCACGTGCAATGAAACACCGTCCGTGCAACGCACGTTCGGTCGGCAGGGCGTGGGATCTGGCATGACGACTCGGCGGGCAAGTCGCTGACTTCCATAACAAAAGAACGCGTTGTCTCTGAAAAAGTCGCCACTGATTTTTGAGCTCGAATTGACGCCCATCAAGGCGGTAGCCGTGGCCTGAGCCCATCTAAAGGAGGGAAGCGCGGTGCGCTTGCAAGGAGTGTGCGCTGGTCAGGAGGAGCATCATGAGTACGATCGCAGCGAACGAAGGCGCGCGAAGACCGAATACGGCTGCGCCTGAACTGGACAATCTTGGTGCTGCACTCTCCCGCAGCTGGTGGCTGATCGCGCTGCGCGGCGTTCTCGCAGTAATTTTCGGGATAATTGCACTGATCATGCCCGTCGCAACCATTCTCGCGCTGGTTCTCCTGTTTTCGGCCTATATGATCGTGGACGGGGCGTTCGCGATCTATGCGGCCATTCGGGCAGGGCGCCGGCACGAGAGCTGGGGTTTGTTGCTGTTTCAGGGCATCGTCAGCGTGGCCACCGGCGTCCTCGCCTTCCTTTGGCCCGGGCTCACTGTCCTCGCGTTTGTTCTGCTCATCGCGGCGTGGGCGATTGTCTCGGGCTGCATCATGCTCGCGACTGCCTTTGCGACGGAGAATGGACGCTGGTGGCTTGCACTGGGCGGAGCAGCCGCCCTGATCTATGGCGTTCTGATGATCGGGGCTCCTCTGGCGGGGGCGGTGGTCCTGACCTGGTGGCTCGGTGCGTTTGCGCTCGTGTTCGGCGCCGCCCTGATCGTTTTGTCATGGCGATTGCGGTCTCGTTATATCGGACGCCAAACAGACGTCGCAGCGCGCCCGATGACATGAGGCCAGCCGGTCAGGCGCAAACCCGCCGTCGCACGACGTCCGGCATCAGCGACACAAGCTCGACGCAAGGCGTTCCGCCGATAAGGTTGATGAAGTCTTGAAGAGCTTTCCGGCCAGCGACCCACCGACCCTCTCTGCTCGTGTGGGTCGCCTAGACGAAATTGACAGGCGTCAAGGCGAGGGTTTTGCGCAATTCATAGCGTTGCAGAGCGTTGTCCGAACTTTGACGTGTGACCGGAGTCCAAAACGATGGCTCACATCTTGCCGGCAGGAACAGCCGCCCCGGATTTCAAGCTGCGTGTCACCCCGGACCAATGGCTGAGGTTGAACGATTTGAGCGGGAAGCCGGTGATCCTTGCCTTCTACCCAGCGGACTGGAGCCCGGTTTGGGTCACGCTCTACAACAAAATTCTTCCAGAGTTCCGCAAGCATGGCGCCGAGCTTTTGGGAATTTCGGTTGACGGAGCCTGGTGCCACGAAGCCTTCGTCAGGGACCGCCGTCTGCACTTGCTCGCGGATTTCCATCCCAAGGGAACCGTAGCGAAGAGTTATGGAGCTTACCGCGAAGCGGATGGCGTCTGTGAACGCGCGCTGTTTGTTCTCGACAACAAGGGCATCATTTTCTGGAGCTATTGCTCGCCGATTGCCGTCAATCCCGGCGCCGACGGCATTCTCGACGCGTTGGAAAGAATGCCGCAGGAAAGAAAAAATGGCCAAGCTCAAAGTTCCAGTCACGCCGCGTGATCATATTCTCGGTCCTGCAAACGCGCGGGTCATGCTGGTCGAATACAGCGACTATGAATGCGCCCACTGCATGCGCATTCGATCGTCAACGCGGTGCGGGGTCATTTCGCCGGACAATTGAGATTTGTGTTCCGCCACTTTCCGCTCACTCAAGTCCATCCGAATGCGGAAACGGCCTCAATTCTCCGCGCACGAGCGTTGCACGCGCGCTCCGGCAATAGGTCGGATCCGGGGCTTGCTTCGCCTGAACGTTGATCCGCAGGCTTAGAAAGATTCTTCCAAAAATTGACTACCGTCAGGGCAGCGCGGGTCAATCGGCGCGATCATTGGAGCCAAGCGTCCAGACGGGCGCTACGGCAAGACGGGTAGCGGATGAGGCGCTCCGCGCAGCATGAAACTTTAGGAGGACATCATGAGACCGCAATCGGCAAAAAGCCCCGCCCGCGAAATCAGCTTCGAGGGTTACGGGGCCATGCCAACGCGAAGCAGCATCCTGACGGCGCTCACAGGCCTTGTCGGGATGCTCATGTTGTTGCTCATTGCCTATTCGGCCCCCGTACATTCGCAGGCCGTCAAGCTCGTGACCGTGGACGTGAATGTCGTCGGACAAGGCTATCGCGCATCCAAGCTCATGGGGAGCGCTGTCACGAATGAGAAGAACGAGAGGATCGGCACGCTAAGTGACTTGGTAGTGGCCCGCGACCGGTCCCTCTTTGCGGTGCTGGAGATCGGCGGCTTTCTTGGAATGGGCGCACACCTCGTAGCCGTTCCCTATGAAACCCTGGTGATCAGTGATGAAGGTCGTGACATCCGGCTTCCTGGCGCCTCGAAGGACGAACTCAAGAAGCTGCCGGAGATCAGGTTCCGTAGTTGACCACAGCCGGCCCACCATTACCCAAGTCCAGGGGCATCTTGGTGTGGCTGCGAGTTCGAAATGGCCAAGCAGACGAGCTCAAGGCCGCATGAGCGTGTCTCGCCGGATTGAGCTCACGCGGTCCTCCGCCGGGACGTGCTCAGGCGGTCCTCCTTGGCGAGCACATCCCGGCTTCGCTGCGAAGAACGCCCGCAACAGTTAATTGAGGTGACACGCCCAAACCTGGGTGGACACCGCTGGGTCATTGAATGTTCACGTTCGGCGCACGGGCACGTGCTTGCGGCGCGGAGCGCGCCACTCTAGCGACGAAATCTCAGGCGGCTGATGCACGCGCTGCTTCAATGGTCTGCCGATCTCCCCCAACGATCCTCGCCGCGATCCTTGCGACATGGCAGCCTTGGAAACGCGCTGCTTCGAGTTCAACCGCGGACGGCAGTCGTGTGCCGTTCATGCCCACAACCGTCGTCGCACCATAAGGACTGATTCCCTCCACCTGGGTCACGCCGAGCTGTCCTTTGAACGTATACGGAAGACCAATAACGATGAATCCAAGGTGCATCAGTACGACATGAAATGAGATGATGGTGGTCTCCTGTCCGCCGTGCTGGCTCGCGGTTGCGGTGAAGACGGAACCGACCTTGCCGACCAGCTTGTCCTTGGCCCACAGGCCCCCTGTCTGGTCAATAAAGTTCTTCATTTGCGCGGCCATGTTGCCATATCGCGTTGGGGTGCCAAAGATGACCGCGTCGTAGTCGAGAAGATCCTCGACATGAGCAACTGGGGCGACTTGGTCGAGCTTGTAACGGGCGGCTTGCGCCTGCATGCGCGGCACGAGTTCCGGCACCCGTTTGATGTCGACATGGGCACCGGCAAAGCGGGCCCCTTCAGCTTCGGCTTCGGCCATCCGTTCGATATGTCCGAAGCTTGAATAATACAGCACCAATACCTTGGTCATGATATGTTGCCCATTCGTTTGGCCTTAGCTCTCGCCCCGCGAGCGACAGCGTCGAATGCCGACCACCATTACATCTTATCGGCAGCGCGCACCTTGCTGATCGTCAATTATTTGGTCCGACAGAGCGAGATCTCCGTTGGCAACACGCCACGCTAAGTCGCTAGCGGTCCCTCGGTAAGACTCCCGTCGTTCCCTCCTGCTTCTCTCGTAGATGCCGTGCCTCTTGCCGCAATTCGAGACAGGTGAGCAGCTCGGTGTAAGTGGGATCGCCGCCAATGGTCGCCAGCCGCTCGCAATAGGCCTTGTCGGCCGGGGCAAATCGCGACCAGTGCTGCACCAGTTGGTCGCGAGCCTCTCGCTCCTTCTCCAGGCAGATATCCTTGTCTCCGATCGGTGCTGCTCGCATCGCGACCGCCCGGCAGAACGGCTCGACATTGAAGTTCGGCACAGAATCCGCCACGAACCACGCCAAGCCCGCGAGCAGTGCCGCCTCAAACCGAGCGGACATGCTGCTTTACCCCGGACAGCTTGGCGGGCATCAATGCATCGAGCATTCCGCGCAGGTGCCTCGCCGCCTGCTCAATATCGGTGCACTCGTATTCCCCTGCACGGGATTCGGCGACGAGCACCGCGCAGCGATGGACGTCCTTGAAATCGCCGAACGGAAACCTGTAACGACGTTTGCTGTTTTCGGCTTCCTCATCGTCCTCCCCGAGATGCCACCTTCCAAATTCGACGAGGCCGCGGGTTTCGATGAATTTGGTTGCCGCGCTGCGGGCAGGCTTGTGGTCCGTCCAGTCGCCGGGCTGATCGAGTATGCATCGGCGATTCTGGATCAGCTTCTGCGCGTACTCATAGGCGCTCCGGTGCAACCTCAAGGACATCGCACGTTCCTAGCACGTTTCGAACTGCAGGGGGCGCTGCGGCGGCACCAGTGGCCGCGTTGGGCCGCCGCATCCTTCGGCGCCCACCTCGGCGCTCACCTCTGTCTACCGCCACTGCGGCGCGCGCCTCGGCTCATCGGTTCGTGTCACGCTGGTCACTGCCGGTGGTAGCCGGCCCGCTGACGATCTCGGCTACCGTCTTGCTGTCAGGATCGATCAGTAGAATCCGATCCGCCAGTTTGATGAAGAGATACGTCTTGGTCTCTGGCATCTGCGCCGTCACGTCATTGGGCAACTGTTTCTGCGTCAATGACTCCGGAGGCTTGGAGCCGACCTCGCCTCGGTAGCCAGGTGAGGACTGCGCCGGTTCGCTCTTGAGCCCTTGCGAAATTGTGTCTTCCTTGGACTTGCTGAGATTGAGTTTCTCCTGCGCGCCGGCATCGCCGGGCATTCCCTGCCCGGCAGCAAGGCCGATACCGCCGAGCAATGCGAGCACGAGCGCGCTCGCGCGAAGTTGCATCCGCATCGCATTCTCCTTTGTGCTGAGTTCTCCCAGTCCCATACGTCGCGCAGTCCGCGGCGGACGTATGTCGAACCAACCCGTGGCACGTGTGCGGGTTTCGTCATCCAGCAAAAATAGACCCGACGAGCTGACCAGCAGAAATTGATGGCCGTCAACGAAACTCGCGCGCCGCTGTCTTAGGCTTCACAGTTTCTCCTACGGCTGCGAGCAGCTCCGGCCGGAACGGAGAATTTGTGTTCAACTCCGTCTCGGCGTCGCGGGGCGGAGCCGCACGTTCGGAAAATTGCGGAAAAATTGACGGGTGTCAGGGCGACGGATGCGCCATGGGATGATCGTGCTCCGTACCCCGATCCCTTTCGCACGGAACAGGGCCCGGGGACAGGACGCATGCTTTGGAGCGGACGTGATGAATGCATCTGATGTGATTCTCGATCGTACCAGGGTGCGCGAGGTCACCGGCATCTTCCACTCGCGCCACGCCCTCGATGCCGCGGCCTACGAACTGCTGCTGATGGGCTTCGATCGGGGGCATATCGACGTGCTGACCAGTCTCGACGAGGTGCCAAAGCGCCTCGGCCCGGTCTACGTCGCGCCCGAGGAATTGGCCGATGTCAAGGATGCGCCGCGGCGGCCGTTTGTTTCTCGCGACGATGTAACCGTGGTCAACACCGTTGTCGCCGGTACCGTTGGCGCTGTTATCGGTGCGGCCACGGCGTATTTCATGCTGGTTTCCGGAGCCAGCGAGACGGCGGCCGGCATGACCGCTGTGCTCGTGGCTTTCGTCGCTGCCGCGACCGTCTTTCTGTTGACGACCCGCTTCTTTCGTCGCGAGGAGACTCACGGCCTGGATTGGCTCATGGCTCACCGGGGTCTCATCCTGTGGGTGCGCGTTCGATCATCCGAGCAGGAGGAGATCGCGAAAGCGATCCTGCGCGCCCACGGGGCTCGAGCCGTACGGGTTCATGAGATCGAGATCGAAAAGAGGCCGGAAGATCTGCCGCTCGGCACAGTACGACCGGATCCATGGCTCGGCAGCGAACCTCTCGGCCATCCATAAGCTTGGTAGCCGGGCGGAGGCAAAGCACCATCTGGGTTCCGCCACCAACGGTGCAATCGATCATCGGCGGGTCTGAGGTGCACGTGCTGAGGATTCGCAAGTTATGATTGCACAGCGGCGGCTTGACTGGACAGAGCCGGCCACGCACGTCATGGGAGTGGCCAAATTCGAGCGCTTGTTCCGAAGAGCGGCCGGTCTCGACGTCGACAAGCAGGATCTCAGGCGCTATAGCGATTTCATCAATCACAAGGTCTACGACCTCCTTCTTCGTGGCGAGGCCGCCGCGAAGGCGAACGGCCGCGACATTATTCAACCCTTCGATCTGCCGATCACCAAGGGACTGCAGGAAAGCATTCACGGCTTTCGCGAAGTCGATGAAACGATCGAGTTGAAGCCGATCCTTGATCAGATCACATGGCGCCCGCCGCTCGACTTGGCTGTCAGCGTGGAGGCCGAAGCCAGACTGCCTGACATCGTCGGCGGGTTGAGTGTGGCTCTCGCACGTACATTCAAGATTATCGACCCCGATCTAAAGAACCCGCAAGCGGTGCACTGGGAGCGCTGTTTCCAGATTTTCGACCTTCTGCTGTAGCCGTTCGGGGGCTGGAATCCGCGTCGCGTGCTGTCCATTTCCGAGTTCCGGCAAAAAGCTTGAAAAATTGACGACCGTCATGGCCGGCTCGTGCCGGCCGCCGCAGTGTTGCAATGCGCTCGGGCCGTGTCTGCGCGCGAGATCGGGAAGGCCATTTGCTCATGACGTCCATCTTCGATGGCCAGTAGCGAGAGCATGGCTTTCAATTCGATGAACGGGACAACTCAAGCCGGAGGCCAGCGATGAAATCCGACAGAGAAATCGAACAGGACGTGAGAGATGAGCTTCAGTGGGATCCTGATCTGGACGCGAGCGACATTGCTATGTCCGTGAAAAACGGTGTCGTCACCCTGGCTGGATTCGTCAAGAGCTACACCGATAAGTACGAGGCAGAGGCTGCGGTGAAACGGGTGGCCGGCGTGGTAGGAGTTGCGAACGATCTCGAAGTTCGGCTGCCGAGCGTGGACGAGCGACCGGATCCAGATATTGCCCGGGATGCTGTCGCCGCGATCAAAACTCAGCTCCCGATCTCGTCCGAGCATATCAAGGTCGTTGTCAAAAATGGGTGGGTGACGCTCGAGGGCCAGGTCGAGTGGCAATATCAACGCAGCACCGCCGAGAACGCGGTGCGTCGAATCAAAGGCGTCAAAGGCGTCAGCAACCTGATTCAGCTTAAGCCGCGTGCTGAGCCATCCGAAATCAAACGCAAGATCGAGGAGGCATTCCGTCGTAACGCCGAGGTCGATGCCAATCGGATCACGGTCGAAGCGCACGGCGGCGAAGTCATCCTCAAGGGCACCGTTCGGTCCTGGATCGAACGCGAAGAGGCCGAGCGAGCCGCATGGTCGGCGCCCGGTGTGACCAAAGTGGAAGACCGAATCATCGTGAGCCCATAAGGCGGCGGCCAAAAGTGCGCCGTTGCAGGAGCGCGGATCGCACCGCAACAAATAATGCAACAACTCAGATGGAGGAGATCATGAACCTAAGATCGTTGGTTCCGTTCCGGGAGCGTTCCAGTGTCATGCGCCCCGAGGCCGGTCTATTCGGTTCCCTGCAGCGCGAGATCGATCGCCTGTTCGAGGACTTCACGCGCAGCTTCGGCGCCCCGGGAAATGGCAGTCTGGTACCGAGCATCGACGTTACGGAAACCGACAAGGAAATCGAAATTGCGGCGGAGCTGCCGGGACTTGAGCGCAAAGACGTCGACATCTCGATCGAAGACAACGTCCTGACTATTCGCGGCGAGAAGAAGCTCGAGCAGGAACAAAAGGATGAGAAAAACAAGAATTACCGGCTCGCCGAACGAAGCTACGGCGTGTTCTACCGCGTTATCGAGCTGCCGCATGGCATCGACCCTTCGGGTGTTCAGGCGACCATGTCGAATGGGGTGTTGAAGGTCAAAATACCGAAACCGGCGCGCAGCGAAGCCAAGAAAATCGAGGTCAAGGAAGCCGCCTGATTCGCGGCCCGCAGGGGACGTGCTCCGGACGCGCCTCCCGGACGGAGGGCGTCCCCGCGCTTGGCAGCTCAGGGCCCGGTCGCCGCCCGAAGCGCGCCGATGACGGAGATGCATCATGACCAAGGCAATCGGCATCGATCTTGGAACGACGAACTCCTGCGTTGCCGTGATGGAAGGCAACAAGCCCAAAGTGATTGAAAACACCGAGGGTGCACGAACGACGCCGTCGATGGTCGCCTTCACCGATACGGGCGAGGTTCTGGTCGGGCAAACGGCCAAGCGACAAAGCATCACCAATCCGGAGAACACGATCTTTGCCATCAAGCGCCTGATCGGCCGCCGCTACGATGATCCCATGACCCAGAAGGACAAGGGAATGGTTCCCTACAAGATCGTACCTGGGCCGAACGGAGATGCTTGGGTCGAGATAAAGGGCAAGAAATACAGCCCTAGTCAGATCAGTGCCTTCATTCTCACCAAGATGAAGGAAACAGCCGAAGCATTCCTTGGGCAAAAGGTCGAACAGGCGGTGATTACGGTGCCCGCCTATTTCAACGATGCGCAACGGCAGGCAACGAAAGATGCCGGTCGCATTGCCGGGCTTGAGGTGCTTCGCATCATCAATGAGCCGACCGCGGCCGCGCTCGCTTATGGTCTCGATAAAAAGGGCAGCGGCAAGATCGCCGTCTACGATCTCGGTGGCGGCACGTTCGACATTTCCATCTTGGAGGTCGGCGACGGCATCTTTGAGGTCAAGGCAACAAACGGTGATACCTTTCTCGGCGGCGAGGACTTCGACAAACGCATCATCGACTACCTGGCGGATGAATTTCGCAAGGAGACCGGCATCGACCTTCGTAATGATCGATTGGCGTTGCAGCGCCTCAAGGATGCGGCCGAGAAGGCAAAGATCGAATTGTCGAGCACGACCCAGACCGATGTGAATCTTCCCTGCATCACCGCCGACCAGCACGGGCCGAAGCATCTCAACATGAAGCTGACCCGCGCCAAGCTCGAAGCCTTGGTCGATGACCTGATTCAGAAGACGGTTGGACCTTGTCATGCCGCGCTGAAGGACGCGGGCTTGCAGCCGTCCGAAATCAACGAAGTGGTCTTGGTCGGCGGTCAGACCAGGATGCCGAAGGTGCAGGAGACCGTACAGAAGCTGTTCGGTCGCGAGCCGCACAAGGGCGTCAACCCGGATGAGGTGGTTGCGATCGGGGCAGCGATCCAGGCTGGCGTGCTGCAGGGCGACGTGAAGGATGTCCTGCTGCTCGACGTTACGCCGCTTTCACTCGGCATCGAGACGCTCGGCGGGGTGATGACCAAGCTGATCGAGCGCAACACCACCATCCCGACCAAGCGCAGCCAAACATTCTCCACGGCGGAGGACAATCAGACGGCGGTTACCGTGCGCGTCTTCCAAGGCGAACGCGAAATGGCGACTGACAACAAGCTCTTGGGGCAGTTCGACCTCGTCGGCATCCCGCCCGCCCCGCGCGGGCTGCCGCAGATCGACGTGACGTTCGACATCGACGCGAATGGAATCGTGAATGTGTCGGCAAAGGACAAGGCCAGCGGCAAGGAACAGACCATCCGTATCCAGGCGTCAGGCGGCCTCACCGAAGCCGACATCCAGCGCATGGTGCGGGAGGCAGAAGCGCATGCCGAAGAGGACAAGCGGCGCAAGGAGCTCGTCGAGGCGCGCAATCAGGCGGACTCGACCATCTACTCGGTCGAAAAGGCTCTCAAAGAGACGCCCGGCGT
>Ga0114129_10006720_pt1 | contig 16329 bp, 13 predicted proteins | sample RhiMetdeltSRZDD1_FD_80071 | JGI IMG/M metagenome (GOLD analysis project Ga0114129, IMG submission 80071) | Populus rhizosphere microbial communities from Tennessee, USA - Rhizosphere MetaG P. deltoides SRZDD1 (version 2) (version 2) | ecosystem: Host-associated > Plants > Roots > Rhizosphere >... | reverse complement strand
GACCGAGTTGGTGTTGTAAATCAGCGCCGTGGTCAAATAGTACATGCTGTGCCAAGAGCCGCCAGGATCGTAGGTGCCATCAAAAAAACGCTCCCGTCCGGCGATCGTGAAAGGCTGCACCAGATTTGCATTCAACAGCTGATACCCGTAGCTCAGGTCCACCTGAATCACATCCACCGCATATCTGCCAGCGCGCGCCTCGGTCAAGGCGCGGCTGAGTATGCCATCGCGCGGCGAAAAGTAATGTTGCAGCGCCATCGAGCGATAGCGCTGATTGAAGACTCTCGCGAGCGGAAGAAACTCGTCTATCGGCAAAGTGCCGTAGTAAAACAATTCTCCTTCGGCCTGCGCGCCTTTGAAGAGATAGTTGATTCTTTCTTGTTGTTTCAGTGATTTTATTTTCGCGGCGACTTCGGCGATCGTCGCGCTATAAACGGGCATCGATGCAATCACCAAGAAAAACCCCAAAGAAACCAACCCGCCTAGAATAACTCTATTCGCGTGGTTACCCATTCCGCTCACCGACGGGCTCCTTATAAATCATATCGACGTCCATTTTTTGGTGCGCTGCGACGAAGCCGTTCCTATATTCGTGACCGCAATAATGCGCCGGCTTGAGCTTCTCCCACACGACGTATCCATTTTCGTCGACGCAACCCTCGTCGACCGATGCCGCGACCACCTTGCCGACGACCATCAGCCGGTGCAACCATTGCTTGGTCCATTCCACTTGGCATTCGAAATGGCTCCGGCACTCGGCGATGCGCGGCGGCTTTACGATCTTCGACGGGATCGCCGCGAGGCCGGCTTTCTCCAGCTCGTTTACGCGCGGCGGAAATTCCAGACCCACGACCCTGACCTTCTCGAGAATCTCCCTCTCAAACGGCGGGACATTGACGACAAATTCACCGTTCGCCAAAACGTTATTGTAAGTGTCCTTCGTCGCTCCGACCGTGAATGCGATAAACACTGGATCATGACACACGCGCACGCAGGTGCCGAAGGACGCCGCGTTGATCCGACCTTCGCCGTCTACTGTGGTAATCATCACGAGGCAGGCGCTCGGCGCAAAGAGCCGATCCCAATGCTCGCGCGGCACATCCATCTTCTTGGCAGCATTCAATTGGCTCATTTCAATCGCCTCCCTTCGTACGCCCAATTGCGGCTCGAAGCGTAACCGAAAGGAAACAGCCCCGTCAATAAGAGCGAGGGTGCTCTTGGTTCGGCCCCAGATTATGCACGGCGAGTTTACCTAGTCTTCGCTTGCCCGTAACTGAATCGACACACGCCGGGAGTATTCGATTAGCATCGAACAGTCGACGGTTGCTCCGACAAGCATACGTAACGGGAAATTGTCATCGGGCTTGGACGCGCCGCTATGATACCCGCGAGAAATCGAATCCGGTCGGAACGTGAAGAAGGATATCGACGACATATTTGCATTGTCACCGAAACCTATCCTCCTGAAGTGAACGGTGTCGCGCGGACTTTGGCCCACCTCGTGAACGGCTTGCGCCAACAGGGTCATGACGTGTCGTTGGTGCGTCCACGGCAGGACGTCGACAGCGTCAATCCCAGCTACGACTCAATGGTGACATTGGTTTCTGGTCTGCCGTTGCTCGGTTACAAGCCTTTGCGCGTCGGCTTGCCGGCGGGAGACATCATACGGCGACGCTGGACGCAGCGCCGTCCAGATGTGGTGTATGTCGCCACCGAAGGACCGTTGGGTTGGTCGGCGGTGCGCGCCGCCCGGCGTCTCGGTATTCCGGTATTCAGCGGGTTTCACACGAATTTCCACAGCTACCTGAAGCATTATCATGTCGGCGCGTTGCGCTTTCTGATTCTTCGCTATCTCCGCAGGTTCCATGACCGCACGATCGGCACCTTAGTTGCCAGTGTCGATCTGCGCGACCGCGTGCGCGCCATCGGGCTAAAGAATGTCAACATCCTCGGTCGCGGTGTTGACAGCCAACTGTTCAACCCGCAACGCCGCTCTTCCGCACTGCGACGTACTTGGCGCGCATCGAATAACGATCTCGTTGCGCTCTACGTCGGCCGAGTCGCAGCGGAAAAAAATTTAGGGCTTGCCGTTGAAGCTTACCGCGCCATGCAACGGTTCGATGCCTCGGTGAAATTTGTCGTTGTCGGTGATGGCCCGCTGCGTGCCACGCTACAAAGAAAACACCCCGATATTATTTTCTGCGGCGTCCATACAGATGAGCCGTTGGCAAAGCGTTATGCCTCGGCGGACATCTTTCTCTTCCCCAGTGAAACCGAAACATTCGGCAACGTGACGTTGGAAGCCATGGCCAGCGGTTTGGTGGTGGTGGCCTACGATTATGCCGCCGCGCGCATGCATATCGTCGATGGCCACACCGGCATGCTCGTGCCCTATGGAGACTCGCAATCGTTCGTTGAAGCGGCCGTGAAGCTCACCCGCGAGCGACAATCACTGATCCCGATCCGCGTTCGAGCGCGCGCCCACGCGGCGGCCATCGATTGGCAGCGCGTGGTTGAAAGATTTGCCACGCTCCTTACGAGTCCTCTCGAACCGCGTGATGCCGCGGGCGCCGAAGGGGATGCCGACGCGCTTGGGCGACGTCGGTTTGCTACTGAACTGCGCTGAGAATTTATTAAAAACTGGCGGAGGAGAACAAATGTTACTCGACGAAGCGATCGAAACCTGGAAGACGTGCATCGCAGTGTCCTCGAGAGCTTGTCAACTCGGTGCCGTGGACGCCTGGTTATTGGCGGGACTCGTCGTCGGTGTCGAGTTGGCGGCGCACACCGGGCGAAAGCTCATGAGGAGTGTCTTGACGTTGCCCGCTCTGGCTCTGATGCCGGCGCTTTCCCGGCGACTAGCGAATTGGGTGAAGTCGCGTGATTACACGGAGGAAGAATTCTTGCACGCCGACGGCGCAGCGGAGCCCTGTGTAGAACTTCGCAAAAAAGCCCTTGACCGATTAGCGACGTTTCTTCAAGCGCGGCATAGCCAATCGATTGCGTGGGCGAATTCCATACGCGAGAGCTTTTCGGACCTGCGTTTCACCGACGCCAATCGGGTGCCGTTCCCGTTCGTCCGTGTGATGCGCGAAAAATTCAATCTCTGCTCGGTGGTCACAGCATCGAAGGGTCCAAATTTGCGGACTCTCGACGGCCATTGGACCGTGGATGTCAGCGGCTCCTACGGCGTCAACGTCGCCGGCTTCGACCACTACAAACAATGGATTCAGCAGGGCTGGGAGCGCGTCAAAGATCTTGGCCCGGTGTTAGGGCCGCTGCATCCGATCGTCGCCGACAATATTGCGCTGCTCAAAAACGTGTCGAACATGGACGAAGTGTCCTTCCACATGAGCGGCACCGAAGCCGTCATGGCTGCAGTGCGCATGGCGCGATTTAATACTCGCAGGAAACTGATCGTCTGTTTTTCCGGCGCCTATCACGGCTGGTGGGACGGTGTGCAGCCTGGCCTGGGCAGTGAGCGGGCTTTGGACGATTGTCTCACTCTAAAGGAGGTCCACCCGGCATCCCTCGCGGTGATCCGCCGGCGGGCAAAGGAGATCGCCGGCGTTCTGGTAAATCCGGTGCAGTCCTTCCATCCCAACTCGCCACCGCCCAACGATGCCGTATTGCTGACCAGTGAGGTGCGAAAAACCCAGGACTCCACTGAGCGCTATGCCCAGTGGCTACGCCAGCTCCGCGAGGTGTGCAGCGCCTGCGACGTGCCGCTGATCTTCGACGAAGTCTATAGCGGCTTTCGCCTCGCCCCGGGCGGAGCGCAGGAGTATTTTGGCGTGCGCGCGGACATGGTCGTTTACGGAAAAACCGTGGCTGGGGGTATGCCGATCGGCGCAGTCTGCGGCAGTAAAGCGCTCATGCGTCGTTTTGATCCCGCTCATCCGATGCGCATCGCTTACGTCGTGGGGACGTTTTCAGCGCACCCGGCGGTGATGGGCGCGATGAACGAATTCCTGCACTGGGTGGCCCAGCCGGAGACGGCGAAGCTCTATGACGAGTCCAACCAGCGCTGCGCCGAATGGGTGCAATCGACTAATCAGAAGCTCGTTGACGCTTCGTTGCCCTTGCGCGTCATGAACCTGGCAACGGTCTGGACGGTGCTATTCAAAGAGCCAAGTCGCTATAACTGGTTGCTGCAGTACTATCTGCGCGCCGAAGGCGTGACCTTGAGTTGGGTCGGCACGGGCCGCTGTTTAAGCAGCATGGATTTCACCGTGGACGATTATCACGCGTTGCAGGAAAAGCTGCTCACTGCAGCGCATAAGATGAAGAGCGATCGCTGGTGGCTGACCGCTGAAGAATATCCGGAAAGGGAGAAAACTATGCGCGCGCGTCTCATTCGGGAAATGCTAGGAACGCTGGTCCAGGTGCCCCAACCGCTAACGAGCTTTTACGCCGAGGTGATGCGGCGCAAAACCGATGATCATCACGCGTCCCATAGTAACGGGATCAATCAATTTTTCCACCTGCTCAGCTCGAGCGTTTTCATTTACTGCTACGTTCTGGCGTTTTCCGATCTCACCACCGCGATGTGCCTGGGTTTGGCGGCCCTTTTTGTGCGGCAGTTCGGCCACGCCATCCTGGAGCCGCCTTGTCATGACAAAGAAGCATTGTTGTTGGGATACAACACGCGCAATAAAACGCTGATCGTGCTGGGTTACGTCTTGATCCCCGTCATCCAGATGACACAAGCCAGCGGCTGGACCGTGGAGGTTTTTACTTCGCTGATCGGCACCGTGGCTCTCCATTGGTTTTTTTGGACCCTGCTCGTCGTGTTCGGGCGCGTCGCGTATCTCATCTGGAAGCACGACTTTCGCATTTCGATGATTTGGTTTGTCAAGCTGGTTACCGATCCCTTGACCGATATCGTCGCCTATTTTCCGCGCTGGCCCCAGCGCGCTTAGCGCAGTTTTGCCATCCTCGATCGAAACAGCGCTGCCAAGTGAATCTATGGGTCTTTTTTTGTGCCGCGGTCTTATTGAGCCTTGAGCGGATCTGCTACCTCTGGATCTGGCGCAAGCCCGCAGCTTTTCGCTATTGGTGCGCTCGCCCTACGTGGGAATGGATGGGCGAGCCGGTCGACGCCTTGGCATTGCTCTTCAGCGGTTTCAAAGCGCTGCAATTGGCGGTGTTTATCGCCTGGTGTTACCTTCACGGCGATGGCTCGCTTTGGTCGTTCGACGCAAGCGTTTGGCCGTTGGCTGCAGGCGGGGCGTTGATCGCCGTTGGACAGATGCTCAACGTCAGCGTGTTTTATCGGTTGGGCAAAGTCGGAGTGTTTTACGGCAACAAATTCGGCTACCGAGTTTCCTGGCAGAATGGGTTTCCCTTTTCGTTTTTCAAGCATCCGCAATACGCCGGTGCCCTGCTTTCCATCTGGGGCTTCTTCTTAGTCATGCGTTTTCCCCACGCCGATTGGTATCTCCTTCCCGCACTCGAAACTATGTACTATCTTGTGGGAGGCTACTTCGAACGATAATCTCTGATTTTTTGCTGGCATCCCCATCTGCCTTACATATTCGACGAGACCATATATTGCCTTCCTCGGCCCCGCGTTGCCGAAAAAGATTGCGCCACTCGAGCTGCTTCATCAAACCGTCATCTGCCCTTAACTTGTTTGTCATGATCCATCGTTAACTAAGGCGCAGCTTGGGAATTTTTTCCCCGAACTCAGCTGGGAAGCTGATTGACGAGGATGTACACCCATAGATTGCGGCATTATAAAGAGAAGGAGTTTAATCCATGTTTCCTAAACTATTCACGATTGCGCTGATCGTGATCGGCTTTATTGCTTCAGGAGTTCAGTCGCCTCTCGCGGCGGAGTTTAAACTCGACTCTCGTTTTCAGGACGCCGACGGCGACATGGTCGCCGACACGCCGACGGATCCCAAACGGTTGGTGGATCCGAGCACGTTGATCTTCGCCTACACGCCAGTCGAGGATCCTGCGGTTTATGCCCACGTCTGGAAAGGCTTTCTCGAATATATGGAGAAAGTGGCGGGCAAAAAGGTCCAGTTCTTCCCGGTACAGTCGAACGCGGCGCAGATTGAGGCCATGCGCGCCGGCCGCCTGCATATCGCCGGCTTCAACACCGGCTCAAACCCGATCGCGGTTGCCTGCGCCGGTTTCAAGCCGTTTGCGATGATGGCGAGCGCGGACGACAGCTTTGGCTACGAGATGGAGATCATCACTCATCCCGGTTCTGGAATCGAAAAGGTTCAGGACCTCAAAGGCAAGAAGTTGGCCTTTGTACAGGAGACGTCGAACTCTGGCTTCAAAGCGCCATCGGCGATCCTCAAAGCAGAATACGGTTTAGAGCCGCGCAAGGACTTCGAGCCCGTTTTCTCGGGCAAGCACGACAACTCCATCCTCGGCGTCGCCAACAAGGACTACCCCGCGGCGGCGGTGGCAAATTCGGTGATGCAGCGCATGATCGCGCGCGGCGTGGTCAAGGCCGATCAAATCAAGTCGATCTACAAGTCGCAAACGTTTCCGACGACTGGATACGGCGTCGCTTACAACTTGAAACCCGAGCTTCAAGAAAAGATCAAGCAGGCCTTCTTCTCGTTTCCGTGGAAGGGCTCGGCGCTGGCCGAGGAGTTCGGCAAGTCCGGTGAGGCCAAATTCATTCCGATCACATTCAAGAAGCACTGGGAAGTGATCCGCAAGATCGACGCCGCTACTAACGTCTCCTACAATTGCAAGTAGTAACGCCACCGGTGTAATGCTCCGTATCGACAACTTGCGCAAGCGCTACCGCACCGGGCGGGTCGACACTTGGGTTGGATCACGCTATGTGTGAGTAGTTTTAGAATTTTCGCCCAAGAGACAAGTTTTCCCAGCTTTTAGCGTATTCGCTGGTCGCTTGGTCGGAAAGTATCCGGATGTTCGTCTGCTCAGACGCAATTGCGGCATTACAAGAGGAGGAGTTTCACCATGTTTAATAAACTATTCACGATAGCGCTGATCCTAATGAGCGTTATTGTTTCCGGGACTCAGACCGTTATCGCGGCAGAATTCAAACTCGGCTCGCGTTTCCAGGACGCGGATGGCGACATGGTTGCCGATACGCCGACCGATCCTGCCAAACAGATCGATCCGAGCACGCTGATCTTCGCCTATACGCCGGTCGAGGATCCTTCGGTTTACGCTAACGTCTGGAAGGGATTTCTCGCGCATATGGAGAAAGTGACGGGCAAAAAGGTCCAGTTCTTCCCGGTGCAGTCTAACGCGGCGCAGATCGAAGCCATGCGCGCGGGCCGTCTGCACATCGCCGGCTTCAACACAGGTTCGAACCCGCTCGCCGTGGCTTGCGCCGGGTTCAAGCCCTTCGCTATGATGGCGCATGCGGACGACAGCTTTGGCTATGAAATGGAGATCATCACCTATCCTGGGTCGGGAATCGAAAAGGTCCAAGACCTAAAGGGGAAGAAGTTGGCATTTACGGCAGAGACTTCGAACTCGGGCTTCAAGGCGCCGTCAGCGATCCTTAAAGCAGAGTACGGATTGGAGGCGCGCAAGGACTTCGAACCCGTCTTCTCGGGCAAGCACGACAATTCGGTCTTGGGAGTTGCCAACAAGGACTATCCCGCTGCCGCGATCGCCAACGAGGTCATGCAACGAATGATCGCCCGCGGCGTGGTCAAAGCCGATCAGATCAAGTCGATCTACAAGTCGCAGACGTTTCCGACGACAGGATACGGTGTGGTTTACAACCTGAAACCTGATCTACAAGAAAAGATAAAACAGGCCTTCTTCTCTTTTCCGTGGAAAGGCTCCGCCCTAGCGGAAGAGTTTGGTAAAGCCGGCGAGGCCAAATTTATTCCGATCACTTTCAAGAAACATTGGGAAGTGATCCGCAAGATCGATGCGGCCACCAACGTCTCCTACGATTGTAACTAGCGACACCCGCGCGATGCTCCGTATCGACAATTTGCGCAAGCGCTACCGCACCGGCGACGAAGCGTTGAAAGGCATCTCGTTTGCCGTGCCGTCCGGCCAGATAGTGGGGCTGATCGGTCCCTCGGGCGCGGGGAAATCTACCCTGATCCGTTGTGTCAACCGCCTGGTCGAGCCGACCGGAGGCCAGGTTTTTCTCGACGATCTGGAGTTGACCGCGCTGAGTCGTTCCGAGCTGCGCAAGGCGCGGCGCCGGATCGGCATGATTTTCCAGGAATTCGCCCTCGTGGAGCGCCTCACGGTAATGGAGAATGTACTCTCCGGGCGGCTCGGCTACGTGCCCTTCTGGCGCAGCTTTGCGCGGCGCTATCCGCCGGCAGACGTCGACAAGGCCTTTGCGCTGCTCGAACGCGTCGGCGTGCTCGACCAGGCGGATAAGCGTGCCGACGCACTCTCCGGCGGCCAGCGCCAGCGAGTGGGTGTCGCGCGCGCCCTGGAGCAGGATCCGGAGCTACTGCTGATCGATGAGCCTACCGCCAGCCTCGATCCCAAAACTTCGCGCCAGATCATGCGCCTCATCCGCGAGATCTGCGCCGAGCGCAATCTGCCGGCGATCATCAACATCCATGACGTCCTGCTGGCGCAAGACTTTGTCGACCGCATCGTCGGACTGCGCGCCGGCGAGGTGGTCTTCGATGGCCCGCCCAACGCGCTTTCGCCAGAGGTTTTAACGCGCATCTACGGCGAAGAAGACTGGGCGGCGTTGCAACGCCGCCCAGACCGCGAAACCGACGAGGAACGCGGCGCAAGGGAGGCCGTCGATGGCGAACTCGAACGCCGCGCCAGCTTTGCCTGAAACCAATAAGAACGTAACCGCCGCCGCGCGCGCTTGGCGCCGTCCGCCGCTGATTCGTAACCGTGCTCTGCGCTGGACGTGTGGCGCCGGTGTGGTTGTTTATCTTACGCTCGCCATAGCTTCCCTCCAGGTCAACTGGGTCCGAATTTATCAGGGACTGGAGCGCGGCTGGCGGTTTGTCCAGGGATTCCTGCTGCCCGATTTTGTCAGTCGCTGGAGCGACATTGTCATCGGCATGCGGGAAAGTCTGACCATGACTGTGACCTCGACCGTGATCGGCATCTTAATCTCGGTGCCGATCGGCATCGGCGCGGCGCGTAATCTGGCGCCGCGGCCGGTCTACCTCCTGTGCCGCGGCGTCATCGCGCTATCACGCAGCCTCCAGGAGATCATCATCGCGATTCTTTTTGTCGCGATGTTCGGCTTTGGTCCCTTCGCCGGCTTCCTCACACTCAGCTTTGCCACGATCGGTTTTCTTTCCAAGCTGTTGGCCGAGGACATCGAAGACGCGGACGAGAGTCAGGCCGAAGCGATTCGCGCCACCGGAGCCGGTTGGTGGCAGCTGATCAATTATGCAATCCAACCTCAAGTCATGCCGCGGCTGATCGGCCTCAGCTGTTACCGGCTCGATATCAACTTCCGGGAGTCGGCGGTGATCGGCATCGTTGGCGCCGGCGGTATCGGCGCTACATTGAACACTACCATGGACCGCTACGAATATGACTCTGCCGGCGCAATTTTAATTCTCATCATTGCTGTCGTCATGGCCGCGGAATACTTTTCCGGCTATGTCCGCAAGTGGGTGCAGTAAGAATGCCGATCGCAAGCTCCGCCGATAAACTCGTCTGGCGCTACCGCACGCCGCACCAACGATTCGCGCTGTGGGCTGGTTGGCTCGCGCTGATCACGCTCTTTGTTTTTTGTTGGCAAGTAATGACCAAGGACACCATCTGGTCATTCGTTTGGGACGCCCCCCAGCAAGCCGCTGATATCGGCGATCGCATGATTCCTCCCGCGTTCAGTTATTTTCCGGAACTCATCGAACCGCTCTGGGACACCATCAACATTGCGACTCTTGGGACGTTGATCGCGATTGTCATCGCCGTGCCGCTCGCGTTCCTCGCGGCCCGCAATACGACGCCAAGCACGCGGACGGTCCGGCCGCTCGCGCTGCTGCTGATCGTCGCCTCGCGATCGATCAACTCGCTGATTTGGGGCCTACTGTTGGTCACGATCATCGGCCCGGGCGTCTTTGCCGGCGTCATCGCCATCGCTCTGCGCTCCATCGGCTTCATCGCCAAGTTGCTCTACGAAGCAATCGAGGAGATCGACGAGAGCCAAGTGGACGCGGTAACAGCCACGGGCGCTTCGTCACTGCAGGTGCTCGATCAAGCCATCGTGCCGCAAGTGATGCCGGCCTTTGCCGGCATTTCGGTTTTCCGCTGGGACATCAACATCCGCGAGTCCACGGTTCTCGGCCTGGTCGGCGCGGGCGGGCTGGGTCTCAAGCTCCAGGCTTCGCTCAATACGCTCGCGTGGAACCAAGTCACCGCGATCTTACTCGTGATCTTCGCAGCTGTCGCCATCAGCGAGTGGATCTCGGCCCGCGTCCGTCACGCCGTAATTTGATAACAGCGAACCACTGACCCTAAAGCTCCACGCTACGGGTCGCAAACTCCACACCGTTCATCGGTCGGTCACTTAATGGCCGACGTTGACTTGTCTCATTCATAGCCTCATTGCAGTCGTTTGCGAAATTACTTTTTGCCGTCATCGATACTTAATCGACCTGCTATGGGAGCGAAACAAACGACGTGTATCAAGACAAGCCAGATCGAAAAAAAAAGGAGGGAGATTTTTTATGGGCAACAGATTGGTAATATTGGGGATCGCAGCAGTTCTTACCGCGCTTCCCGGTGATTCGACGGTCTCGTCGGCTGACAGCCAAAACGGCGGTGCACGGAACATCCAGGTTGGACCGCGTTCCTTATTTTCTTGTGGAGGATTTGGATCCGGGACCGCTCAAGACTGCGCTGCAGCAGTGCAGCGAAAAGCCGCTCAAGAAAACCGATTTTTCAATCGGCCACCGCGGTGCAGCGCTGCAATTCCCCGAGCACACGAAGGAGTCATACGAAGCGGCCGCGCGCATGGGTGCGGGGATCGTCGAGTGTGATGTAACTTTTACCAAGGACAAGCAACTCGTCTGTCGCCATGCGCAGAACGATCTTCATACCACGACCAATATCCTGGATACGCCATTAGCACAGAAATGCACCAAGGGATTTACACCGGCGACCTTCAAACCTGACGGCTCCCTAGATAAGCCGGCGTCGGCTGAGTGCCGCACAAGCGATATTACCCTGGCCGAGTTCAAGACTCTGAAGGGCAAGATGGATGCCTTTAATCCTAGAGCGACTACCGTCGCGGAATTTATGGGTGGCACGCCCAGCTTTCGCACCGATCTCTTTGCCTCAAGGGGCACCCTGCTGACTCATGCTGAAAGCATTCAACTGTTCAAAACACTCGACGTCAAGATGACGCCGGAGTTGAAGTTCCCGACCGTGCAAATGCCTTTCAATGGGTTCTCGCAGGAGCAATATGCGCAGAAGATGATCGACGAATACAAAGCAGCCGGCGTGTCGCCAAGCGATGTCTGGCCACAGTCGTTCAATCAACCCGACATACTCTACTGGATTAAAAATGAACCGGCGTTCGGTAAGCAGGCGGTGTATCTTGACGACGCCAACGTGCCGAGCGAGGTGCCTTCGGCAGATGATCTGAAGGCCTACGCTAAGCAGGGCATAAAAATCGTCGCGCCGCCGACGTGGGTGCTGGTGGGGTTGCAGGGCAACAAAATCGTGCCTTCGCAGTATGCTATCAACGCCAAGGCTGCCGGACTCGATATCATTACCTGGACCCTCGAGCGGTCAGGTACACTGACCGACGGCGGCGGCTTTTACTACCAGACCATAACCCCAGTCATCAATAAATCCGGCGACACTTACGAGTTGCTCGACGTCCTGGCGCGCGAGGTGGGAATTCTCGGTATCTTCTCCGACTGGCCGGGTACCGTGACTTACTACCTAATTGTATGGGACTGAAGTAATCGTTGGCCTTCAGACGGGGCAACCGCGATCGGTTGCCCCGTCCTGGCAAAAACATTTCGGTCACTGCCGACGCAGCTGCGCAATCCAACGGATTTTTCCGTCGGGATTCTTTGAATCATTTTAAAACCTCCTTTAAGAGCTTTACGTCTCGAATCCATCCTGTTTTTTTGCGAGCGCGTAATTATTCTCCGTTAACACGACTAACGTACCGGATTTTTTGATGATGAAAGGAGATTTGTTGCGCGCGGATCGAAATCAGATGAACTTTGCGTAACCGACTGTGTGACCGCGACGCAATCGTCAAGGGAGAGCGGAGCGAGCCGGACGGATGCTCGTACAGGCTAATTGGTAGTCGACTGGGCGTACGTCTTAGCGTTCGATCACGGTGGGTCTCCATTTGTCATAACAATGAGGACAAAAATGGCTGGGCAATTTTTGCGATTTCCTGTGGCGGCGTGTGGAAGATTTTTTTTATTTGCGCTGGCCGGAATCATCCTTCCGGTAACAGTGGAGGCGGCGCAACCGACGCGCTCCACTCGGACACCGGTTACGTTGGTAAGCAGCTCTTCGGATACATCAGCGTTGACGACTTGCATCGGCGTAGACATTGCCGAGTCCGGCCCCGTAGTCAGCGGAGAACAATTTCTCGAAGGGCTCGAGTTTCGCATCGACCTACGCGGCACTGCCGATGCTCAGCAGTTGATTATGATCACCGCATTGCTAAAGCCCAATCTCAGCGCGTTAACTGACTCCCACGATGATGACCCGGAGGCGCAACCGGCTGCTGCCATGCGTTTCTACCATTTACTACGTGTGCACGTCGGGACGCGCGCCTGGCTGTGGCAGCGCGAGCGGCAAATGGAAATTTGTCGGGAAGCCGCCACATGGATAAAGCAATTGCGCAGTCGGCCCGTCCTCTTCGATCGCATCGGTGCCGACGGCGAACCGCGCTAATGCGTTATTCCTGGGCAAACTGCGCTCCTTACAACGAAGCATTAACGATTAATTAACACGCGCGACAACGAATCGTCATCCAGACGAAACGTTCAAGGGACATGGTGCGCTTCTATCTTAATTTAAAGGAGAGTGCGCCATGTATCCTATCCTCATGCTTCTCGTTATCGTCGGTCTCGGATTAATTCGTCCTGCGTCGGCAGCTACGCTACCGTGCACCGGCAACGTCATCATCGGCGAGGGTGATCCAAAAATCGTAACAAGCGTCGCCAACAAATCCGTCAACGGCGTCTGCATCAACGCGCTGATTGTGGATACGGCTGCGGAGGGAGCGAACTATGGCAATCACGGCGAGTTCGTCTCCCAGGTATCGAAACTCGTCAGGGACTGGGCCAAGGACGGGCAGATCACCGTACAGGAGGCGGGCGAGCTAATGGCCGCGGCGGCAAAATCTCATGTGGGCAAGACAATGACTGTGCGCTTGATCGCCTTCAATGATTTTCACGGTAACATCGACGGCGCCAATCTCACCCTGCGCAGCGATCCCGATGGCATTTGCATCCGTAACGCCGCCGGCCAGTGCGCCCAGGCCGTGCCCGCGGGCGGCGTGGACTACATGGCCGGACTCGTGCGTCAGCTCAAAGAAGGCTTCCCGAACAATGTGGTGGTGTCGGCGGGTGATTTGATCGGCGCCAGTCCGCTCAACTCCGCGCTGTTTCACGACGAGCCTACCATCGAAACCATGAACCGACTGGGTCTGGAATTTAATGCGGTAGGCAACCATGAGTTTGACGAAGGCCGGGAAGAATTGCTGCGCATGCAGAAGGGCGGCTGCCACCCCAGCGACGTCAATTCTTGCCAGGGGCAAGTGGTCGGCACCCCTTACCCATTCGAGGGTGCAAAATTTAGTTTCCTGGCAGCCAACGTGGTGGACACAAAATCAGGCAAGACGCTCTTTCCCGCCTTCGGTGTGAAAGAATTCACAGGAAAAATCAAAGTGGCTTTTATCGGGATGACCTTGAAGGGCACGCCCTCTATCGTCACCCCCTCGGGAGTGGCTGGATTGGAATTTCGCGACGAGGCCGACACGGTCAATGCGCTGGTTGGAAATCTCAAAGGGCGCGGTATTCACGCGATAGTGGTGCTGCTCCATGAAGGCGGTGTCGCTCCCGGCAGCATCAACGGATGCACCGGAGTCTCCGGCCCTATCGTTGACATCGTCAGCCATTTGGACGACGCGGTCGATCTGGTGATCTCCGCGCATACTCACCAGGCTTATAATTGTGACTTGCCCAACAACGCGGGCCGCGCCATTCCCGTTACCAGCGCGGGATCCTTCAGTCGTCTGATCACCGGTATCGATCTGACCATCGATACGCATACTAAGGATATCATCGCGATTGATGCCGAAAACCTACTGGTAGACCGTACCAACTTCCTCCGTATGGCCGATCCGATTCAGCCGGTAACCTCGATCAGCAATATCGTCGCTAACTACAATACCATTGTGAAACCGATCGCCAATCGGATCATCGGCTCGATTACTGCCGACATCACGCAGACACGCAACAGCGCCGGCGAGTCGACCATGGGCGACGTAATCGCCGATGCCCAGCTCGAGGCCACTGCCCCGGCAAACAAGGGCGGCGCGGTGATTGCCTTCATGAACACAGGAGGCATCCGTGCCAATCTCACATTTGCCAGCAGCTCCGCTGGTGAGGGCGACGGCAAGGTCACTTACGGTGAAGCTTTCACCGTGCAGCCGTTTGGCAATAGCCTGGTGGTAAAAACTCTGACCGGCCAGCAAATTTATGACCTGTTAGAGCAACAATGGGGTACGAACCAATTTCCCGACGGAGGGCGCACGCTGCAAATATCCAAGGGTTTCAGTTACAAACACACCTTTGTCCCCAACTCGAGTCCCCTCGGTGGGAAATACGTGTGTAACAACTCGGTGGCGGTCAATAGTGTGCCGTTGGATAAATCTGCCAGTTATCGCGTGACGATGAATTCCTTCCTCGCCACCGGCGGCGACAATTTCACCGTGTTTAACCTCGGCACAAACCAGCTCGGCGGCGACGTCGACCTCGACGCGATGGAGGCCTTCTTCGTCGCCCACTCCCCGGTCCCGCCCGGTCCGCAGAACCGTATCCAGCAGGTCACCGCCTGCCCTTGATCTGTCCCGTTTTAATCGGCCGATGACTAACGGTCACTGCGTTAGTCGAAAAAGAGCCCCCGAGACCGGGGGCTCTTTTGTAAGGGGGAAGCGTGTTGGACAGCTAGCTAGGCCGGCGGCGGACGAAAAATCGCTTCAGAACCATCCTTTTGTTTTGAACCAACGGAGCATCGTGAGGGTCATGGCCAAAGCGATAATCCAGAAGACTGGATAAGCCCAGGCAAATTGGTTCTCAGGAATCGGCATGTTCATGCCATAGACTCCGGCGAGGAATGTCAGCGGAACGAAAATCGTGCTGATGATCGTCAGCGTCTTCATAATCTCGTTCATGCGATTAGACACGGTCGACATATAGGTTTCGGTCAAGGTCGAGACGAAGTCGTGATAAGATTGCAGCAACTCAAAGATCACGAGCATATGATCGTAGACATCCCGCAGATAGGTCGTCGCGTCAGCTGAAAGACATTCGTGGTGATCGCGTGTCAGCTCACGAATCAGCTCACGCATGGGCCAGGCGACGCGACGGATCATGAGCAAATCGCGCTTGATTTGATGGATGTTTTGCAACGTTGCGCGATCTGGTTGCGTCAAGACACTGCGCTCGAGCCGCTCGATCCGTCCGGCGTATTCTTCCAGGAGTGGGAAGAACTGATCGACGATGTAGTCGAGCAATACGTAGAGTAGGAAACTGACGTCATTGGTCCTGACACGCGATCCTGGTGACTCGATACGTCGTCGTACGGGCTCGAACAAATCTTGGGGCGAATCTTGAAACGTAAGGAGCGTATTGCGCCCAAGGAAAAAGCTCACTTGCTTGTTCGTGACGCGATGGCGGGTAGACCGGACGGTCTTGGCAACCACAAATAGTCGTCCCGGATGTTCTCCAGGGCCACGGTAATCGTCCACCTTGGGGCGCTGCTGCCCCGCAAGCACATCCTCGATCGCGAGCGGATGGAGCTCATATTTCTCAGCGACGGCGTGGATCACTTGCATATCGCCAAGGCCGCGCACGTTGATCCAGCGTACTTTTGACCATTCAGGTCGATGTCGTTCGATAAATTCTGGCAAGTCATTAATTTCTTGGACCAGAAGGTTATCGGCATCGTAATCGATACAGCTGACCAGGACTGAACCCTTTCGCGTCGGATGACGTGCGAGATCCTGCAATTCGATGCCGGCCGCGGCGCCAACGGGATGCGATTGCGCGCTAAAGAGATCGCTAGTTGCGGCGGCCTCTTCCGGCATGGAATCTGGGGTAGCGGGCGTCTTTACCATTGACGTTGCGGGACAAGGGTTTCCGCAAACATCCACACAACTTG
>Ga0114129_10006719_pt1 | contig 16330 bp, 12 predicted proteins | sample RhiMetdeltSRZDD1_FD_80071 | JGI IMG/M metagenome (GOLD analysis project Ga0114129, IMG submission 80071) | Populus rhizosphere microbial communities from Tennessee, USA - Rhizosphere MetaG P. deltoides SRZDD1 (version 2) (version 2) | ecosystem: Host-associated > Plants > Roots > Rhizosphere >... | reverse complement strand
GTTAGCCACGCGGGCGGCGGGCAGCAGCGCCCGCTGGACCGCGACCTCGCTGGGCAGCCGCAGGGCGCGCTCGAACGCCCAGACATCCCGGGCATTCGCCATCGCCTGCCCGACCTGGTCGGCGGTCAGCAGCCGCCCCGCCTTGTACGCCAAGAAGAGCGCGGCCACCAACGCGATCTCGCGCAGTGCGCGACTCCCCCGTGTCACAAGATCGGAAGAGTACCGGCCGCCCGGAACGGACCGGATCAGGGTTGTGCCCGGTTCACCCCGGGCGGTCCGCCACGAGCTTCGCCAGCTTCTTCGGCGCCAGGATGCAGTAGCTGTCGGTCAGCAGCTCGACGACCTCCGCCCAGTCAACGCGATCCTCCAGGAACATGCCGACGACGTCCGGACCCCAGTCGGGCTTGAAGAACGGATAACCGCTCGCGATCAGCCCGCCGATCTCGCCCATCGGCGCTCGAAAGGTCATCAGGCTCACCGGTTCGTCGGTCTTCGCCGCCCGCGCGTACGCCCGCTCGTGCTCGGGGTCGACGGTTAATACATGGGCGAAGGTGCGCTTGCGGATCCGCCATCGCGTACCGGTCCACGCCGGCTCCTCGTACGCCTCGGGGAAGCCGAGACAGATCGGCCGAAGGTGGTCCAGAAGTTCCGCTGGGACGTCGCCAGGTCCGCTCACAGCCCGGAAGTTACCCCGCCCCACCGACATTCCGCCGGAGTACCATGCCGCCGGCGTCCGAGTCCGGGCACCGGCGGCGAGGCGAGGCGATCAGTAGCGGTAGTGATCGGGCTTGAACGGACCTTCGACGTTCACGCCGAGGTACTCCGCCTGCTTCTTGGTCAGCGTGGTCAGGCGTACGCCCAGCGCGTCCAGGTGCAGCCGGGCGACCTCCTCATCGAGGTGCTTCGGCAGCATGTACACGTCGTCGGCGTACTCGCCGGGCTTGGTGAACAACTCGATCTGCGCCAGCACCTGGTTGCTGAACGAGTTGGACATGACGAACGACGGGTGTCCGGTGGCGTTGCCGAGGTTCAGCAGGCGGCCCTCGGACAGCACGAGGATCGAGTGGCCGTCGGCGAAGCGCCACTCGTGCACCTGCGGCTTGACCTCGATGCGTTCGACGCCCGGTACGCGCGCCAGCCCGGCCATGTCGACCTCGGTGTCGAAGTGGCCGACGTTGCCGACGATCGCGTTGTGCTTCATCCGTTCCATGTGGTCGGCGCGGATGATGTCGGTGCCGCCGGTCGCGGTGACGAAGATGTCCGCCTGCTCCACCACGTCTTCCAGGCGTACGACTTGCAGGCCGTCCATGGCCGCCTGGAGCGCGCAGATCGGGTCGATCTCGGTGACCACGACGCGGGCGCCCTGCCCGGCCAGCGCTGCGACGGCGCCCTTGCCGACGTCGCCGTAGCCGCAGACGACGGCGAGCTTGCCGCCGAGCATGACGTCGGTCGCCCGGTTGATGCCGTCGAGGAGCGAGTGGCGGATGCCGTATTTGTTGTCGAACTTGGACTTCGTCACGGAGTCGTTGACGTTGATGGCCGGGAAGAGGAGTTCTCCGGCGCCCGCGAGCTTGTAGAGGCGGGCGACGCCGGTCGAGGTCTCCTCGGTGACGCCCCGGATCTCGGCGGCGATGCGGGTGTAGCGCTGTGGGTCTTCGGCGATGCTGGCTGTCAGCGTCTCCAGGATCAGGCGGTACTCGGGGTGGTCGTCCTCGTTCGGTGCCGGGACCGCGCCCGCCGCCTCGAACTCCACGCCCTTGTGTACGAGCAAGGTCGCGTCGCCACCGTCGTCGACGATCATGTTCGGGCCGAGGCCGCCGCCGAAGTCGAACAGCTGCTGTGTGCACCACCAGTACTCGGCCAGGGTCTCACCCTTCCAGGCGAAAACCGGCACCCCGGTGGGTGAGCCGGCCGAGCCCGACGGCCCGGCCGCGACCGCCGCCGCGGCTTCGTCCTGGGTGGAGAAGATGTTGCACGACACCCAGCGCACCTGCGCGCCGAGCGCGGTCAGGGTTTCGATCAGGACTGCCGTCTGCACGGTCATGTGCAGCGAGCCCGCGATCCGTGCGCCGCGCAGCGGCTGCGACGGTGCGAAGCGCTCGCGCAGGGCCATGAGGCCCGGCATCTCGTGTTCGGCCAGCCGGATCTGGTGCCGTCCGGTGGCGGCGAGGGACAGGTCGGCGACGGCGTACTCAAGGTCGCCGACGCGCTGCAGTCTGGTGTTCATGGATCTCCCGTTTCCTGCGACAGAAACTGCGAAAGGGTGAGGCGTCGCGGGCCTGATCACCGAGCCCGGATCGACGAAAGAGACGCCTCCTTTGGCAGGAGGCGCCCTTGCGGGGGAGAGTCACGGATCGAGCGTGGCGGATCAGGTCCGTCGCAGCGCCTCTCGACCCGGACCGCGCCGTGTGGCGCGTGGCTGCGTATACGGTAGCACTCAATGGCACCCTTGGATGCGGACAGAAGCCGCGAGGACCGGGGGTGTGGTCAAGGGGTGGGAGGGGCTTGCGTATCCGTCCGGCGGTCGGCAAACTGGCATGCCTGCGCCTAATTCCGGACCGTCGTGGGGCGAAACCTCGCGAGCTTCCACTCGGTTACATCCGAGGCAGGCCGGGACTCCGGCGAATGCGGTGGTTGCGGGCGGTAGACCAGTCCGTCCAGGGGCCAGGGGCACCGCCCGCACCCACGCGCAACCTCGTTTCCTGGTGTGTCGCCCCGGGAGGGCCGGGGTAAACACGGAGCGGGTGAGGCGAATGCGTGCATGGGTGGTCGATCCACACAAGACCGGGCAGGCCCGGATCCAGGACGTACCCGAACCGGCCGACGATGCGGACCGGCTCACGGTGCAGGCCGTCGCCGTCGGCGTGTGCGGCACCGATCGGGAGATCGTCGGAGGCGAGCACGGTACGCCCCCGCCCGGCCGGGATTACCTTATTCTCGGGCACGAGTCGCTGGGCCGGGTCATCCGCGCGCCGCAGGGCGGTGAGTTCCGGGAAGGCGACCTGATCTCCGGCATCGTCCGCCGGCCTGACCCGGTCCCCTGTGGTGCTTGTGCCCGCGGCGAATGGGACATGTGCCGCAACGGCCAGTACACCGAGCGTGGGATCAAGGGCCTCGACGGGTACGCCAGTGACCGCTGGACGATCGAGCCGGAGTACGCCGTCCTCGTCCCGGCCGGACTGGGGCTGACCGGTGTCCTCGTCGAGCCCACCTCGATCGTGGCGAAGGCGTGGGAACACATCGAACGCATCGGGGCGCGGTCGTGGTTCGAGCCGCATCGCGTACTCGTGACCGGTGCTGGACCCATTGGGATGATGGCCGCGCTGTTGGGCGTACAACGAGGTCTGGAGACGCACGTGCTGGATCGCGTCGCCGATGGGCCGAAACCAGCGGCGGTGGCCGCGCTCGGAGCGACCTACCACAGCGGACCGGCAGCGGACGTGGCGCGCGAGGTGAGCGCGGACATCGTGATCGAGTGCACCGGTGTCGGGCCGGTGTTGATGGACGTGATGGAGAACAACGCGGCCGCGGCGGTCGTGTGCCTCACGGGCGTGTCGCATGCGGAGCGGACGCTCGACGTCAACGCCGAGCGGCTGAACCGGCAGATCGTTCTGGAGAACGATGTCGTCTTCGGTACCGTCAACGCCGCGCGGCGGCATTACCGGGCCGCGGTTGAGGCTTTGGCCGCCGCCGATGCACAGTGGTTGGAGGGTCTCATCACGCGGCGGGTGCCGCTCGACGGGTTCGCCGCCGCACTGGCCGCGCAGCCCGACGACATCAAGGTTGTGCTGACGTTCTAAGGAGAACGGCCGTGGCGGACCGCATCGACGACTACGCCCTGCTGGGCGACCTCATGACGGCCGCCCTCGTGGCCCGCGACGGCTCCATCGACTGGCTGTGCCTGCCGCACTTCGACTCCCCCGCCTGCTTCGCGGCGCTGCTGCATGACGAGAGCGCGGGCAACTGGCGCATCAGCCCGGTCGGCGCGACCACCGCTGCCCGCCGCCGCTACCGAGGTGAATGCTTGGTTCTGGAGTCCGAGTGGGACACGCCGACCGGCAGTGTGCGCGTCGTGGACTTCATGCCGCCGCGCGGCGAGGCCGCCGACGTCGTACGCATCGTCGAGGGCCTCAGCGGGTCCGTGCCTATGCGGTCCGAGCTGCGGCTGCGCTTCGACTATGGCTCGGTCGTCCCGTGGGTACGCAAGGCCGGCCCGGACCTGGTCGCCGTCGCCGGCCCCGACGCTGCCTGGCTGCGTACGCCGGTTCCGTTGCGCGGCCGCGATCAGGCGACGTACGGCGAATTCACGGTGGACGCCGGTGAACGCGTGCCGTTCGTGCTCACCTACAACCGTTCCCATCTACCGGCACCGTTGCCCGTCGACCCCGACACGGCGTTGGAGGAGACCGAAGCATTCTGGCGACGTTGGGTGGATCGCTGCACCTACACCGGCCGGTGGCCGGAGGCCGTACGCCGCTCGCTGATCGTCCTCAAGGCCCTGACGTTCGCGCCGACCGGCGGGATCGTCGCCGCCGCCACGACCTCGCTGCCCGAGCAGATCGGCGGCCCCCGCAACTGGGACTACCGCTACTGCTGGCTGCGCGACGCGACCTTCACCTTGCAGGCGCTGCTGGGCGCGGGCTACCTCGAAGAGGCGAAGGCGTGGCGCGAGTGGCTGCTGCGCGCGGTCGCCGGCAAGCCCTCGGATCTGCAGATCATGTACGGCCTCGACGGCACCCGGCGCCTGCCCGAGCAGGAGATACCGTGGCTGTCCGGATTCCTCGGCTCGGGGCCGGTCCGGGTCGGCAACGCCGCCGCCGACCAGCTGCAGCTGGACGTCTGGGGCGAGGTCATCGACGGGCTGCACCTGTCGCGGGAGATGGGCCTGCCCTCCGACGGCATGGCGTGGAGCGTACAGCGCAAACTGCTGGAGTTCCTGGAAAGCAACTGGGATCGGCCCGACAACGGCCTCTGGGAGGTACGCGGGCCGCGGCGGCACTTCGTGCACTCCAAGGTGATGGCGTGGGCGGGATTCGACCGGGCCGTCTCGGCCGTACGCGAGCATGGGATGCGCGGAGACGCCGACCGCTGGGCGGCGCTGCGTGATGAGATCCACACCGACATCTGCAAACGCGGGTTCGACTCCGACCGGAACACGTTCACGCAGTACTACGGCTCGGAGGGGCTGGACGCCGCCCTGCTGTTGCTGCCCCGGCTCGGGTTCCTGCCGTGGGACGATCCGCGCATCGTCGGCACCGTCGACGCCGTACGCCGGGAACTGTGCGACAGCGGCCTCGTCCGCCGGTACAACGTCTCCGACGGCGCGCACGGCTCCGGCAGCTCACGCCGATCCAATGTGGATGGATTGCCCGGGGGCGAGGGCGCCTTCCTCGCGTGCAGCTTCTGGCTCGTCGACGCGTTGGTCGGCATCGGGCAGCAGCAGGAGGCCGAGGAGATGTTCGAACACCTCCTGTCGCTGCGCAACGACGTCGGCCTGCTGGCCGAGGAGTACGACCCGGTGCACCAGCGGCACCTGGGCAACACGCCGCAGGCGTTCAGCCTGGTCGGTCTGGTCAACTCCGCCCGCGCACTCAGCGGAACGGCGACCCGGACCACAGCACCCGCCAAGGAGCAGCAAGGGTAGTGGACAGTTACGCCGCGACCGCCGAGTTCTACGACCTCCTTCAAGCCACCCAGCACCTCGCCCTCGCCGAGCGCCTCGCCGCGCGCTGGATCGCGCCCGCGGTCGGCGTACTCGACGTCGGTGCCGGCACCGGTCTGGCCACGGCCGTTCTCGCCCGCCTGACGAACTTGCCCGTACATGCGGTCGAGCCGGCCACGCCGATGCGTACCGTGCTGCTGAGCCGGATGGCCGGGCGGCCCGACATGCTGTCGCATGTCCGCGTACACGCCCGGCCGGTAGAGGAACTCGGGCTGTCCGGCGTCGCCGATGTGGCTCTGTGCTTGAACACGATGGGCTGCTTGGATCCGGTTGCGCGGTCATCGGTGTTGAGTGCTACCGCCACTGCGTTGGTGCCCGGCGGTGTCCTCGTCGTCCAGCGCCCACCGGACCGGGCCGGACCCGATCGCCGGACCCTGCCCGCGTGGCACCTCGGCGGCGACGTCTACGACGGCGAAGTGACCTGTACGCCCGACGGCCCGGATCGGCTGCGCTGGCGGTTCACCTATCGCGTCTCGCGCGACGGTGTTCTGGTGCGCTCGGTGCAGGAGGACTTCACCGGGCACTTGGCGTCGCATCGTGCTTTCGACGCGGAGCTGGTGCGGGCCGGGTTCACACCGTCGGCGGTGGACGATCCCGACATCGTGATCGCCCACCGAGCTTGATCGTCCAACGGGCTGGATGAATCCACGGTGACTGAATTGCGACACCGTCGGCCCTGATTGATGGATGTTCGGGCCGCTATTCGTATCGGTAAATTCTGGTCACCCGCGATAGCCGACCGAAATGGATGTACGCCCCATGACGACCGTGGTATTCGTTCACGGAACGGGCGTACGCCAGCCCCATTACGGCCGGACGCTGACGCGGATCGCCGACGGATTGTCCGATGTTGATCCGCCTGTTTCGCTGCGCGCCTGCTATTGGGGCGGTGAGCATGGGGCCCGACTCGGCCGGGATGGCGCGTGCATTCCCGAGCCGACGACCACCCGGGGCCCGGACGACGAAGGCGACATCGAGCTTTGGGCGCTTCTCGAAAGTGATCCCTTCTACGAGCTTCGCCTGCTCGCCGCCGAGTACGCCACCGGGGGCGAGCTGCCACCCGATGCTCAGCTTTCGGCGCATTTGGCGGACGGGTCCGCACTCGTCCTTCTCGACGACTCTGACCTCCTCGCCGCGGCTCAAGCCGCCGACCTCGCCGACACCTTCGATGATGCCGTCCTCGCCGTCCTCGCCGCGGGCCCGACCCAGGAGGCGATTGCCAATCCTTTCGCACATCCCGACGAGGTCACGACGGCGATCGCCAATGCGATCGTGGCCGAGGCCATGCGCCGCGCCGATGACGCGGACGGTGGAATCCGGGCTGTGCATGGCGACGCTCGTGATGCTGTCGTCGCACATATCACCCGTCGCCTTCACCCGGACAGTCGCGGCCTGTTCGGACGGCTGGCCAAGGCCGGCGTCCATCTAGCGCTGGAGCTGGGTGCCACGAGCAAGATCGAGCGCAAGCGCGCCGTGCTCACCCGCGCTGCGACCCCGATGGCCGGCGACATACTGCTGTATCTTGCGCGGGGCGCCGCCATCCGGGCCTTCATCGCTAAAGAGATCGCCGCCGTGACCGACGACGTTGTGATCATTGCGCACAGTCTCGGCGGCGTCGCCTGCGTCGATCTGCTGGTCGAGCAACCGATGCCAAGCGTTCGCGCACTCATCACGGTCGGCTCGCAGGCGCCGCTGCTGTACGAGTTGGACGCGCTGCCCGGACTGTCGCCCGGAGCAGCGCTCCCAGACACGTTCCCGACCCCCTGGGTCAACGTGTACGACGTCCGCGACCTGCTCTCGTTCCTCGCGGCACCAATTTTCGGCGAGCGCGTACGCGACTATCCGGTAAACGGCCGAGCGCCGTTTCCGCGGTCGCATTCGGCGTACTTCAGCGATCCCGCCTTCTATGCGATCGTCCGATCCGTGGTGCAGGCGGTGAGGTGATGGGCGGTGCCCGGGCGATCGTCGTCGGCGTCGAGCAGTACGCGGCCGGGTGGCGGCTGGACGGTCCCGCCAGTGACGCCTGCCGCTTCGTCGAGATTCTCCTCACGCACGGCATTGCCGCGGACAGCATCATACTTCTGGCGAACCCCTTGCCGGACAACGAGCAGCGCGTGAAGGACCTCGGACTGCCGGTCCTGCCGCCGGATCGCGCTATGTTCACGCGCCTGCTCCGGGAGCAGCTCCCGACCGACTCCCCCGAACAGCTGTACTTCTTCTGGGGCGGCCACGGAGTCGTCGACGGCGAAGGCAACCGGCGGCTGTTCTACGCGGACGCCACGGTCGCGGACAAGCGCAACCTGGACTTCACCGATCTTCTGGCCAGCCTGATGACGTCGGCGTACCCGGGATTGCGCCATCAGTTCCTGGCCGTGGATGCCTGCCAGAACCTGGCCGACCAGCTGCGGTACGCGGCCATGCTGCCTCGGGACCAATTCCCTCGAGGATCAGCAGTGGCCGGGCGGGAGCAGCACGTGCTGTTATCCGCAAGCCCCGGGCAGGCATCGCGCAACGACACCGCGAACAAGACCGGCGTCTTCTCCCGTGAACTGCTGAAGATCCTGGCCGAGCCGCGGACGCCCTGGCCGCCGGACGCGGACGCGCTCGCTTCCCGCCTTGACGCGATCTTCGACCGTCTGCGAACCGAGGATCATTCGACGCAGACGCCTACCTACTTTTGGCGCAAGAGCCCGCGGCGCGACGGCCTCGTCTACGAGCTCCGCAGCGCGCCAGCACCCAGCCGGCCGACTAGCGATCAGGTCGGCACCATCATCGACACCATGCTGGAGAGTTCGGAGTTGTCCAGCGTGCCGAACCTGCACCAGATCATCCTGTTGATGCCACCGTTGATCCGCGGAGCGGTGAGATATACCGGGATCGCGCGTACGGACATCCTGGCGTGGATCATGGCCTGCCAGGAGTACAGCACCGGCAGAGCCGCTCTGGTCGGTGCATTGCGGCTGGGCATGGCCAATCGGGATGCGCTCGATCGGGTTCTGTCCGCTGTGGACAAGAACTGGCCGCCGCCTCCGACCTCAGCTGGCGGCGCCTCATGAGAAACCTGCCCGCCTGGGTCAGCCAGGACGACATCGACCGGCTTACGGATCTGCTCACCGAGGTCTCCATCCTGGGTACGCCAGCCAACCGCGACACACTGGTGGACATTCTGCGGGATCGATTGCGTGAGGACGACCCGGAGACCCGATTCGATGTACCGCGATCGCCGTACACACGGATCGAAGTCCTCGGCATCGTCCGCCATGCGGCCGGCCGGCCAGGTGGCCTACGCGCACTCGGCGCGGCGGTCGACATGATGGCCAGGGGACAGCGGGACTCAGGCGTCTTCGTCGCGTTGTGCCGCGAGATCGCCGGGCGGGAGCCGGCGATGCTCGGCGAGGCCGACCGGCGTTCGCTGTTCAGAGTGCTCGGCGGCGTCGCGCCGACCACACCCCTGTCGACGCTCTTCATGCGTGCTACCGAACCGAGCCGCTCGACGACCGCGGTCACCCTGCGCGCAGCCGTATCCGAACTGGCTCGGCTGGGCAGTGAGATTCCGCTTTTCCGCTTCCTCGAACTCGTGGCGGCCGACGCAGCCATCCAGGACTCGGGCGAAAAGCTGCGCCGCTGGATCGACAGTCACCTCCAACTCGTACGCGAGAGCCGCCGGTCCGAAATCGTCAAACTCCGCGAGGAACTCTTGCGTACGCTCATCGAGACGACGACGCCGGGCCTGACGGTACGCCTGGACTACGTGGCCGGCGATCGGTACGCCGTCACCGCTTGGCTGTGGAATGGCAGTCCGACGCCCGGTCCCAACTGCGGACCGGACGAACCGGTCGGGCGGGCAGACCTTGAGGCGTGGCTGACGGGAGTGCTTCGCGAGCATGCGCAAGGCGCTCTGGATCCCGACCGTGACCCCGTCATCGAGTTCGTCCTCCCGGCCCGCCGTCTCGACGAACCGGTCGATGCGCTGACGGTCGTTCCGAACGGGACGGCCGAGCGGCTGGGCGTACGCCACCTCGTCAGCATCCGGCCCGACGACCGGTCGCCCGAGGGTGTCGAGCTTCTCGATCATCGCTGGACGATCACTGCTCGGGTCCTCGCCGGGCCGGCCGCGGATTCCTTATCCTGGCTGCCCTCGACCGCACCAGAGGCGGTCACGAAGCATTGTGCCGCAGCCGACGGCTGGGCCTGGTTCGCGATCACCTGTCCCATGATGGCGGTGCGGGAGACCTCGACCTCGGCCGTGCTCGGCACCGGCGTACCGATCGCGTTGTGGTTGCGTGGCCGGCGGGACGAGGAGGCCCGGCATCGAACCCTGTCTGACCTCACGGTGGCGCGCCAACTCGACGAGGTGCCCGGAGCCGTCCGAGCCCATCGCGAACTCGGCTGGGATACGGGCGACGACGTCCGCAGCGATCTGGTCCTGCTCTGGGACGACCCGACCCGGCCACCCCCGGCCCGACCTGTCCTGGCCGGACCGCAGAAATAGGAGCGTCAACGGATGAGCGACTGGAAGATCTACCGCGGCGACGGCGTACCGCACGACGGCATCGGCGACCTGCCGGCGCCGCCCAACTGGCGCGATTTCCGGGGCGAGCCGGTCATGCCGCCCATCGCCACGCAGGCGGATGGCGACGCGGTACGCCGGCTGGGAACCGGCCGCCGGCCGCCGGACCCCGCCACCGTCCAGATGATCAATGCGGCGCTCTACCTACGCCGCCCACTCTTGGTGACCGGCAAGCCGGGCGTGGGCAAGTCCAGCCTCGCCTACGACGTCGCTCAGGAGCTCCAGCTCGGCCGGGTACTGAGCTGGCCCATCTCCAGCCGCTCCACCCTCGCCGACGGCCTCTACGCCTACGATCCCGTCGGCCGGCTGCGCGAGGAGAGCATCCGCAATCGCACGGCCAAGCCGACGGCGAACAGCGCTAAGGACGACGACACTCTGATCGGAAAATTCCTCACCCTCGGCCCGCTGGGCACCGCCCTCCTTCCGTTTGAACGACCTCGCGTCCTGCTGATCGACGAAATCGACAAGAGCGACATCGACCTGCCGAACGATCTGCTGAACGTCTTCGAAGACGGCGAGTACGTCATCCCCGAGCTGCGCCGGGTCGCCGCGCGTACCAGCGAGGTGGAGGTGCTCACCGCCGACGATCGTGTCTACGCGCAAGTCCAAGAGGGGCGCGTACGCTGTCGCGCGTTTCCCTTCATCGTCATGACGAGCAACGACGAGCGCGAGTTCCCGCCCGCTTTCCTTCGCCGGTGTCTGCGGCTAAACCTGAACGAACCGCAGTCGGACCAGATCGCCGCGATGGTGGAGTCGCACCTCGGCCCCGAGACGGCGACGGCGGCCCGCGAGATGATCGATGCGTTCGCCACCCGGCGTACCACGGCCGGAGTCTACGCCACCGATCAGATCCTCAGCGCCGTCTATCTTCGGTTCTCACGGGCCGATGCGGATGGTGATGCCGCGATGATTGCCGCGGTCGACGCCGTTCTCAACGATCTGAACAACCCGGCCCAGCCATGATCGAACGGATGGTCGAGGCGCTCCGCCGAGCGGGCTGCACCACCGACCCGGTGGAAGTCGCTGAAATGCTGTGGCTGGCGCAGCACGCCCGCAGCTCGGCACCGGACACGGCGGGCAACGCATCGACCATGCCTTTCCGGGAGTCCCCTCCGCCGCCGTTTCGTCCCGCTCCGGGCGGCATGACAACGCCCGCCGAACGGGCGGCCGGCATGTATCCGGATACTGGATCGCCGGGCACCGGCGACGCGCTGGCCGACGCCGTACGCGGTGGTGGCCCGCGAGTTCCCGCGTTGCGCGAAACGCTGCCGCTGGGTCGAGCCCTAAGACCGCTGCGCCGCCGCGTGCCGTCGCGCCGGATGTTCGTCCTCGACGAGCGGGCCACGGCCGACCAGATCGCCGACACCGGCCTGTGGCTACCGGCAATGCGGCCCGTCATGGAACGCCGATACCGCGCGACGGTTCTGGTCGACTCATCCGCCTCGATGCTCGTCTGGCGGCCCACCATCAACGCGTTCCTGACCCTGCTCGCCCAGGTCGGCGCGTTCCAATCACTGCGGGTCTACACAGTGGACAGTGACGCTACCGCTCCGGTTCTCCTCCATCGAGGCACGGTGGATCCCGCGGTATCACCTCTGTCCATTGACGATCCCACCGGACGCACTGTGATCTTGGTGATCACCGACGGCATCGGCGCCGCGTGGTCCGATGGCTGGATGGCAGGCCAGTTGCGGGATTGGGCAAAGTCGAGCCCGGTGCAGGTGATCGACCTCCTGCCGCCTCGGCTCTGGCGTTCTACCGGGCTGGTCACGGGCCAACCCTCGGGACGCCGGGGCGTATCGATCACCGAACTATCCGCCGCTGGATTGTCCCCACGGGCCAAGCAAATCGCGGCCGAACAGCCCGCGACCGCTCCCGTCCTGATATACGGCTCGCAGCCGTCGGCTACGGGTCCTGAGCCCGCCACAGCCGCGGCGCGCGTACGCCAGTTCGTTCACAACGCCTCGCCGACCGCCCAGCGCCTGGCCAACTGCCTTGCGGCCGCACCCTTGACGTTGCCCATCATGCGCTTGGTGCAACACGTGATGCTGCCCGAGTCGTCCACCGTCCACCTGGCCGAGGTGTTCGTGAGCGGGCTGCTCCGCCGTCGCACCGACGACGCCGTCACCGACCCCGAGCTGATGGGGTTCGACTTCCTTCCCGGCGTACGCGACCTGCTTTTGGACATCGCCGACCGGTACGACACGGTTCAGGTCCTGACCGAAGTCTCACGCTTCGTCAGCGACCGGCTCGGCCAGCCGTTCGACTTTCCGGCCCTGTTCATGCACCCTGACGATCCCCTGCCCGACCTCGGCACCGGCGCCCTGCCCTTCGCCCACATCTCGGCGTCGGCCCTGCGCCGCCTCGGCCCCCGCTACTCGCGGCTCGCGGATCGGCTCGTCCAGGCTGCCCTTTCCGTTGTACGCCCACCGCAGCCGTCGGATCCGGCACGCCCGTCGGACGCGATTGAAGGCTACCCGTTGTCCGGAAGTGGAACCCGAGCCGTCTTCCTGACCATGCTCCGCCAGAGCGAGCGCGACACCCTTGCGCTATCCGACGTTCTCATGCGCTCCTACCACCTTCGCCCAGCGACCGTCCGCCACCTGACCGAGCCGTTGGAATCGGAAGTAGTCGAAGCCGTCGTCCGCGCCGCACAGGAAGCCGACGACACGCTTCTGATCTGCGCCAGCGGCCAGTTCGATGCGCTCTTCTCGCGATGGGTGGCAACCGCGGTAGAAACCAGCCACGCCCGAAACGTCCTCATAATCAGCGAGGGCGACGCCCGTATCCCGTTACGAGCGGCGACAGCCTTGACAACTGAGCGTTACGGGCTGATGCGCCACTTGGCTCGGCTCCTCGACGAGGGCGATCCCCGGTTGCCTCCCGACCTGAGCTTCCAGGACTTGTACGGCTGGCTGCGCAGCCCGTCCCGTGTGGACGATGTCCTACTCCGCAATCCTCCGTCCGTTCCGCGTGGTGTGCTGGGGCCGAACCCCATGTTCCGAAACGGCCGCTACGCCTTCATCAGCTACTCACGCGCAGAAGAGGCGTACGCCACTCGAATCCGGGATTTCCTTACTCTGCACGCCGGAATCCCGATCTGGACCGATCACTCGGTCGCGGCGGATGCTCGGTGGAGCCACCTCCTCCGGGAGCGGATAGACGCCTGCGGCGCCGTGATCGTCATCGTTTCGCGACAGTCAGCCGAGTCCTTGTGGGTAGGGCGCGAACTCAGCAGAGCGCGCGAGATGGGAAAGCCGGTGCTGGCGCTTCGCCTGGACGATACGCGTGTTCCGTCCGATGTGGACACTCTGGCGAGCGTCCAGGATCGGCAGATGCCCGACGAGGCGTTTGTTCGTCGCCTCCGGCAGCGCCTCGGCCTTTACGTAGCTGAAGGCACCGCGGCGACGATCGAGGCATCCCCGGTAGGCTTGCAGGTGAACGGCGATCTGCAGACGGTCTTTGTCACAGTTTCGGCCAGCGCTGCCGGGCCTCTGCGGGACGTCGCCATTGTCGCCGAGTCGCTGCCGTCAGGCATCAGCTGCATGTCAGGCTCCGGCGCCCGATTCAGTGTGGCAGCTGGAGCAACGGCCGCGCGTGCCCTCTCCTTCGCCGCCCACGGCGGCGCGGACCTCGGCTCGTCGACCGTTACGCTGCGGCTGGAACCATCGGAACCGCCGGTGACATGCGACATGCGCATCACCGTCGCACCCGCGCGCACGGGGGTCACGAGGATCACGGGCGCCGTCCTAGATGCGTCGACCGGCGGATCGCTCCGGGACGCCGACGTGGTGCTCTCAGATCGAGTGCGCCGGACGATCTTCACGATGAGAACCGATGCCGACGGCACGTTCGAATTTGAGGCCGACGCCGCCACGCATGGCCCCGTCATTGACATCACTGCGCAGAAGGACGGATATTCACGCGTTACAACGGCATACCACGCCGTCCCGGGCGGCCCGCGGACGGCCGCCTTCAGATTCGAGCTGACCCCGACGAGGGTCGACGTTCCCCCGGCCATCGTCACCGAGCCCCGAGAGCCGGTCCTCGCTACGGCCTCCTCTGCAGCCCCAGCCTTCTTCCTCAGCTACGCCCGCTCGTCGGCCGCCCGCGCCAACCAAAATGTTGAGCGGTTCTACCGGGACCTTCAGCACAACCTCAGCCAACTCCTGCCGGAGGAGCCCGAACGGCAGACCGGCTTCATGGACCGCCATCTGGAGGCGGGTACCCGATGGCAGCCGGAGCTCCTGAGGATGGTCGGAACCTGCCGCGTGTTCGTCGCCCTGCTGTCGGAGCCATACCTCTTCCACAGCAATTGGTGTGCGATGGAGTGGGACTTGTTTAGCCGGCGCACCGTCAGGTCGCGTCGGCGCGACGGTGGTCCGAGCCACTACAGCCAGGCCATTTTGCCCGTGATCTGGGCGCCCATCACGTCGCGGATACCGCTGCGAGTCAACCGGGTTCAGCGATTCCTCCCCACTGACCTGCCTGAGCGGTTCGTCGAGACCTACCGCAGCGACGGGATTCTCGGCGCCATGAGAGTCGATTCCAGCGGTTATGAGGCGATCGTATGGAAGCTCGCGCTGGAGATCCAAGAGAGGGTCGCTTCCTACGACGTTGCCCCGCTGCTTGTGCATACGACGGACGGGCTGCGGCGAACGTTCCGCGGGGGCGACGGCGACTGACCGTCCGCCCCCGCGGAATGCGGCTCAGCCGGTGACTTCGGTGAGGCCGCCGGTCTTCACGTCGTAGACGAATCCGCGTACCGACTCCTTGTGGGGGATGAACGGGTCGGCGAGGATCCGCGCGATCGACTGGCGTACGTCGGCGTCGAGGTCCGTGAACGCCTCCGCCGCCCACAGTGGACGGATGCCGGTCTCGTTGGCGATGGACTGCTTGAACTCGTCGTCGGTGAACGTGAGCATGCCGCAGTCGGTGTGGTGAATGAGGATGATCTCGGTCGTGCCGAGGAGCCGCTGGCTGATCGCCAGGCTGCGCAGCGTGTCCGCGGTGACGGCGCCGCCCGCGTTGCGGAAGACGTGCGCGTCGCCCTCGCTGAGGCCCAGGACGCCGTAGGGGTTCAGGCGCGCGTCCATGCAGGCCACCACGGCCACCCCCCGCGCCGGCGGCAGCGGCAGGTCGCCCTGGGTGAAGTTCGACTGGTACGCCGTGGAGTTGGCGAGCAGATCGTCGGTGACGGTCATGGTGAACACCTCCGTTGGTCAGCCGGCCGGAAGGCCGATGATGCGGTGCAGGAATCGGCGCGTGCGGGCTTGTTCGGGCGAGCCGAGCACCTGCTCGGGCGGGCCCTGTTCGTGGATGGTGCCGCCGTCGAGGAAGCAGACCCGGTCGGCGACCTGGCGGGCGAAGGCCATCTCATGGGTGGCGATGAGCATCGTCGTGGTGCCCTTGAGGTCGCGGATGAGGTCGAGCACCTCGCCGACGAGTTCGGGGTCGAGCGCGCTGGTCACCTCGTCGAGCAGCAGCAGCCGGGGCGAGGTGGCCAGCGCCCGGACGATGGCGACGCGCTGCTGCTGGCCGCCCGACAGGCGATCCGGAAACTCCTTCGCCTTGGCGGTCAGGCCGATCCGGTTCAGCAGCGCCATCGCGCGCTCGGTCGCTTCGGTACTGCTCAGGCGGTGCACGCGCCGCGGCGCCAGGGTCACGTTGTCCAGCACGCTGAGGTGCGGGAACAGGTTGTACGCCTGGAAGACCAGACCGATGCGGCGGCGTACGCGGTCCGCGTCGATCTTCGGATCGGTGATGTCGACGCCGTCGAGGTGGATCGTGCCGTCGTCCACCGTCTCCAGCAGGTTGACGCAGCGCAGCAGCGTGGACTTGCCCGATCCGGAGGCGCCGATGAGCACGACGACCTCGTTCTCGGCCACGGTGAGCGTGAGGTCGTCGAGGACGACGGTGCCGCGGAAGACTTTGCGGACCCGGCGGCAGTCCAGGACCGCGGTCATGGCGTACCCTCCGCGGACTGGCGGCGGGCCGCGCGTACGGTCACCCAGTCGGTGACGGCGATGAGCGGGATG
>Ga0114129_10006718_pt1 | contig 16335 bp, 17 predicted proteins | sample RhiMetdeltSRZDD1_FD_80071 | JGI IMG/M metagenome (GOLD analysis project Ga0114129, IMG submission 80071) | Populus rhizosphere microbial communities from Tennessee, USA - Rhizosphere MetaG P. deltoides SRZDD1 (version 2) (version 2) | ecosystem: Host-associated > Plants > Roots > Rhizosphere >... | reverse complement strand
TAAGCGACGAGCGATGACAACCTCTGGGCTATCCACCTTCATTTTCTTTTCAAGCACAGGATCAATCAGAACGTCGATCCGGCTGAGGAAGAAACTGGCGACAGATGCGGTTTCTTTGAGAGGCTTGTTCTTAGCCGCCAACATTTCCAGCCCGCCAAGATAGGCATCCACTACTTCTTGGTAGCGATGCAATCCAAACAGCAGGGTGATATTGACATTGATCCCCTCTCCAGTGAGCTGCCGGATCGCCGGAAGACCTTCGGACGTTGCCGGCACTTTGATCATTGCGTTGGGTCGGTCTACCAGCGACCAAAGTTCGCGGGCTTCTGCAATTGTGCCGATCGTATCGTGTGCCAGCTGTGGCGAGACCTCCAGGCTGACAAAACCATCCCGGCCATCCGTCCGTTGGTAAGTTGGGCGCAAGAGGTCAGCCACGCTTTGGATATCTTCCACCATGAGCGACTTGAAAATCTCTTCGCTGGTCCTTCCTTTCGCGATCAGATCCCGGATGGAATCATCATAGTCGTCGCTTTCTGTTATGGCTTTCTCGAAAATCGAAGGATTTGAGGTTACACCACTGACGCCGTCCTCCTCAATCCACCGCTTGAGCTGACCAGAGGAGATCGTCCCGCGGCTGATAAAATCCATCCAGATGCTCTGGCCGAAAGCCTCCAGATCCAATAAAGGGTTACGTTTCATTTACTTGCTCCTGAGATAGCCATAGATATGGCATTCTCCTCCTGGCCAAACAGCCTGCCTGTTAAGTCAGCTGCTGTGAAGGGGCCTGGTTCGGCAAGCATGGCGCTGGCCGCTGATACGGTGTCCCACACGTTCCACAACAGAACACCGCGCACACGACCATTCTCCAGATAATAAATCACGCCCTTATCGAACGGCTCCTGCCAGTCAGATACGGTTTCCATCTTGCTGCTGATTTCGCCAACGGCCTCATAACCAAGTTCGAACAGATCGGAAAAAAATATTGGTACATGGGTATAAGGCTCGTGCGCGCCCGCCATATTGCGGCCTGCAAGTTTGCCCATCTTCTTTGCATTATCTTCATGCTCCACACGTACGCGTTTTCCTAGCGCTGAATGGAAGAAGTTTGCCACGTCACCTGCCGCAAAAACATCAGGGGCAGATGTCAGTAAATACTCATTGACGACGATTCCATCCTCCACATGCAAACCAGCCTGCTGCGCAAGTTCGAGATTGGGTCGGATTCCGATTCCAGCCACGACTCCATCCACCTCGAAGGCGCGCCCGCTTCGGGTCTGGACCGTGAAGCGGCCCCCGTTTTTTTCAAGATTCACCACCAAATCTTTTGTCACAACCTCCACACCTTTCCGGCGGTAATAATCGTTCAAGAAATGGGACAGATCATTCGAGAAAATATTTGCGCCAATCGCTTCATCGGGAAAGACCATGATGGTTTTCTTACCGACCATCGTCAGTGCCGCGGCGATCTCCGAGCCTATAAAGCCGCCGCCGATGACAAGAAAATTCTCGCCGCGCTCACTTAGGGCACGCAGGCGTCGATAATCCTGCAAATCGCGGAAATAGATGATGTTGTCCTCCCCGAAAGGCAGACGGTTCGGTGAGCCGCCTGTAGCAAGCAGCAATTTGTCGTACGTGTATTCATCCCCTTTTTCATCACGGATATATTTTTCGAGCGGGTCAAGATGGGTTACTTTACGCCCTAAATGCAACTCTGCGCCCAGGTTCTGTGTATTGCGCCATACCTTTTCCATCGGGCGGCCTTTCCATAAACTCTTCGAAAGGCTGGGTCGCGAGTACGGCGCATCAGGTTCCATGCTGATCATACCGATTGAGCCTTCTGCATCCAATTCACGAATGCCGCGTACAGCCGCATCACCTGTCAAACCGCCGCCTATAATTAAATAACGATATTGCTTCATGAGTTACTCCTTTATTTTTTTGCTTCGCAATTGCGCTCTTTTTAATTGAGATCAACATGCGCCCATGTCCAGTATTTTTTCCTTGACCTACTGTTCCCTGCTGTAGATTCGCTGTGAGGGGAAAATGATGAAACCCTGCAGCGTTTCGGACCAGGAAAGGGAACTAGGCAAGAATAGCGTCGAATAGAGTTTCAGCCGGACACCCTTTCATCAGGAAGGTGTCCGCTCCAGCATCCAGCGCCGCCTGCCGTTGGTTAGCATACATGGTCAGAACGACTACCCGTACCTGAGGCCAATTCCTCTTGATGAAGCGGGTGGCTTCCAGACCGTCCATTCCCGGCATGCAGGCATCGATCACAACCACTTGCGGCAGAAAAGGTTTCACCAACCGAACGGCTTCGTAACCATCGCGTGCTTCGCCAACCACATGTATCATTGATGAAGATCCTTCGTTACAAGTAACCTCTTGGGTAAGTAAAAGTGCCTTAAGTGCTTGCCGTGTCTTGGGTTCATCGTCACAAATGAGAACCTCCTTACTTTGGCGCAAATCAGGGTCTTGGTCTGTCATTTTGGATCCAAGGGCCAAGGGATTTTCGCATCCAGATTCTGAATTGGAAACACTCTTATATTTGTGGCCGGAGATATTGCATGTGGTTCAGATTCGGCACTACTCTCGTAAAAATCAATCACCTGAACGCCGATAGTCCTTTCCAGCATCAGCAGCAATTCTTCCCGATTTACCCCTTGCACCTTCAATGTTAATTTTCGCTTGAGGGGGTCGTCACCCCAAAACGTGGAGAGGCTGACGAGTTTGCCGCCCAATTGAACAATTCCATCTGTAACTGCGCCCAGTTCTCCTTTATCTTCCAAAAGTCGGATCGTAATACGCAGGCCTTCCGCACATCCACCTAATGCATTCGCCATCGCCCGAAAAATATCTGACTCTGTGATAATCCCTACCAACTGGTGTCCACGCATCACCGGCAGGCTGCCAATCTTATTGTCTATCAACATGCGGGCTGCTTCTTCTAAAGGATAGTCATCTGGCACCGTGATGACCGGCCTAGTCATCGCCTCTTCTATCGCCATTGCGCTCAAGAGATAGCTGGTTATATACACTGGCAGCATGGCTACCGGTAATACATCGAGTAAATCTTTTTCCGTTATTATCCCCACCAGTTGTCCTTCTTTATCTACTACTGGCAACGCCTGGAGGTTCTTCAGACGCAGCAACCGCAATGCCTCCGCATATGTTGCCTTTGGAGAAATAGTAACTGGGTTGACCACCATACATTCATGGACTAGCATATAGCACCTGTAATCCTTGCGGGTTATTTGTCACTTGTTATATAGAATACCCCAGCCATTTTCATCTGTCATCCGCAAGACGTGGATTTTCGTGTCCACACTTTGGGGATTTATATATAGATCGGTCAATTGCAACATATAAAAATAGGCCACCGGGTGGTGGCCTATCGCTTGATCGGATCTCAGATCAACATTGTTATTCGCTGCCAAGATTATCCGTTTCGTCTAGAGACGTCAGTCCCTCTCGCAGGGCATATAGCGTCGCCTGGACACGGTTGGCAAGGTGAAGCTTGTTGAGCACATTGCCTACATGCGTGCGGACAGTGGCTTCTCCGATTACGAGTTGGTCAGCGATTTGACGGTTGCTCAGTCCCTGAGCAACCAGGCGCACGATGTGGACTTCCCGTTCTGTCAGGGGATTGGGCGTTAGCGGCTGCTTGACTGGCTGGCTTAATTCTTCCAGCACCATTTTTGCGACGGTGGGATGTAAAGATGGTTCGCCGCGATTGACCTTTCGGATGGCGGTAATGAGGTCTTCGGGTTCAGAGTCTTTTAGTAGATACCCCATTGCGCCGGCTTTGATTGCCGGAAAAACTTTATCTTCAGTAACAAAGCTGGTGAGAGCAATAATTCTTTTAGGTGTTTTGCCAGCTTGAATTTCTCGAATAGCGGCAATCCCATCCCTCTTTGGCATCATCAAGTCCATTAAGATTACGTCCGGATCGAGCAATTTTGCCTGAGCTACTGCTTCCTCGCCATCAGCAGCTTCACCGATCACATGGATATCATCTACTTGTTCCAAAAGGGCGCGTATGCCCTTCCGCACGATCGTTTGATCGTCCACCACCAATAACGTAATTGGTGACTTACTCATATTCGTCGCCTCCTAGCCCACTCATCCAGCCAAGTCGTATTCTATTCATTCAAGGGAATCCTTACGCTCAAACGTGTGCCTCTAAGCGGGGCGCTTTCAATTTTCAAAGTGCCTCCTAACCGTTGCACTCTCTCCTGGATTCCCTGTAACCCGAATCCACCGCTTTGGCTGGCAGCTTCCGGCTCAAAGCCCTTTCCATCATCCATCATTTCCAGCGAGACGGTATTTTCGTCATATTTAAGCTGAATTTGAACCTGCGTTGCCTCGGCATGCTTGACCACATTGTTTAAGCCCTCCTGAGCTATGCGGTACAATTCTTCTTCCATCTTAATCGGTAAACGTCTTTCCTCTTCCACGAGAACCTCGGTTTTCAGCCCTGAACGACCTTCTACCGCAGCCAACCTGGCACGCAACGCGGAAGCCAATCCCTCAGACTCCAGCATAAAGGGACGCAGCTCGAAAACTAATAACCGCATATCGTACATAGCTTCTCGAGACATATTCCGCACTTCTTGCAAATTTCTCTCCAGAGCGTCCCACTTTTGCGCCGAAAACGCCATACGAGCTGCATCGGCGTATAAGGTGACACTGTAAAGTGCCTGCGTGACGGAATCATGCAGCTCACGCGCCAGGCGCTGGCGTTCTTCCAGAACAGCCAATTGCTCAGCCTGGTATTGCAAGCGGACATGCTCAATGATAATGGCAGCTTGATCCGCGAACAGATCAATAATTCGCATATCTTCTTGGGTAATTTCACCTGGTTTGTTCAGGATATTGAGTATCCCGATCACTTTTGTATCCACTTTCAGAGGAACGACTAACAGAGAAACCAGACCCTTAATCCACGGGTAGCCCTGCAATTGTTGGGCATCCTCATCATCAGGCGCGCTATCCTGAAGGTTTACCCACACATGATCACCTGTCTGAAAGGCACGACCTGCGAATGATCCACTAACCGGCAAACGGTTTAGTGAATATGCCGGTGAGCCTGCACTTTTGGTTACTCTCAACCACCCATCTTCCTCGAGGAGCAAAACAGCGCTTCCTGTCGCACCAGTCAATTGCATGGCCTCAGCACAAATAATTTGCAGTACCTCGTCAAGCCCGATTCTTTGCAGTAAGCCCTTTGCGATCCTCTGGATGCTTTCACTCTCAGATAATCTGCGCTGCATCTGTTCATAAATCTGTTTACGCTCGGTGATATCTGTAGCTGCACAGGTCAATCCCGTGACCGTACCATCTGCATCGAATAATGGATCCAGGGTCATATCATAGAAGTTCGTCCTCCTGCCCACTGTCATCGATACCTCTTCTCGCGTCAATAATCCGGTCGCCATGACCCTCCGTTTCAAGGCAGTCAAGCGCATGGCATCGTCAGGAGAGAATAGATCGGCATCGGTTTTCCCGATAACAGGTTGATCTGCGTAATTTTGAGGGTTGTATATCCAGGTATAGCGTAGGTCAAGGTCTTGGTTAAATACTACGATTGGCGTGTCAACCAGTGCAACCCGGAAACGCTGTTCCCCCTCTTGCAAAGCTTCATTTGCTTTCTGCAATTCTTCTGTTCGATCCAGAATGCGAGCTTCCAACTCGTCATAAGCGCTTTGCAATTTTGCTTCGCGCTCTTGTGAGGCTGCCAGCCTCTCAACCAGGCGCTTTTCGTTCAGACCCTTTTCCGCCAGCCGTTGGATGATCTGAACTAGAAGCACTAGATAACTCTGAACTTGCTCTTCAGTAACAATTGGCACTCTTCTCACGTTCTCTAGAAAAGCTGTTTCATCAAAACCAACCTTCTGCATCAACTGGCGGATTACATCATTCTGCGGCGGTGCGTGAAAAACAGGCCCAAGAAACAGGGTGCCTATATCCCGACTTTCAACACGAATAGCATGAAGATACTTGAAAAGCCCACTAATAAGTTCGTTACGCCGCGACGATTTTTCATTGCTTTGGAATGAGATCTGGTCGCCGTTCTGCCAGTTTTGTTTGGACTGAAGCGTATCTTGCGGGAAATCATGCCAAATATTTTGGACTGAAGAATCAACAATGATTTGACCATCCATATCCATAATTTCAGCTGATATTCCGCTGCTAGACTGAAAAGTAACCAGTATTTGTTGGATGTCAGGGATTGCAACCAGGTCGGAAAACGGATATTGCATGAAAGATTCCTGAAGAATCGGTAATTGAAGCAGGCTTTAATTATTGAATGAAAACCTCCTTCAAGATTTGAAGATCTTTTTGATCGAAAATATTGATGCCTAGATCAATTCTAACGCAGAAACTCCTTCCCATATTCCTCCGGCGCGCGAGTTGGGGACCTTCATTGGCACAGAATGGAGCAGAACAGCGTTCAGTGCCGTTTGGTCTCCTCCAAAGAGACAGAATCGATGCGCTCCGGTAATTTCCTACCACCGCATAGGAGAGTTACCCAATCTCAATCTGAAGTGTCTGGTTTACGTTTTCCGGATCAACCAGTGCCATTTCCTTCATACACAAATATCTCCAATGTTTACCTATCCTAGTACAAATCCTTGAGAGAAGTATTGCTATCTGAATTAAGCAGGATTACTTGCAAGTCCGCACTACGCCAAGGCCGTCCATCCAGATCTTCCGAATGGGTTAGACGCATGGTGACTTTAGCCTGACAACTGAGAGGTAGCAACCGTAGAATTACGTATTTGCCCTACACGTTTCGGCGGATTTCTTCGCCAATCTGCAGAGGAATATCTGCACTTCTTCCCATAGAAGTTATGAATAAATGATATGCTTGAGCCGAAAGCAGAGGATAAGGAATCGCCGAGCAACCATACCAGACTACTTGAACGAACCTGAGCGATCCCCGGAGGAATAGATGACCAAAACCCGACTCGAACATGATTTGCTTGGGGAGCGTGAAGTCCCGGCCGAGCGTTATTACGGCATCCAGACGCTTCGAGCACTAGAGAATTTCAATATGACAGGAATTTCAATTGCGCATTACCCGCGGCTCGTCAAATCACTGGCCTATATCAAAAAGGCCGCCGCATTGACCAACATGGAGTTAGGCTTGCTGGCGCCCCATCTGGCACAGGTTATTACCCAGGCTTGCGATTTGCTGATCGGCGGTAATTACCATAACGAGTTTGTGGTGGACGTGATCCAGGGTGGCGCAGGCACTTCAACCAATATGAACGCCAATGAGGTGATCGCTAACGTGGCGCTTGAGCAGATGGGCTACGAAAAAGGACGCTACGATATCCTGCACCCGCTCAACCACGTCAACATGTCGCAATCGACCAACGATGTTTATCCTACTGCGCTGCGCCTGACGTTGAGCCAGGAGATGAATGGACTCTTGCACGAAATGGAAAGGCTTCGCCAGGCGTTCGCCGCCAAAAGCCATGAGTTTGCCGATGTGATCAAAATGGGCCGCACCCAGCTTCAGGATGCTGTGCCGATGACCCTTGGGCAGGAGTTTGGCGCCTGGTCAGTGATGGTGGGAGAAGATATTGCCCGCGTGGGCGAGGCGCAGTCCCTGATCCACGAAATTAACATGGGCGCTACGGCAATTGGAACCGGTCTAAATTCTCATCCCGACTACGCCCATCTTGTGACGATAAAGCTGGCCGAGATTAGCGGCGTGCCCGTGATCGAATCGCAAAACCTGGTAGAAGCCACCCAGGATACCGGTGCCTACGTTCAGCTTTCCGGTGTGCTCAAGCGCGTGGCGGTCAAGCTCTCAAAAACCTGCAACGACCTGCGCCTTCTCTCTTCTGGCCCGCGCGCCGGATTGCATGAGATCAATCTTCCGCCAATGGCCCCAGGCTCGACGATCATGCCCGGAAAGGTGAACCCGATCATCCCTGAGGTAGTCAACCAAGTAGCCTTCGAGGTTATCGGCAACGACCTGACCATTACGATGGCCGCCGAGGCAGGACAACTGGAGTTGAACGCGATGGAGCCAGTCATCGCTTACAATCTGTTTACCTCCCTCGACCTGCTTGGGCGAGCCTGCCGTACCCTGGCGGAGCGCTGCATCACGGGCATCACGGCCAACCGTGAGATCTGCAGGCACATGGTCGAACACAGCATTGGGCTGGTCACTGCGCTCAATCCCTACATCGGCTATGAAAAATCAACGGAGATCGCAAACCTGGCCATGGCAACGGGCGATTCCGTATATGAGATCGTCCTGCAAAAGGGTTACCTTACCAAAGCTGCACTGGATGAAATCCTTTCTCCAGAAAACATGACCCGACCGCGCTATGTCAAATAGGAACGTAGAAGCCCAGCTTACTCATGTGACGCATTCATCAATGAATGCGTCACGCGTCGTATAGACTTCTTTTCTCCTGAGGCTGCGAGGCGTTCTTCAAGATAAGATTTGAGTACAACGGCGTTATTGTGCTCAGTGTCACGGGCAGAGTACAGCAGAGTGACGTTACCTTGCCTCGCACTCTCTAACAATAGCTTCCAAGCAGCAGGATTCGCGTCCAGTTCAGCTCGATAACGGCGCTGAAATTCATCCCACTTCGCTGGGTCGTGTCCGTACCAACGTCGCAATTCAGTGCTGGGAGCGACCTCTTTCAGCCAGGCATCCATGATCAAATTTTCTTTTTTCATTCCCCAGGGCCATAAACGGTCAACCAAATACCGGGCACCGTCATTGGCTTTAGGTGCCTCATAAATACGCTTTACGTACAGCATTACTATCTCCTTTTCGACCAAGCGTTACTACGGGAAACGAAAATTCATCCGTGTGACGCTTGTTTTATACTGTCTCATCCTTCTCCCGTTCAATCTCAATCCCCACAGACCTTGAAAACCGCACGGCGCCTGGCTTTTCTACTCGTACATGGACTTTTTGCACGCCCGGCTCTTCAAGGCATAGGCGTGCAATGTCAGCAGCCAGCGCTTCCACAGTCTGTCGCTGGGCCGTTTCTGCGTGTGCCAGCACCCTCTTCGCCACCGTCCTGTAATTGACACTGTCTCGGATATCGTCGCTATTTCCGGCCACATGTAGGTCGGCAAATAGAATGAGATTGATCAAGATTTCTTGCGGCTTTTCACGCTCCCAGTCATTGACCCCGATGATTCCACGCGCGATCAAGTCACTAATGAAAACCTGATCCATCTCGTTACCTTTCTAGAGCAAGTGCTTGTTACCATTTACCGCTCATTTCGCTGTAAACCGCAAGCGGTAAAGAATTCAGAGCGTAACGCTGCATCATTGGCATAGTGGCCACGCCACACGGTGGTCCGTGTCATCGGCGCCGTTTCTCGTACGCCGCGCATTTCCACACACAGATGGCGCGCTTCCAAGTAGACAGCAACTCCATGTGGGTGCAGCATGGTTTCCAAAGTATCAGCAATTTGCTGACCGATCCGTTCCTGCACAGCAAAGCGTTTTGAGAAAAGACGTACCATCCGAGTGAGCTTGGAAATTCCGATGATGTTCTCATGGGCAATGTAGCCAACGTAAGCCATGCCGTAAAACGGAAGGGCATGATGTTCACATAACGCATAAAAGGGGATCGGTCCTTCAATTACCTGGCTGAGCCTACAGTCAGGCTCACCGCGGCATTCTGTTTCAAAAGTACGCAGAAGCTTGGGATCCCCATCATAGCCTTCTGTTGCATCAAAGAGCGCCTTAATAAAGCGTCGGGGAGTATCTTTCGTCGCCGGCGTATTTAGATCCAACCCAAATGCAGCAAAGATTTCTGAAGCATATCCTTCAAACTTGTGGAACTGCTCATCCGATATCTGGCGCATCTGCAGTTTCATAGCTGTACGATATTCGAGATCGTTTGGGTCATCGTGAATATTCACTTTTTTACCTCTTTTTCTTGATGCAGACATGAGTCCTTCGGATAACCCGAGTTCCTCGTGTTTCCATTCTATGGAATCAGATTTGCAGTGAACAGCCTTATCGCGTATGTCATTAATATTTATACGTGAAGACCCTTCCCCACAGGCTTTTGTTACCCCAGATCCCTGAACGGAGGGATTCCAATTGGACGATTTGACTGTGATCCACAAATAGATTCACCTCAGCGCCATAATTTTTGACGTACCAGGCAAATACTTCCGGATCCGCTGCTTCGAACATCGGTTTTTCCAGACCGAGAGCCTGGATAATTTTTGCGACCACATCGGTTCGCCAAACCTTGACATTCTCGGTGATCCCCTCAGATTCGATCATGATCATATAAGCGCCAGCATCCATAAATCGTTTGGCCTGTTGGATGGCCCACTCGGGGTCACGGGTACCTTCTGCAGCCAATTCACCTGCAGTCGTGTCGCCGCCAGCCCCAAATTGGATGCCAACTTCTGGCTTGGCCTTTAGCCCGGCTTTCTGTACTTTCTCCACCAGGCGCAGCCAGTCATCCGTAGGTATGGTGATAAAGCCACTGGATATTTCGATGATATCGAAGCCAAGCTCCTTGCACTCCTCGATATACCAGTTGACAGCCTCTGGTCCGAGCGTGAGGACATGTTCGATGAACCCACCTGTTGAAACCAGTACATCATGCCGATGGCAAAGGTCCAGGAGTTCCTTAACTGCCTTGCGCGGCATCAGGCTGAAAGAACCTCCGGCGAACTTGAGCACATCAACATAAGCACCCATAGTCTCCAGGATATCTTCCAGGTAGCGCTTTCCCATTGGCGTGTAATAGGGTCCGCGGATCTCGGTGACACCGCGACTGCGTGGTTTCGTCTCACGCTCATTGACTCTCAGGAAGGCAAACGCCTTCTCGTCAAGATTATCTTTTGGTTGGCTTATCATATCAGCTCCTTTGGCAATTAATTGATTTTTCCCAGCAGGCTTGTAAGCTCGCTCACCTGAATATTTTCAAGGTTCGCGACTGCATCTTCGATCTCTCGTTGTAATTGAGGAGAGATCCGCGCCTGGGTGAGTTGCTTGAACTTTTTAGTGATAGTATTCCATCCCATAGGACGGGTTAGAAATCCTTCATAATCCCGTTTTTCCCTGGTTAGAACTTGCCCATTGGTAAGTGTTATTTGAATACGGGATGGCATCTCAGCCGGAAAACGCCGGCTGAATTCATTCAGCGGGCGAACAAATACTTTCCGCAGCAACGTTTGAACATCCAAACTCTTTATACGCTCCGGCAGGTATTGCTCCGGCATCACTTGATCGTCCAGAATAGCCACTGCGACAATATAGGGCAGGCTGTGGTCGGCCTCTTCCTTGGTGTGTACCGTGATCTTTTCACCTTCTTCGCCACCGCCGATGATGTTGTGGGCCACATCGAATATTTCGATGTTAATTCGCTGGATGTCGGCCCCGGTAAACTGATACTCCTGCTTGAGTTCCAGCACACCCTCAACAGTGGATTGAGAATGAATCTCGGCGTTGTATTTTTTGACAATCGTTTGTGTAATGTGCTCCAGATTTTCCTTCGACCAATCCAGCTCAAAATAACCGCTGATCGCATCCATAAAGCCTTTACTTCCTTCAAAGACTTCCCCTGGCCCGGTGATGCCGCGCATTGCCAGAAATGTTGCATGCAGCGCGCCGAACGCAGTGTTCGGATAAGCTAACCCTTTCCAGTTGGAAAGAGCGCCAGTGCGGGTCACTCGTAAAGCGTTAAAAGCGGTCCCACTTATTGAAATTGCATTAGCTGTTTTAGGCTGGTCCAGCTCGAGAGCCCTCGCAACCCCAGCGGCAACTGCAAACGATCCCAGGGTAGTGTGATCAAACCCTTTCGCGCGCACAGGCGCCACATCACTTAGCCTGCACTGTACCTGGTAAGCAACTGCCAGAGCGGTCAGCAGATCCTTCCCACTGCGGCCCGCATACTCACAGGCTGCAAGTACTGCCCCCAGGTTATCGCTCGGATGACAGGTTTCTCCTTTGGCCAGGTAACTATCATTGAAATCCAGGTAGCGAACCAGGGCGCTGTTGTATAGAGCTGCACGATCCGGGGCTGTGCGGCCGCCCTCGATGAGTGTACAGAGACCCTCCCCGCCGAATTCTTCGATTTGCGCCCGGATCATTTTTATGGGCTCGCCATCCAGCGCACCGATTGCACAAGCCAGGGCATCCAGTATCCGAATTTTTTCTTGGTAGAGAGCTGCTTCCGAAAGATCCTCATATTTCGTTCCAACCACAAATGCTGCCAACTGGTCAACCACTGACATAGCAGCTACATTATTACTATAAACGGGTTTTATATTAATCAGGTTTGATTCCATTTTGCTCGCTATCTTTGGGATAATTTGTCCATGGTGCTTCTCTAGATTATGAGTGACCTGCAGAATGATCTTCCTCTCGAATGCGGGTGGGCTAGGTCTCTAGGTCAAGTGCTGAGAGCGATGCGCTCTCGCGTTGAAATCGGAGCAGGATGAATCGAGACTTCATTTTGCATGGATGTAATTTGCTGACCAGAACGATCAGGAACCGAACCATAAGCTTCTTCTCGAATTAGGATTACGGGTACGGGGGCCTCACGCAAGATACGATTCGTTACAGAACCCATCAGCCATGGATTGCGGTCTTGGCCAACCGTTGACATCACAATAAGATCTATTTTTGACTTCTCTACAGTGCTGAGAATAGTATCGACGACGGGGCATTCCTGAACTTCAATGGAAACTTTGGAGACGGTCATTTCTAGGATCGACGCAAGACCTTTTAAGTAGTCTTCTGCTTCCCGACAGAAAGTAGCTTTCTCCGCTAGCAGCTTTTCATCTGGCTGGTTTGGATTCATGAAAGTACTGGAATCGCACGCAGAATACATCTCATAGGGATACTCTACGACGCGCAGCAAGGTAATTTCCGCGTTACTGATTCTCGCAAGTTTACTCGCCAGACGCAGCGCAAACTCCGCTTGCTTTGATCCATCGAGCGGAACTAAAATCTTATGATACATAGATACCTCCTCCTAAACTCACAAATGGCTGTTTGTTTCGCGCTATTCCTGTAGGTGCCGAATTTTATGTCTTCGGATCAACCGCGTTTTGAATTACGCGAATCAGGGCATGTAGCAACCGACTTATTACAATACGTGTCCTAATAGGAGAATAGCTCATCTCACATTAAATGTCATCAGGTAAGTGCGCAATTATCCTCCCTAATTACGATGAGTTTTTTTCATCCCTCAACTTGAAATCGGGGAACAAAAATCCACAATTTTACGTATATGGATATCCGGAGACTCTCGATTACAATCTTTTCTAATATAAACTGCGGAAAATAATTGTGTAACAAAAAGAAGACAGATCACAAAGTAGAAACATCGTCAGTTTGAAAATACGAGCAGATGACTCCTAGTAATTTGAGATATGTTATGAATCAACCATCGATATTTATTACGACCAAAGATGTAGAGAAGCTTCGCGATCTCATTCGGGATGCCTATCATACTGAATATCGCGGAAGCGATTACTTAAAAAAAATAGCCGAAGAACTCGAGAAAGCGTCAGTGGTGCTGCCAGATCAAATCCCTGCGGATGTGATCACACTGAACTCAACCGCGCGCCTGGTCGATCGAGAAACAAAAGAAGAAATGGTCTATTCACTTGTGTTTCCTGAAGATGCTGATACTTCTCAAGGGAAGATATCAATTCTGGCGCCCATCGGAACCGCAATGCTGGGTTACAAAGCAGGAGATACCTTTGAATGGGATACTCCCGGAGGGAAACGCATTATTCGTGTCAAAGAGATTGTCTATCAACCTGAGGCAGCTGGAGATGAGCGGTAGACAGAAGGTCGCTCAGAGTTGGACAGCACTTTCTTCGCAACAGGACACCCACTTGAAAATCAAATCCACAAATACCATCTTATATTGCAAGAATTGGCAGGAGACTGTCGAATTCTATAGAACCGGTTTGAAGTTACTTGTACTTTCCTCGAATGAGTGGTTTGTGGAATTCAAACTCAATGAAATGTCCCGAGTAAGCGTTGCCAACGAAGTCCGAACATCAATTGAAAGCAGCGGTGGAAAAGGAATCACAGTGAGCCTTCAAGTAGCTGACGTTGAACAAACCCGGACTGCATTAATAGAGACTGGGATTAGCGCAACGCCAATCAAGGATGTGTGGGAAGCAAAGGCAATATATGTCCATGATCCCGAAGGAAATAGACTCGAATTTTGGTCAGGAAGGGCAAAGGCCTAACGTTTGTGACACTGATGCCCAAGATCAGTGTAAACAGGAGAACCAGCCTAAGAATCTAACTGCTCCAATCCGCGACGATTACTGCCAATGTGTCTGGCACATCCATCAAAACCATGCGCCCCTCTACTATGCGCGCAACCCGACGTACTCGCCCGACGGATTCTCAATCTTATCCACTTACTTGCAAATATAATAAGGAGTGCCCAAAAGTGTCGGAATACATTAAGTTTGATTAACATCAATTGTGCGGTTATAATAATCACAAAAATCACTAAGCGCCTAACTAGTTACGCGTCGCGAATCCTAATCCCGTCGGGACCGCCTGTCTAGACAACTTGACGACATGTCAAGTTGTTTTTTGTTTTCGGTAAGATTGATTGCAGCAGCTACTTCAACCATCTTCTTTTCCTTAAGGCAGAGATTGTTCACTCTGACATTACTCTGCACTGTCCTATAAGGTGAACTCTACCTTGAATATTTAGACGAGACAGCCCTACAGAAGTTATTGCGGAGATCAACATGCCCCATGCGTATCCAGGAATGGTGAATTCTCCGGTCGAATATCCTGTTTCAGAAGGTGCATGATAACCAAGCCTCTGCTGCTTAGGAAATCACCTCAACTGCATCCCAGCTCCCTTGTGCTTCTCCCTTCTCAAAATCATTCGCAACATTCCCCATCTGATTCGTAATGTGAGCGAAACAGATGACCGCATGGTCTTTTGCTTCAGCAAAGGCATAGAGAGCCGAAGCCTCCATCTCTACGCCAAGAATGCCCTGTGACGTGCAATGGCTGATTAGATTACCGCTTCCGTTTCTCGAAAAGGAGCATCTGTTGTCCAGGTGGCACCAGCAAAAACAGGTAGCTGAGATTTCTCAAAAATGCCCTTGAAACAAACTATCAATCTCGGATTGATTGTGCTAAAAGAGGCAGGTGGTTGGTAATGGTAACTTGTTCCTTCATCGCGCAAGGCTTTCTCAATCAGCACAAAATAAGGCGGTTGACCTTTGCTTACGATCTGTCCTGCGGATGTCATACTGATTAGCAACTCGCAACCAGATGCAAACATTTCCTCAGCCACAAGGACCGCAAACGATGCGCCAACCGCGTTTGCTACGATGCCAAACTCAACCCCTCTATGAGTAAAGTTATACATGCGGGTATGATAACAAGCCCAGTATGGATTTGGCTGTGCTCGACCAGTTGCTATCAGATTTTGAACAATATCTCCATCTGGATCCAAGACGCAAACTCTAGGTACAGTTCCTTCCGGAATGGATTTTTGCCGTCTTGCTTCTCGTAAAAGGTTTTCCGGCGTAAAAACGGACGGTTCTTGATAGTTTTTCGGTGTAACGGACATTCTATTCATCCAAGTGGTTAGAATTTTGAATCACCTGCTATTAGAACGCATTGTGAGGAGCACAGATTTGGTCCAGATGTTATTCTTTCTCTCCAACCAGTCCAAAGTGGTAAGGGGGAAATTCCATGACCTTTCCATCAGTTCTGAAGGTCGCACCTAAAAGCCACGAAATACATTGTTCACGTGTGACGCGGATATCCAAGGCGGGACCACGCGGCGTGGTCGCATCATGAATCCAGTGGATCCCTCCTAATCGCCCACCTGGTTGTAGGATACGTTTGGCTTCTGTCAGAATATCCGAGGGATCCTCGGCGTGCAAGATGTTGAATAGCATAACATACTCACAGCTGCTATCAGGAAGCCCAGTGGTCGATGTCCCGCTGATTCATACAGGCTGGGCTCATTATGGGATCTAGATCCGACACGTTACACCAGGGGCGAACCCGGAATCGGCATGGACGCAGCGCGTTGGCTGGTTGACAAGCGCGTCGCGATGACGGGCACAGATACATGGAGTTATGGTGTAGTGCCGGGAGAAGATCCAGAACGTCCGTTTGTTGTTCCGCAGACCCTCAATGCAAAGCATGGTCTGTTCATTATGGAAAATCTAGATACGAGTATTTTGGCAGTTGAGAATATTTATGAATTCATGTTCGTGCTGACTCATTATAAAACACGCGGCTCTACGGCGGCTTGGGTTTCACCCATTGCAGCCGTTTGATAAAGACCTAAATTGATTGATAGAGTTTTC